>Ga0105092_10000741_pt1 | contig 17210 bp, 20 predicted proteins | sample PPLLak2March2015_FD_87021 | JGI IMG/M metagenome (GOLD analysis project Ga0105092, IMG submission 87021) | Freshwater sediment microbial communities from Prairie Pothole Lake near Jamestown, North Dakota, USA - PPLs Lake P7 Core (1) Depth... | ecosystem: Environmental > Aquatic > Freshwater >... | reverse complement strand
GCTTATTACTTTATTGTCTGCGGTAAGCAGACAAGCCTGCCTTTATTTTTTAAAAATAACAAAAAATCTAATTTGAAATGGAGTAAAAGCAATGTCTTTATCAAAAACATTATCATTTCTAAGATGTTCCCTGCTGATTTTATTGTTAATTTTATCTTTCAGTGATTTGTATTCGCAATACAACCCATATGAGGGTTTTACATGTTTAACACCTGATACTTCAATTGTTGACCCTTACAACAGAAATGCAAAGACAGGAACTATTAATTTAGTTATTGTTTATTTCGATTTCCCAAACGGCAGACTGCCGGGTAATATTATACCATTAACTAATGAAGGTCATTATTGAGTATATCCTTGAGGATGTCCGGAAATTTGTCTCCGGGATCTCTGTACATGATGATATGACACTTGTTGTTATAAAATGCCTTGAGTAATATAAATCATATTTACCATTTCTTTCATGAGCTAATATAATTTAGTAAACACAGGTAATATGGATTACCGAAAAACGGATGCTATTGTTATTTTATTTATTGTATCCGTTTTTTTATTTTATAAAAATTGATTAATTGATAAGTAAAAATAAAAATATATGTTTATATTCGTAAGATATTTTAAATAATTTGATTTAGAGTAATTTATATGCAGATTTTAAGTAAAAATATTACCAAAAAAGAAATTGTTATTGCGGTTATAACTATGATTATTCTTGCTCTGTTGTTTATTCTTCAATTTAATATATTCATAAAAGAACTGCAAAAAGAACCTGTTGTCAATATTGATGCTGACGAATCGAATCCTGACCATATAAAAATTTTCATGCAGGTTACCGGTATAGATCCCGTTAAAGGTGATTTACAGATTAGAATGTTGCCTGACCCCGAAGGAAATTTAACCGAAGATGGTTATACTCTCGCAAAGGATGTTACAATTTATACAAACAGTAACAGCGGAAGAAACGAATTTAACTTCGCAAAAGGAAAAAGAATGAATCCTTTTGAAGTTACAGTAGAAATGTATGATGGCTTTGTTATGGAATATCCTTACGATAAGCACACAGCAGATGCAGAATTATATGTGACATCACAGGAGAAAGACAGTGCAGGACAAATAAAAACCGTTTCAATTCCAATTGTTAAAAAAACAAATTTCACTACATCGATACAAGGATATAAATTTACATCGGTTAATGAAGTTGTAACCGAACAGGGTTATACTTATTTGCAGTTAAAGCTTGAAAGAGCTACATCTGTTAAAATGTTTTCATGGTTTATTATGCTTTTATTCTGGTTTATCGCTTTTGCCGTGATATTAGTAGTAGCATCAATAGTTATAAGAAAAAGGAAAATAGAATATTCTATGTTTGCATTTTTATCTGCAATGCTTTTTGCACTTCCGGCATTAAGAAATGTTCAGCCGTTTGTACCTACAATAGGATGTTTGGCTGATTATATTGCATTCTTTTGGGCAGAAGGTATTGTAGCAGCAGGACTGGTTGTGATGGTGTTTACATGGTTAAAGAGACCCGGTGCTAAACAGACGTAGAATAATAAAAAACTTATTCACGGCAGAAAACTCTTTTTTTATTTTTTCTTTCCTGCCAGAATTAAAACCCTGTGTGTTTTTTCATCTACTTCTTTTCTGCTGTCAACACTAGTTGAATGGATTATTTTGAAATTATTAATTTCCAATATATTTTTTATTTCGTCATAATTATATGCTTTTTGTATGTGTATTTCCTTTACATCATTTCCAAAATCAAATATAGTTGTTGCAATTCTTTTTTCATCATTATATTCCAGGATTTGCTTGAATTTTATTCCTTCGGCTTCGCGTTCAATAATTCCCGAATGTTTTTCCCTGAACATTACATCTGTATTATAATCAAATAAAAAATAACCGGCAGGATTTAAAAGGTTAAAAATATTTTTTAATGTATTATCGAAATGATTGTAATCCAAAAGATAATTGATAGAATCAAATGTACTTAATACTAAATCATACTTTTTATTTAGCTTAAGATTAGCCATATCTGAAATGTGAAATTCAATAGAAGGAAATTTTTTTCTTGCAATGTTAATCATATCAGGTGATATATCCGACCCGGCAACTTCATAACATTTTTTTAGTTCATTTATTAAATCTCCCGTTCCACAGGAAATATCAAGGACAGAGCTTATTTTTAAATGGAATTCTTCTTTAATGTTATTTATACCATTAATATAATGCAGGCTGAATTTTCCCCAGTCCTTTTCGTACAGCTCCGCTAATTTTACATATGCTTTGAGCATTTTTATATGGTTAAATTTATCAAAACTATGAGTGCATAAAACAAATAATAACATTAATTTAAGTAAATTTGTTGTAATATGAAGTGATTATTTTGGGAAGGAATAATAATTTTTAAGAATATCTCTCCAAAGTGATGGTTTTAAATTTATAAAAAAGCCTCTTCCTGACTGTTTAGTTAGGAAAAGGCGTTCTTACATTGTTAATATTTTTTCCTTAAAAAATTATTTTACAAGCATCATCTTCTTAGATACAGAAAATCCACCTTTCGAAGACCCGGCTTGACGGGCTTCTAATCTGTAGAAATACATTCCCGATGATAAATGTGATGCATCAAAGTTTATATTATATGTTCCGGCATTTTTATATTCATCAACAATACCGTTTATTTTTTTGCCTGTTACATCATATAAAGATATTATAACATGGCTTGCTTGAGGAATAGAATAAGTAATTGTTGTAACCGGATTGAATGGATTAGGATAATTTTGTTCTAATGAATATTCATTTGGAATATTGTAATTATTATTGCTAATACCCACAGGTGATGTAGTCAATTTTGTAATAGTGCCGCCATATCCAACCACCCATCCGGTTAGACATGCACCGTTACTGTCAGGTAAATCAATATCTTGTTGAGTAATACCGGTGTTGTATTCCAAAATCCAATTATTGCCGCTGTCAGAACTTCGGTAAATACCGCTGCCTCTTACATACCAGACATTATTTCCAAATCCTTCTATAGCATCAATATTACCTGAACCCATTACCGGATGTGGTTGATAAGTAGAACCTGTATCGGTTGATTTGACCATATTTATAGAGCTAGCAAAGCCAAGAGATGGAGAAATAAAATGAATATCAAAAACACTGGCAATGCCCGGTGTATTATGAACTGACCAATTATTACCTCCGTCTGTTGAACGGAATATTTGTCCCGGATAAGAGCCGAACCATATATACGGTAATGAAACCTGGAAGCAATCCGGAAAACCCTGGTTGCCCGCAGTTGCTGTTGGTGATGTCGGTAAGAGTGACCAGTTAAAACCACCGTTGGTAGTAACAGATATTTGCCATTTATACCCAATAGGGTCACCAAATGCAAACCCATGTGTTTGTGAAAGCATGTGTATTCCAAAAATATATCCGCCGTTTTGTACATGTACCTGTATCCAGCTTGCACCGCCATTAGTTGTTTTATAGATGTATGTAGCTGTACCCTGAAAACGTGTAGTCCATGCGTTATTGGCATCTGTTGCTTCTATATTTATCAGGTTGCCGGTTAGAACACCGGGATTTGGATTGGCATTCAGCCAAGTAATACCACCATCTGTTGTTCTGATGACTGTAGCATTAGCACCTGAAGCCCAGCATATCAAATCGCTAACTGCTTCTACTGAATATAAGATATTTGTTGTTCCTGACGATTGTGATATCCACATATAACTGCAATCAGATGAAGGATTAGCTGATGTGGAGTATTGTAACAAGAGTAATGCAGCAAATATTGTTACTTTCTTTAAATTAAAGGGTAATATTTTTATCATATAAATATTGAAATTTGGTGTTTAATAATAAAATTTAATAAACCGGACTAAAATGTACTATAATAACAGTATCTTATATAATTATAAACAGGTTAAGAAAATTCCCAATAATTAATTTTTTATTTAATATTTCCGGAAAATCTCAATTGAATTTCAATCTTTAAAAAAATAAAGCGGCTCGCGTGTTAACAACATCATCCTGCCTCTTTATCAGAAAGAAAATAATAAATTTATTACCGGCAAGATTGCTGATCGGATTGTAGTAATATCATTTTCCAAGTATTAATTTCCAGAATCATTTTTATTCAAAAATAGTTATAACAATAATTGACACTCATGATAATGATAATAATCATGTGTTTATATTCTAGAATGGAGAATTTAGTATGAAATGGAGAGACAGGGAAGGCAGTTCAAATGTTGAAGACCGCAGAGGAATGTCTTCAAAAGGCATAATAGGAGGAGGAATTGGAACACTGGTAATTTTTCTCCTGGTTTACCTGTTAGGCGGAGACCCATCACAGGTGGATGATAATTATCAGACAAGAGCACCTGATAATACAACTGAATACCAGCAAACGGCAGAAGAAAAGGAATTGGCACAATTCACCTCGGTTGTTCTTGCAGAGACCGAGAAAGTATGGACAGATATATTCCGTAAAGAAGGAATGTCATACCAATATCCGAAATTAGTATTATATACCAATGCAGTAAACTCGGCTTGCGGATATACAGGTTCAGCAACCGGACCGTTCTATTGCCCCGGTGATAGAAAAGTTTACATTGACCTGAGCTTCTTTTCGGAATTGCGTGATGAGTTTAAAGCACCCGGTGATTTTGCAAGTGCATATGTTATAGCTCACGAGGTTGGTCATCATGTACAAACTTTGCTTGGATACGATGAACAACTGAATTCACTCCGCAGGCGTTTACCGGAAAAGGAGTTTAACAAATACCTTATCCAATATGAATTGCAGGCAGATTACCTATCGGGTGTTTGGGCACACTATGCTGAGAGTATGAACTTACTGGAACCCGGTGATCTGGATGAAGCTCTCAACGCTGCAAGCTCTGTTGGTGATGATAGGATTCAAAAAAGAACACAGGGATATGTTGTACCGGATGCTTTTACACACGGAACATCAGAACAAAGACGCAGCTGGTTCAAAAGAGGATTTGATTCCGGAGATTTAAATGGAGCAGATGTGTTTGGTGATTAAAGCTGCTGAAAAATTTAAATTATTTATATTATTGCCTCTGAAAATGGAGGCATTTTTATTGGCAAAACTGAACTTTACGTAATTCATTTACCGGAACTTAAAAAATAACTATTATTGAAATTAAAATTAAAATAAATTTTCAATGATGAATACAAAAGCAGTTCAGGATTTTTACCCGGAGGAATTAAGTCACTGTTACGGCTGCGGAAGCTTAAATGAACACGGACATCAGATAAAAAGTTTTTGGGATGGTGAAGAAACAGTTGCACATTTTACACCAAAGGAATATCACATTGCAATTCCCGGATTTGTTTATGGCGGATTGATTGCATCTTTAATAGATTGCCATGGAACAGGAACAGCAGCTTTAGCTTCTTACAGGGCTGAAGGAAGGGAACCGGGCACTGAACCTGCTTTCCGCTTTGTTACTGCTTCTCTTCAGGTTGATTATCTGAAACCAACTCCGTTGGATATTGAACTCGAATTGAGAGGAAAGTTAATTGAGATAAAAGGAAGAAAAGTAGTATCTGAAATTACTGTTACGGCTAATGGAGTAATTACAGCCCGCGGAAAGGTTGTTGCAGTTCAGATGCCGGATAATTTTATTTCGGAAAAATAATCTGAAATTGATAGTTGCAAAAAATGAAAATCATTATAAGATTTTTACTTTTTTTCAAATAGGTTGTTAAGTACATCAAATGGTGCCGAATTAGTAAAATAATTAAATGTACCTTTTTCTGATATTTCATTAATCGCCTGGATAAATCCATACCATGCAACACGGGCTAAAGTAGCACCGACAGATATTCGTCTTACTCCTATTTCTGAAAGCTGTTTGAACGTCAAATGCCGCCCGGCATCTGTAATCAAAGCATTGACTGGTTTTGGCGTAACTTCCTTAACGATTTTTTCGATTTCCTTCAAATCATTAACTCTTGGAGCATAAAGACAATCAGCTCCGGCAGCTGCATAAGCCGTTAACCTGTCTAAAGCAACCTTAGAAGGATTATCCACACCAACAAGCCATGCTTCACAGCGTGCTGTCAGAACAACCGGAAGATCTTGCGAATCAATAGCTGAGCGTGCAGCTTTAATTCGTTCAATTGCAAGTTCACGTTCATAAAGCGGTGCGGCTTTATCACCGGTTGCATCCTCTATCGATAAGCCTGCAACACCGGTTCCAACGCACAATTTAACATTTTCAGCAACTTTATCCGGCTCTATAGCGTAACCGTTTTGGAAGTCAGCATTAACAGGTAATGAAGTTGAAGAGCAAATCTCCTTTATATGTTCTAACATTATATCTCTGGGAATAGCCGAAACCGAATCCTGGAAACCTTTTGAGAAAGCAAATCCTGCAGAAGTAGTAGCGAGGGCTTTAAAACCCCGGCTCTCCAAAAACTTAGCTGAGCCAATATCCCATGGGTTCGGAATAATAAAACAACCTGACTCATGCAATGCCTTAAACGTTTGAATTTTCTGAACTGATTTATTTTTTTCCATTCTGATTATAATTAAATTTTTTCAAAATTAATATAAAAGTTTCGTGTTAACTATTACAAAAAGTAAAAGCCATTTGTAAGAATAGCTTTTGCTTTGTATACGAGATAGAACCCGCATCACGTTTTAATTTGTCTGTGCAGTTTACCTATAATAATGCATAACGGGAAATCAATTATGATAATAAAATCATGCATTTTCTTTTCTTATAAAACGGTATATCAGGAGGACAATAATCGAGCCGATTAATGCTCCGAAAAATCCTGCTGATTCTCCTTCTTCATAAAGTCCAAGAGCCCTGCCTAATAATGTAAAGCCTATTGCTCCCACAATACCAAGAAACATAGAAAAAAATATTCCTCCTTTTTCCTTACCCGGTGTTATGAATCTTGCCAATGCCCCGGTTATTATTCCTATGATAGCACTCCATATTAATGACAGCATATATTTAATCCTTTCTTGTTTAACATTTAATCAAATAATATTCAGAGTCCTGACAATTCCGCAAACAATATGATTATTTATTTAAATAAATTCATGCTTACTTATAATCAAACAAATATAATTAGAGTTCACTTTAATTATCATATGACAGAAATCAGGATACAGAATTAATATTATTTATAACTTTGGTGGTAGTGAAAGTGTATTAAAATGTCTTATTTTGCAGCTTTTATTAAGGATTTTAGTAGCGCATACGGGGATCGAACCCGTACTTTCCGCCTTGAGAGGGCGGCGTGTTAACCAATTACACCAATGCGCCTGGGAAATTCTTTAAAAAAATTGCATATTTAAGCAATTATACAAAGATAATAAGAAAACCCTTTTAATGCTATGATGTTTTTACTCACGTCACTCACGTCTAAAGAAAAGGAGATATAATGAAACTTTACACTTCAAAAGATTCTGAAACAGGAATTTACTATTTATATTATCTTGGGGCGGATGGTAAAAGAAAAAGAACATCATTAAAAACAAAAGATGAAACAGAAGCGAAAAAAAGAGCTGATGCATTTATGATAAAAAGCCCTGAAGAGATAAGACCAACATTACAAACATTAAAAGAAAAGGTTTTAAACTATGCTAAGAATAACCATCGATTAGGAACATATGAACTTTATTGTACAACCTTTATGTATTTAGATAAATATTTTGGAAATAAAAACCTTGATGAATTTACGTTTCAAGATTTTGAAAACTTTAAAGAATATAGATTGAACTATGCTAAAGCTGCAACGGTGAATATAAATATTAGAATAATAAAAGTAAGTTTTAAATTAGCGGTTAAATTTAATCTATTAAAAATTAACCCTGCAAGAGAAGTTGAGAAGAAAAAAGAGGTTCAAAATGAAATACATATATTTGAACCTGATGAATTTGAAAGACTTTTGGAAGTAATCCATTTTCCAGCTGTAAGATATTTATTGTATTTTGGATATTATACAGGAGGAAGATTAACAGAGTTATTAAATTTACAATGGAAAGATATAAGCTTAAGAGATAAAACAATAAGGATAATAAACAAAGATGACTTTAATACGAAAACTGGAAAAATAAGATATATACCTATTGCGGAAAAACTAATTGAGATAATAAATGAAATGAAAATGGAAAGCCCTGATGATTATTTATTCAAAACATCAAAGAATAAAAAATATGGTAAGGACTATACAGGAGAATTAATGAGAAAATATATAGAAATTGCTGCACTGCCTAAATATTTACATTTCCATTGTCTACGCCATACATTTATTACAAACCTGTTAAAAAAAGGAGTGAGTATATATTTTGTAAAAGAATTAGCCGGGCATTCTAATATAGCAACTACCCAGAGGTATATTCATACGGATGCAGAAGACTACAGAAAAGCAGTTAATATGATATAAAGGACAGGCGGGGAAACCCGCCTTTTCATTTTTTGTTTTACAAAAAATACTATATTCTGCAATTTACGACCTGTTGAATATAAAAATAGTTTTAGCGTCAATGATATGAGTGCCACCAAACATGATACCATTTCAATAAAAAACGTGAAAAACCCAATCAGGAAAAATCGAAGCCCAAAATGGTCATTTCCGTAAAAACCGCATACCCCATAGATACGCTTTAAAACAATTAAAGACTTAGCTGAAAACCAGAACGACAGAAAGCTCCCGACCGATAGTTTTATTTACTTTCCGATGATTTTACTTCTAAGTTTGCTTTGTATGAATCGTAATCGGCACTGTTCCAGTTGCCTGTTGCAGCATCGATTATTACACCAATTAATCCAGAAAGAATATCAAGAATAATCCAACCTGCACCAATGCTATATGTTAGGTTCCAGGTTTTCTTTTCGTAACCCTCTTTTACAAATTCGATTGTATATTCTTTACCTTTTTTAAGTCTTAAATTTAAGGGTGTTTTTCCTCTATCTGCACCGTTAACGAGAACTTGTGCACCAGATGGTTCGCTTGACAGGTCTATTTCATCTTTGCTACCTGAAAAAAGAGTAGCACAACCCGTAAATAATAAGAAATTTGACAGCAGTAATAATAATAGTAATTTTTTCGCGTTAATCATAATTTACCCTTTTTAATATGGTCGGGAGTTTTTAAGAAATACACGGTAAATTAATCAAAAACAAATAATTATCTAATGAGAAATTTACAAAGAAAACATAACATTTTTAATTATTTTTACAGAATATTTAAAGAAAAACTGCAATTCTGATTTAAAATTAAAGAATTTTGAAAAATTTTAACATTAAAAAAAAGAAAAGAAAAAAAATATTTACTGGATTTATAAGTGTCTATTTTATTAATAATTTATTATTATGTAACATCAAAAAACGTCTTGATTTAATGAAGTAATAAAAAAAATATATTATGCAATTAGTAGCGTTAAAATGTCCTGCTTGTGGAAGTTCAGTAAAAGTGGATGAGAAAATGAAAATCTTCACTTGTGAATATTGTAAAAACACTATAAACATTATCAAACCAGTTGAGATAAACAAATATTTAGAAGGCTTAAATGAAGTTGATCAAAAAAGATATGAGAATTTTATCTCAATAATGGAACAAGCAATGACGGCAGGAAACTACACTGAAGCATATGAATATTGTAATAAGGGCTTAGAAATAAATCCGAAAGCACCAGAATTATGGGCTAATAAAGCAATATGTTCATTATGGATAAGTACGGTAACACAAATAACAGAAGATAAAGCATTGGAGATAATATCATATTTAAACGCATGTAAAATAAATGATACTGAATCAAATATATATACAGAAACAACGAAAGCTATAGGTGAAAATTTATATTACTTAGCATTGTATAGGTACAGCACAATACAACAAGACCAAATTATGAGCAGTGGAATATATTCTTATTCAGCGGAAAGTGAAAGAGCTATTTTAAGTTGTATAAAAATATTACATCTATGTTTTCAATTGAAAGAAGATTACAATTATTTAATTCAAGAATTACAATTAATAAATTCTGGTAAAATATGTTGGATAGATACCAAAGGGGGAAACACAAACATAGCAAAAAGACATGGTTTCGATGCGGTAAAAACAAGAGAAAAATTAATTGAAGAAATTAGAAATTACCACAGTATTGAAAAAATTGAAGCACACGCAAAAACAAATTATATAGAATTTTGCAAATGGACTAACGAATTCTATAAAATAGACAAAGGTTACTACACACAATATTTGTTACCTATAATAAACAAATATAAACCACAAATTGAAAAAACATCACCAAAACAACGAAGAAAAAATAAAATAATTGGATTTACTTTATTGGGTGGTTTTATAACGGTAATAGCTATCGTAATATTTTTAATATACAATTATTCAGGTGATAAAGAACAAGAAAAATCTATATCTAAACCTAAGTTTAATTTAAACGCTGTTGTCGAATATAGTGATTCAATAAAAGCTTTAAAAAAGAAAATGGATAATTTATATCTGAAAACAGAATATTTAAAAGATAATGATAATACAGTTTTTGCACAAAAGACATTAATTTTAGAAGATAAAAATATAACAGAAAAGAAAGAAAAAGAAATAGCAGAATTTTATATTGAATATTATAAAAATACAGCCGAAAAAATATATAATAATAGATTTGTTTTATTTGTATGGTTTTATACAAATAAGAATAATGACAATATAAATCCAACAAACATTTCAGAAACTGAATTAAAAAAGGAAAAAGATTTATTCGGTGCCATAATATATAATTATGATTTAAAAACAGATATGGAAAGAAAATTTAACGAGAAATGAATAAAATATTACTATTAATAATATTAATACTAACATATGCAAATGCACAAGACACTATAACCGTTACCAAAGTCACTGATGGTGATACCTTCGTGACTGAAAATGGGGATAAAGTTAGACTGCTCGGAATTGATACGCCTGAGAAGTGGGAATCTTCTAAATTAGATAAAGACGCTAACCGAACCAACAAAGATAAAAAGACCATTCAAGCATTAGGACAGTTATCCAGTGACTACGCTGAAAAGCTTCTACTTAATCAAAAAGTAATACTTTACCCGGATTCAACAAATGATAACAAAGACCGCTATGGACGTCTGCTAAGATATGCTTACCTTTTGGATGGAACGTTCTTCAACCTGAAAATTATCCAAGATGGTTATGCTTATGCTTACCTGAAATTCCCTATTATCTATGCTGAAAAGTTTAGAGAAGCAATGAAAGAAGCTGCGGAGAACGGGCGGGGCTTATGGGGTGATATAAACTTTCAAGAATTGGAGGAGAAATAAATGGAAGAAAGAAAAAACAGTGAAATAAGAAGACCAAAAGTATTTATTTCATATTCATGGAAACCAGAAAAGGATAAAGATAAAGTAAAAGAAATAGTAGATAGATTAATAGAAGATAGTGGTGTAATAGTTACGATAGATATATATGATTTAAAACCAGGAGATGATAAGATTGATTTTATGGAAAAAATGGTAAAAGATAAAAACATAGATAAGGTATTAGTATTTTGCAATAAAGAATATGCAGAAAAAGCGGACAGTAGAGAAGGAGGGGTAGGAACTGAATCGATGATTATATCACAGGAAGTATATGAGACGACAACACAAAGTAAATTTATACCAGTTATATTAACTAAAGATGAAAATGGAGAGCTAAGATTACCAATATTCATGAAATCAAGAATTTATTTTGATTTATCTGATACAAACACATTTGAAGATCAATACCATGAGCTTGAAAATTTTCTATATAATAAATCCTCAAATGAGAAACCTAAATTAGGAGAAATACCAAAATATATATTAGAAAATAATCCAATACAAAGAAAAGTACATCACAAATTAGAAAGATTTATAAATGCAGTTACGGAAGGAAAAAACAATTTACCTATATTAATTGATGATTATTTAGATTACATGCTAAATGAATTAAAATGTATGATAATAGAAGATGATACAAGAGAAATTCCATTTGATGAAAAAATAAATGATAAAATAATAACAACAAAACCTATAAGAAATAATTTCTTAGAATTTTTCGAATGGATGATAAAAATAAAAGAAGATTTGTATATAGATATTTTACGAAAGAACATAGAAAAATGGTCTGAGTTGATTTTTCTTGAAAATAGTTATTATAATAAAAATAACACAAAAAGATGTTCACAGCATTATAAATTCTTTTTTAAAGAAATATTTCTTTACATGATTTGTATTGCTTTAAAAAATGATAAATTTGATTTAGTATCTGATATACTAAACTATAATTATTGGATAATAGACAGCACAGATAGACACAGTTATGCAGATTATACATTTTTACAGAATTACATGAAACTAATAGATGAAACAAGAAGAGATAGATTACTGAATGAAGGTGGAACAAATTGGCTTTCATTAGGAAACACCATGATATATGAAAGAGTAGACTATAATAACATTAAACAAGAAGACATAAAAGAAATTGATATTTTATTATATTATATATCAGCATTGAACACAAAAAATATATGGTTCCCATATTTAGTGATGTATGGCCAAAATGAAATAAGTTACATGAAAAGAGCAGAATCAAAAATATATTTTGAAAAAATTAAAAAAATATTTGATGTAAAAAGCAAAGACGAATTGATAAAAAAAATAGAAAATACTCCAGAGAGAGAAAAAAGACGTTACGATCATAATTATATGATAAATGATATCGAATATGGATTAAATATCGAAAAATTATCGACAATATAAAAGTCACCACCCCATAAAAAACCCGCAAGTTTCATTCTTGTAAACGAATACATCACGTTTAACACAAAGCTTTTGGCCCGGTTGAAATGTGCCCTCTAACTTAGGATTGTGTTTAACAAGCAATGGCACATCACGTTCCTGCATGTGTATAAAAAAGTATTTACAGTTAAGACAAATCTTTTCAGGCATATAAGTTTATCTTCTTATCGTGTTCTTTCTTCAATTCCTGAAGCTCTTTAAGAACTTCTTCCTTTTTGATGATACCTTTTTGGATTAATACGTTAATTAATGCTTCCAATTCCCATGTATTGGACAGGGTGAGTTCTTCCAGGGTGACTACGTTTTTATTTTCCATATACAAAGATAATAAAAAAGGGCAGGATTTTTTAGGTCCTGCCTTTGATTAAACAAAATATATCTAAATATTAAACATTAACATCATCAGTTTCGACATCTTCATTATCAATATCAAAACTACAATATCCATCAAAAAAATAAACATTCAATTCATTAGGAATAAGTAAAGGTTTATTACCTTCAGAATCACCATAAACATCTTTTGGAATTTTAGTTTTTATATCATCTATGATTTCTTGTATTGGTCTTTCATCAGGAGGAAAAGAATCTGAGCGATTAACATAATACCAAAAATTATTAGAACCAACTATTAAAATGCCTGATGAATCTTTATAGGAATATTTTTCTTTCTCATTTTTACGAAGAGAAATAACCCTATTGTTAATTTCATTATTTTCTAAATGCATAATTATATTATTAAAAAAGGCAGGCCTTTCTACCTGCCCTTTAAAATTTAAAAATTGTTTTTAGATATGATAATATCAGCCGAACCTTTATCATAAGTAGTGCCAAAAAGAATATTATTCTTAGAAATTTGCTCAACGTTTGTTTCATCAAAAGAAAGCCTTAAAATAACACGGCGTTGTTTACCTTTAGCGGTATTATCAAAGAAATCCTTAGCAAATGTATCACGTATTTTTTCATCAAAGAAAGCTTGTAATAAAGCTTTTAATTCTTCTTTTTTCATTAAAAATTTGATAAAAATTAGGGGCTGAGAAAACCCCAACCCCTTGTACTTTAAATAAGTTATTAATCTAAAACATGAGAAACTAAACCAAACAAATAAACACCATTATTTAACTGCCTAAATCTTGTAATGCTGAAAGGTTGATACTTAATTGGAATACCGAAACGCATATTTCTAACTTCAACTTCACGTTTGTGGGATTCGTAACATTTTCGCCAAACATGAACTAAAAAATTACAAAAACATTTTAATTCTTCTTGAGTAACTTTGTCTTTATTAGAATCATCTGTCGAAATGATGACGGATAAATTTTCAGAAGTGTCAGCATCGATTATGCTGAAATTAAATTTAAACATTTAAAAACTGAATATTAATTATAAAATCTCTCCCTTTTGGGAGACATAAGTATTTATTATGTTTTTGTGGGTGAAGCTTAACGCGGCCTTATACAGGCACAATTTAAACCGAAATGTAGTATTTGAGCCCAACCTTTGGAAGCTGAAAGCTGGGAAATAACATAAAAAGAACTAAAATTAAAGTTTGTGAGTATTGAAAAAGTTAAGGTCTGTTTGTGGAGTGAAAATTAAGAATCATCACGTCTACAAATATAATATAATAATAGCGACATTGTCAAGTCACTGAACTTTATGAATTAAGACAACATCTTTTTCAAAATCCCAAGAAGCGCGGAATTGATAAAAATCTGATGTTTTTTTTGAATTTTTTAACAAAATCTAAAAATACAGATACATTATAAGCACTATAATGTTTAGTCATCATTTCTTGAGGACCAAATAAAGGATAAAATGGAGAATCATCTAATACAGTTTTAAAAGGCATTTTAGAACATGCACGAAAAGACTTTTTTTCATTCCTTAAACGAAGACGTAAATCAAAATGGTCAATATCGAAATATTCAACAGGGGTGAGAACTTTTATTCGAATGAATTTCCTATCGCTACGGGAAAAAATATGAACAAACAAGAAGTTACTATGGTGCAAAACATCTATTTTATTATTAATAGAAAATAACCATTTAACTATCAACCAGTAAATAGAACGTCTATTATAAAAATTAAAGAGTTCTTTTTTAGCCTGTTCATCACCCATAAGCATAGCAACTGTACTTAAAGGAGCTGGTACTAAAGGAAAGATATCAATCGGATGCATGTATAGAAATAGCTAAAAACTTATCAATTAGTTCAGGAATAACTTCTCTCATAATGGAATTGATAAAGAATTGGTCAACTTTCCTGACTGTTCCTTCTTCTAATTCAGCATCTTCATCTTCTGATTCCAAGAAACAATTAACTTCAAAATAAGAACCAACACCATTCACTGTAGAATTCCATATATGAAATGATAATTCAGTATCATCTTTCATACCTGAAAAATGAAATTGATACTCGTTCATTCCATCATCAACACCATTATTTAGTTTATATTCATTATAAGCTTCTGTGAACTTATAACGATTACATATAGTCATACCTTTCAATAAATCACTGTTAGCTAATTTGATGTAATCAATTTTATAAAATTCATCTTTTAATGGTGAATTTTCAGCAAACTCGAATACTAATTTAGCATTATCTATCCATCCGTCAGATAACCCATTAAATACTATTCTTGCTTTTTCCATATTTATTTAAGAAGTAAGATTAAAAATGAAATAATGTTAAACAACAAAACAAAAATAGCGATAAACGTAAAAAATAACAATAACCGACAAACTAACATCAAACCGCTGCACTACCCAAAAAACAAAATACCATATACCCCTAACCAACCGTAAGCAAGGGCTGTACAGACTTGAACGCAAACGATAGATGAACCTGTAACCAAGCCCGCGCAGATCGATGAACTGAAAGCAGTGGATTTAGACCGATACCCAAATGCGAGTGGGCGCAAGCGAGTGGGCTTCAGCGGATGGGAAACACAGAGAACTAAAATAAAAGAACCAACACCAAAAATCCAATAATACGACAATTAACAGAAGTATCTATTCCGCTGGCAACCACGAGCTGCGAGCCACGAGCAAACTATCAGGGGCTAAAACCTCTGCGAATGTAAGGTTATATGTAAGCAGTGTTTTCAGCGGTGAGCGAACGAAAACCTGAGTGAGTGAAGCAAGCTAAAAACTCTGCGGCTGACACCATCGCCAAACACCAGGACACCACGAAGTGACACCACCATCACACAACAGGATAACACACGAAACGGAGCGTATGACTTAACGCCAAATGAAATGATGAGCTGACGATGTAGCGGAGTTCGATGAGGCGACCAAATGGATATAACTGAAAACATTTCGACTAAGTGAAAGCAGTTTGCCAAGCCTGAATACGATCCCTTTCATAACAGGCGAGGCAATCTGCGTATTATCGAGATGACCACCAAACAAGGGGAAAAGTTTGTGAGCGAACCAAAACTAACCCTACCACACACAGCCAACATCTGCAAGAAATTCAATAACGGTGAAGCGAACAATCTTTTAACCCGCACCGGCTTGGATTCCAAATGTTATGAGATAATCGCAAATGAGGGAGGGGAAATGAGAAATAACACGCATTATGTATTCGGGAGAACCGTGAAGCTGTGATGTATCGCATATGGGCTGCCCGTGTGTTAGACCATCCGATTGGGATTTCACATTCAGACAACACGATAAAGTTAGACAGCTTTACATAATGCCTTGTTATTTCTTCATTTTCCCGACCTATCAGTCCACCGAGCTGTGCCGAACCTGTGAGGATAAACGAAAGAGATAGGAACGAAGTGACCACAGCGAGTACTATTCAGAACGCTGATGGTGACAATGTTGGGATGTCAATTCGGAAATGCCCAAGAATGCAAAGCATGTGGGACGACTTATGGTAACGCCTATGGTGATTATGGATGGACAGGATGGAAGATGGGGTATGCGAGGAAACGAGCGCCCCTGACTTGTATGTCTATAAAAAAGAACCGCCCCCAAAGCGAATTTCAGGGGCGGAAGATAAACCTGTGTGGGATTGCGAACCCGAAAATTATTTATAAAGAAAACAACAGGTTAAATCTTACCAACATGTTTAATTACCTTTCGATAACCGTTACAGCCGGTATTTGACCAATTGCAATTCTTCCACGTAAAAACGGGTTGATTGAACCAGCCTGGCTTTTCAGCATATTTGCCAATCCACGCATCTCCAAGTCATTGAAACTGTATATTTCAACAGTGACCAAGGGTTTTTGTTTTCTACGACGGTTTCTGTTTGTGTTTGCCACGTTTGTGTTTGCTACGTTTGTGTTTGGATTAACAGCCTGAGCTGTGGTTACTTCTGCACCTACGGCGCCGTTTGGACACATTATAAATTCCT
>Ga0105092_10000740_pt1 | contig 17213 bp, 15 predicted proteins | sample PPLLak2March2015_FD_87021 | JGI IMG/M metagenome (GOLD analysis project Ga0105092, IMG submission 87021) | Freshwater sediment microbial communities from Prairie Pothole Lake near Jamestown, North Dakota, USA - PPLs Lake P7 Core (1) Depth... | ecosystem: Environmental > Aquatic > Freshwater >... | reverse complement strand
TCTCCCCCCGGGACGCAGGTTCGCTCGTGCGCACATTTGCGCGCGCCACGGAACTGGGCAGCCTGACCCACACCGAAGCAAAATCCGTTTATCCGTCCTTCGTCATTACAGAGGCATGGGAGAGTCCGGTCGCGCGCTTCCTGTGGATCAGCGGACTCCTTCTCAATCTCGGTCTGGTTGCCTGGGTGGGGCTTCTCATCCCTTCGCTCTCCCAGGTCCCGTTTGGGTTCGATCCTTTTGGTGTTCCCAACGAGACCGCGCCCTCTATCCGGCTGATCCTGCTGCCGCTCCTCAGCGCGTTGCTGTTCATTATCGGGATCCTGGCAGGTTTATATTTTTATCGTTGGGAAAAAGAACGTCCGCTTGCGTTCATCATTTGGATCTCAAGTGCACTTTGTGCTTTGCTGTTTCTCATGGCAGTCCTATTCCTCGTCAGCACACCAGTCTAAATGCAAATCCTATACGGTTTTCTCCTCGCAATCATTGTTGCAACTCTGGCGTATCGCGCTCACAGCCTGGATAAAAGTGGGGCGTTCGCCGCGGTAATCGTCGGCACGGTCATCTTTGGCATCGGCGGCTGGCAATGGGCAATTCTGTTGCTCACCTTCTTCGTCACCTCTTCAGGCTTGAGTCGCGCCTTCGGGAAACGCAAGGAAGGTCTCAGCGAAAAATTCTCAAAGGGACATCAACGTGACGCAGGTCAGGTCCTTGGGAATGGCGGGCTGGCAACGTTCTTCGCCGCGCTCCACGCGTTCTATCCCGAATCGATCCTCCTCTGGGTCGCTTTCGCTGCCTCGCTTGCGGCGGTCAACGCAGATACGTGGGCAACTGAGTTGGGAGTCCTGAATCCCACTCCCCCGCGCATGATCACAGACCTGAGAAAGCGCGTCGAAAAAGGGACCTCAGGAGGGATCTCGTTATGGGGAACGAGCGCATCGCTGTTGAGTTCTGCTTTGATCGCTTCGCTCGCGGTTCTACTCTCCCCCACGGGCACACTGAACACTCTCTACTTCTTACTGATCACTGTTGCCGGCCTGGCTGGCTCGCTCTTCGACTCCCTGCTCGGTGCCACAGTGCAAGCCATGTATTACTGTCCCACTGACAAAAAAGAGACCGAGAAACATCCGCTCCACACCTGCGGCACCGAGACGGTGCACATCCGCGGCTGGGAGTGGCTGAACAACGACTGGGTCAATTTTGCGTGCGGCGCGTTTGGGGTGGTGATTGCGTTACTGGGAATCGCAATTGTATTTTAGGCACGTGTGATATGGGAAAAGAAGCCAGGATTGCTCTGGCAGGGGGAGGCGGTGCGGAAGATTCCCGCCTCCTGGACGAAGTCTTTGCTTCCTGGATCGGATCTCAGGGCAGGCTGCTTTACCTGCCGATTGCCCTGCGGGGGATACGTTCTTTTGAGTCATGCCTCGAATGGATCACGACGACCTTTGCCCCTCTGAACATCACCCGTATTGCCATGTGGGCAGACCTGACTGAACATCAAGCAGATGAACTGGAAGAGTTTGATGCAATCTATATTGGTGGCGGGAATACGTATTCACTATTGGCAGAGCTGATTGAGAGCGGCTTTGATCGCCATCTAAAAACGTACGCACAGAGCGGCGGGATCATTTACGGCGGGAGCGCCGGGGCGGTTGTTCTGGGGAAAGATATCCGCACCGTGACTTATATGGATCGCAACAACATCGGTCTGGCGGAAGTGAACTGTTTGAATCTGGCAAAGGATCATTCGATCTTGCCACACTATCAGCCGGAGATGGATAAACTTATCGCAGAGTTTGCACAGAACTACCGGCGGCCTGTCCTGGGGATCCCGGAACGATCGGGGGTTGTGATCGAATCAGACCAGATGCGCACAGTGGGGTTCGAACCCTCTTATCGGTTTGACGAGCAGGGAAAATCGGAAGTGTAGGAAACAATCGGAGTAGCAATGTAGATGAAAAGATGAGACAGGAGTTGAACATCCCGTCTCATCTTTTTACTTCTTACTTCAAACTTCTCACTTCCTATTTTCCACTCACAACCTTCGATCTGCGATTCATCAGCTTCCATAATCCCCATACAATGAGTGCCGGCGGCAGCAGGATGGGCAAAACAACCACGACCACCCAGATGAGCAAGTCCGCGATGCCACGGTACAGGATCGTGACAGTATCTGTCGCGTCATCGAACGTCTGACCGGGGTTCCACGGGACAGGTGTCGCGGTGGGGTTCGGGGTCACGGTCGGTGTGGCGGTCAGGACGGGGAACTCAGGCTCGAAATTGATCGTGATTGTCGAGTAGGAGGAACGGTCGGAGAGGTAATTCATCCGTCCCTTGATCTGCTCGATCTGCGATTCGATGTTTGCCAGTTCCTGGTTGATGCGCAGGGCTTCGTCCACGGTTTGGGCATCCTTGAGGAATTCCTGGATGCGGGCACGCGTGGCTTCGAGATTCGTCAGCTCTGATTGCAGGTCCACATATTGCTCGGTCACATCATCGCCCGTGGCGGTCTCATCCACCACGCGGACGGCCAGGTCGCGCAGACGGACCAGGGCGCGCTCGAATTGATCGACAGGGATACCGACGGTGACAGTTGCATACTTCAGGTTATTACCGTAATAATCCTGATACCAGACGCGCGAGCTGACGATATATCCGCCCGCGTCGGCAATGATTTGCGTGGCGCGGTCGATGGCGACATCGGTGTCCTTCACCATCAGGCGGACGTCTGCATTTTTGACGATCATGCGGTTGGAGCGTTCGATCACAGTCAAATCCCCCGAGGAATTGGCAATTTCATACGCAGCGGCGGTAGGCAATGGCTGGATGGCTTCGCCGGCGGGAGCCTGTCCCAACGATTTTTCATTGGCAACGTCTGGCTGGACTAGTCCGCTGTCAAGAGCAGGTCCCTGCGCCATAGGAGGCTCTTCGACCATAGCCTCAGTTGCAGCAAAGTCCTCTTCATAGTCTGACGACACCTGGGTCGCTGCGGGGGCAGCTGCACAGGCAGCCAGCAGGAGCGTTGCGATCAAAACAAACAAAATGAACAGACCAGACCGGGATTTCATTTTTTCCTCCATGAAAAAGATGGTTGTATCGGCGTTAACCGAATGACGCTGGAGAAATTGGAAAGTTCCGCAAAACAAAAGAAGGCTGAGCTAGGCCCAACCTTCTTACTTTCTACTTCTTACTTCTCCCTTTACTTCAACACCAGTTCCACCCTCACCACCCCCGCTCTACTGTGTTTCGCCGTTATTTTGACCTTTGTTCCCTTTTTTGCCTTGACCACCCACTCCACTTTGACGCGTTCGGTTGTGCTTTCCTCGGCCTCATCCACGAAGACAGGCTTATAGGCGCGCCCTTCGAGTTCGCCCAGTTCTTCGCGTTCCTTCCCCGATCCTAACGATGCCCCTTTCGGCAAGGCGATCTCTGCAATGACGCCGCGGGTCGCTTTCCGTTCGAGCGCCTTCTTCGTCACATAGGTGGGGAGCCAGCCCTCGTTCTGGACCACGAGCCGGACGCGGTAGGAATCTACTCCAAGGGAAGTTACGCGTGTTTCCCGCAGAACAAGCCGTGGGGAGATCAGAGCGTGCCATACGATCCAATCGGGGAACGGGCCGATTTCCTTCTCCAGAAATTCGAGTGGAGGGTTCGTCCACATGTTCATAAAATCCCAACCGCCCAGTTCCACGTTGCCCAGCTGCGGATGTTTGTAGGCGTACCAGTCCACATACCCCCGGCCTTTGAGGATATCGTCGTTCCACTTGAGCAGCTTGAGATCATCTTCGATCGGATGTTCGCGATACCAGTCCATGAACTTGAATTTCTCGATGCCCGCCTGCTTCATCGGACTCCAGAACTCGACCGTCCATGAAAATACACCGACGTGCTCGTATGTCCATGTATCGAAGCCGCCCGTGATGACTTGTTTGGGATGATATTTGAAATCATGGAACACCGAGACGTTTGGATAGCTCGTGATCTCTGTGCCCTTCTCACCGATCTTTTGATACGTCCATAGATCCTCAGCCGGGAACTGATCGTCGGGGCGGTCATCGTACGGGCGCAGCAAGACACCGCTCATCGTATGAAAGGAGATCGTGCCGGTGATGTTGGGATGCTTCGCAATGAAATCCACCAGGTTGCGCGCCTCCGGCTCAGAGGCCGGATACGGACCTGCGCCGCGCTGAGCGCTTTCGGTGCGCCAGCCCGCCGGGAAGTTGCGATTTAGGTCCAGGCCCTGTTTTGGGGGATGCACGTCGATCGTCACCCCATCGTAATTTTTCAGCAAACCTTCCGGCAAAATGCGATAGTACCTGCCTCCAGTTTCGATCGGGTCGCGGCGCACCATCAAACGCGGATCATCCGCATGCACCTTCCAGGCGCCGTTCGGGTCTACGATGCGCATTTGCAGAATGCGCCCGTCGCCATCCAGGTCTTCGCCGAATACCAGACCGTCGATCGGGTCCTCCACGTACGGATACGGCCGCGTGCTCGAACGGATGATCTTGGGTCGATCCGCCAGTGCCCATTCGGCACCATCGGGGTTCACGCGCGGGACAATATAGAACGCGCGTGTGTCCAGGGCACGCTTGACGTTCGTATCCTTCCTGTAGCGCGTGACCAGTGCCTCGATGAGATGCAGGGCTGCGGAGGAGGCAGTCACTTCGGAGGCGTGGATATTGCCGTCCACCCAGAAAGCGGGTTTGTCCGCGTCCTTCCCGGACTTGAAGCGGGTCGCAGTGACCAGCCAAACGTCGCGCCCCTCATGGCTTTTCCCGATGGACTCCAGCCGGAGAAGATCCGGGTATTCCTTTGCATAAGACTTCAACAGACGCGTCAACTCAGCGTAGCGATAGAATTTATTGAAATGTACGTTTGGCATGATTTCCTCTCCAATAGAATCAAAAAGGCACAGAGAAGTTACATGCCATCTCTGTGCCTTCGTATGCGCTTCATGCGTCTATTGTAGCAAATTTTCGATCTGCTCGCAGTGCACCTGCTCGTGCAAAGCCATCCTTCGAACCTGGGTAAAGACCGTGTGTTCGCGACCTTTTATGATCCCGGCACGCGACCAATCTTCAAACGGCAAGCCTGTCAGCGTTTCCAACAACTTCTTCCGCTGGGCAACAAATGTCTTGAAGGATTCAGGGAAGGGCAGTTCGGGATAGCTCGTCTTCTTGATCCATTGGCGGGGATGACGATAAGGGATTGTTGGCTTTTGTTCCGCGAGCATAGCGTCGATGCTACCTCCCCAGACATCCGCACACGAACGTAGATGAGCGAGAATGTCGTTGACAGACCAGGGCCGTTCCTTGGTTCTGGTTTTCAAGCGCGCATCGTCAAGTCCATTCGTGGCTTTGCTGAGACGCCGGGACGTCTCAGCGAGGAGATTAAGATACTTCTCGATCTCAACAGAACTAACTTTCATTACGGTTCTTCAAATGTCAAAAAGGGACCTGATAACCAGCCTTCTTTCACAGACTTCACCACCAGCCTCGACACATCGGCAGGATATACGTTCGTATGCTGTGGCAATTCATCGATGGGCATCCAGATCGGAATGTAAATCCCCTGTTGCGGATGGTGGGGATCCGCATCTGTAAATTCTTCGCCGGTGCCGGTGCCAAACTTGCCGCCAGTCTGCTCCACCAGAAAATAGACCTGCCGACTTTTCTTTCCGAGCTGCACCTCTGCCACTTTTTGCTTGATGGCAACTTCGATGCCCAACTCTTCCATCGCCTCGCGGATTGCAGCCTGCTCGGGCGATTCGCCTTCGTCCACACCGCCGCCCGGGAAGACGAAATAATCCAACCCGGCGCGGTGACGTTCGATCAGCGCGACCTTGTTATCCTTGATGAGTACGATGCCAGCCCTAGTTCGCATGAGGTGCTCCGGTGTGATGTATCAGATTGTAAGCGATTGCCTGAATTGCTCTATTATAGGCTTAATCGGCGCTGTGGGAGGAGGCGGTTGGTCGTGAGGTTGCAAGGATGCGCTCCAAATAACAAAGTGCGAAAAAGAATCCGCTCACGTACAACGACTGCCACCCAGGTTCCGTATTCAAAAATAAGCGGCTCAACTATTTTCCGTTGTCAGAAGATGCTTTGTTCCTTCCGTTTACTCAATCATCGCTGTCTGACGTTCACTTTTCCCCGATCACCCAGGCAGTGTATTCTTCCTTCTCGATCTGGACCTTTGCCTCGGGTGGGAAGAGCTCCGCAATCTGCGCCGGGTAGATGAAATGACTGCGCATGAGCGCCAGCTTTTCGGCCACCGCGATCAGCTTGATGGAGAAGAGACGGTAGTCCGGCTCTCCGATCACCAGCCGGCCTCCTGCTTTGAGCACCCGGTACAACTCACGAATGGTTTGCGCCTGATCGACCACATGATGCAGGGCATCCATCATCAACACCCGCTCGAAGGTGCCATTGGGAAAAGGCAGGTGTTCCGCCTGTGTAGAGGTTACAGGCAGATTTTTCTGGCGCGCCTGGACAAGCATTCCCCGGGAGACATCCACGACAAGGACCCAATCCACGTGTGGACGGAGCGTTTCCGCTACGCGTCCCGTCCCGCCGCCCGCGTCGAGCAGGCTGCCTGCATGAGGCAAATCCAACACCTTGAGCAACTGCTCGAGCCGCGTAAAGGGCAGGGCACGGTCATAGAAGCGGGCAAGCCAATCAAAGTGTGAGTTCACGTGAAAATTAAGATGGATGCTCCCAACACTATTTTGTAAATCTGGAGAACCATCTTTTAAACTTATAACGAGCATCAACAATAACAACGAGATAAAGAATAACCATCCACCCCGCCATAATCAGTGGAGCATAATCATTTTGGGAAATTGAAAATACTATCATTAACAAAACCAAAACAAGGGCTGTAACACGTACTGGCGTAAGCGACAGCTTGAAACTAACAATAAGGCTTTCTCCTTGATTGAAATATTCGATCTCACCGAAAGAAACACCGCGAAAAATGAGCCTGCGGTACCTAAATAAACTAAATTTAAGCAGAGATGTGGAAAATGTTATTTTTCCACCAGGGATGGGTTTATCAGCCTTTATATTGTAATGTTGAAAAGCACCCATCAATTTCCTCTCAAACGATTCGGCAGGCAGACCAGGAATTTCAACAGAGCTTCTTACATCAAAAAGCCTCATACATTTATTTTATCTGCGTTGTACCATTGGTCTTTAGCGATTCCACCGCTGCGAACGTGGCCCGGGTCACGCCAAGCAACTGCTCGTAGGGAATCGGCGGTGCGCCGCCTTCACGAATGCATCTGGCAAAGACCTTCCATTCATCCACCCAGCCTTTGTTCTGCGCGCCTCTTTCCTCTTTCTTCTTACCATCGTAAATTGTTTGCAGCGAAACGAAATCATCCAGAACGCCAATCCTGCCACCGCAGAAGACCTCGACGCGCTCCTTGGGGAAGGATTTGTCGCCGTTGGCAAGATAGTCCACCACGCCGATGGAACCGTCGGGGAAGGTAAAGGTCATGGTGACATTATCTTCGCGGTATTTGCCATGATCGGGCAATGCCTGCGCGCTCACGGAAACGGGAGGGGCACCAACCAGGAATGTGATGAAGTCCACGAAATGACAGCCCTCGCCGATGATCCGTCCGCCGCCGATCGCAGGATCCTGAGTCCAGTGGTTGAGGGGAATGAGGCCTGCATTGACACGGTAGTGGACATGCATGGGTTCCTTGCGGTCAAAGAGGAAAGAGGCAAGAGTTCGGGCAAGAGGCGCGAAGCGACGATTAAACCCAACAGCTAATCGCTGACCGCTAATCGCTCGTAGCTGTTTGCTCACCGCGAAAAGCTGATCGCTGGTAATCGCCAGAGGCTTTTCCACAAAGACATGCTTCCCGGCTTTCCAGGCTTTGACGATCAAGCCGGCATGTGTGTCATGGCGGGTGAGAATAGCAACTGTATTGACGTTCGGATCGTTGATGATCTCATCATCGTCAGAGGTTGCATACTTGAACCCGAATTTCTTTCCCGAATGCTGGGCATGGAGTCCGCCGGAGGAGGCAATCCCAACCAGTTCGATGTCACCTGCTTTTTTGATGGCGGGCAGCAGGACGGAATTGGCAAACATCCCGGCACCCAATACACCAAGCTTTACAGCACCCACCGACTTGCCAGAGGAAAGAGGAAAGATAATCCTTGTTTCCTCTTTCCTTTTTCCTTCAGGATAAGTAAGCAACACGCCCAGGAACGGTTCCTTCTTTTTTCCCGTAATCACTTCATACGCTTGTGTCGCCTGTTCGATCGGGAAGCGATGCGTGATCAATGGCTTTACGTTCAATTGACCTTTCGCCATCAGATCGACGACGGCTTCGAAGTTGCGACCCTCTGTCCAGCGGACGTAACCGATCGGGTAGTCGGTCCCGTTTTCTTCGTAGTTCAGATCGTAACGACCCGGTCCGTACGAACGCGAGTTGATGAAGGAGATTTCCTTTTCGTAGTAGATCTTGCGCGGAAAGGTCAGTCCCACCGCGCCGGTCGCAACGACACGTGCCCGGTCGCGCGCGAGCACGCCTGCCAGTTCGACAGGATCATTCGAGTGCGTATCGGCGCAGATCAGGATCACATCGAAGCCGCGGTTGGCAGTGAACGCGACAGAGGCGTCGACGGCCTGGTCGCGGCGAACCCCTCGAAGCCCGAGAGACGAAGCGAGATCGATGCGCGCGGGGTCCACCTCGATGCCGAGGACGTTACATCCCGCAGCCGTCGCGATCTGCGCAGCCAGCAATCCCAAAAGCCCCATGCCGATGATCCCGACGTTCTCGCTAATCTGCGGTTCCGCCAGCCGGAATCCGTGCAGCGCGATCGCGCCAAGGGTTGTAAAGGCGGCCGATTCAAAATCCACATTCTTGGGGAGCGGCGTCAACAAATTGCGCGGCACCACGTTGTATTCGGCATGGACGGCATAGCCCCCACCCGCGCAGGCCACGCGCTGACCGACTTTGAAGCCCGTCATGTTCTTCCCAAGTGCGATGATCGTGCCAGCCGATGAATAGCCCAGTGCCATCGGTTGATCGAGGCGATTGAGCGCGGCTTGGGCAGTGTTCACCAATCCTTCACGCCGCGCTTTATCAAGGACTTGCTTGACAAGATCAGGACGTGAGCGCGCTTTGCCAACCAGACTCTTTTCGGCAAATTCGACGACCATGCGCTCGGTTCCGGCCGAGACCAGACTTGCTTCCGTTTTGACAAGTGCCTGCCCCTCACGCGGGGTCGGTATGGGCACATCTTCGACAGTGGATTTTCCGTTTTTAACGTTTTGGAGAAGTTGTTTCATGAGTGGTTTCGCTTGGATGTTAAGTTCAAGAAGTATAACTCATCTCGAAGTTGAGAGTGATTTCAAGCTAAATATGACAAATATTATCCTTTACGGTTAAGGAAAAACTTAATTATTGACTTTCATTATTACGAATGCTATTCTGTTCTTATCCAAAGGCAGCGCGAGCTGTTTGTTTCCTATTCGCCAAAGAGGAGATAAAACATGACACTCGGTGGTTACGCAGACAAGGTTGCCTGGGTCGATCTGACCACGGGCAAAACGGATTTCAAGCCAATTCCGGAAGAATACAAACTCAAATACATCGGTGCCCGCGGAGTGGGTGTGAAATTTGTGTTTGATAATGGGCCGGCGGTGGATCCACTTTCACCTGATAACATCCTGTGTTTCATGAACGGTCCCATGACAGGTTCCGAAGCCAACATGAGTGGGCGCATGGCTATTGTGACGAAATCGCCATTGACCGGCACAGTCACCGACAGCCATCACGGTGGGTGGAGCGCGGCACGTTTGCGCTGGGCGGGTTATGATGGTCTGGTCTTCAAAGGCAAAGCCCCAAAGCCAACGTATGTGTACATCCATGATGACCAGCTGGAACTGCTCGATGCATCGGAAGTGTGGGGCAAGGGCGTTCACGACACAATCAGGCATTTCAAGGATAAATATGGCGAAAAGGATCTGACAGTGATCACCATCGGGCCTGCCGGTGAAAACCTGGTCAAATTCGCCTGCTGGATCAACGAAGACGACCGCGCTTCCGGCCGCGGCGGTACGGGCTGTGTGGGCGGCTCCAAGAACCTGAAGGCTGTTGTGATCAAGGCCCCCAAGAAAATTGTGAAAGCCATCAACCGCGAGAAATGGAAGGAGGCCCATAAAAAAGCGCTGGCTGAGATCATGGACGAGCGTGTGGTCACTTCCCCACGCAAGGGCGGTCTCTCAGTTTATGGCACAAACGTGTTGATGAACATGACCAACGTGATCGGCGGCCTGCCCGCCAGGAACAGTCAATTCACTGCGTATGAACATGCTGAAAAGATCAGCGGTGAATACGTTAACGACAACCTGCTTGTGAACAACCCCACCTGTCATGCCTGCCCGGTTGCCTGCAAGAAGGAAGTGGAGGTCAAGGACGGCCCTTATGCAGGCTTGCACATGGAGTCGCTCGAATATGAACCCGCCTGGTCGGTGGGCGCAAACTGCGGAAATGACGATGCCCGCGTCGTTGCCAAGATGATTGATCTCGCCAATGACTACGGCTTCGACGCCATCGAGGTCGGTCATCCGCTCTCCGTTTACATGGAAGCCTCTGAAAGAGGGTATACCAACGGCGATGCCAAACTTGCCTGGGGTGATGGAGCAAGGATGGTTGAATTAGCCGGCCTGATCGCAACGCGTAAAGGCATTGGCAACGTGCTGGCAGAAGGCGCAAATGCCACTGCCAAACACTTTGGTCACCCTGAACTCGCCATGACCGTCAAAGGTCAGGGCGTGCCCGCCTACGATCCACGCGGCATCAAGGGCATGGGCATCGCCTATGCAACCAGCAATCGCGGCGCCTGCCATCTGCGCGGCTATACACCCGCTGCTGAAGTCGTCGGAAATGTACTTGGTCCGAGCACCGTCACCGATCCACTGGAATGGAAAGGTAAGGGTGAACTCACCATGATCTTCCAAAATGTTCACACAGTGACCGACTGCCTTGATCTGTGTAAATTCGCAACCTTTGCCGAGTCACTGGATTCGTTCGCGGCGCAGTATGAGGCGATCACAGGTGTACCCTCCAGCCCTGAACACATGCTCAAGGTCGGCGAGCGCGTCTATAACCTCGAACGCCACTACAACAACCTGAACGGTTTCCGTGAGGGCAGCGATTATCTGCCGGAGCGCTTCACCAAGGAACCGTCAACCATGGGCGGGAGCAAGGGTCAGGTCTGTGAACTCGACGATATGCTTGTGGAATATTATGACAAGCGCGGCTGGGTCAATGGTGTTGTACCTGAATCCAAACTCAAAGAGCTGGAGATCATCTAACCCCGCTTCAAACTTGGCCGACCTTTCGGTTCACACTCAGGGCAGGTCTGATCCTGTTCCAAAAAGCAGAATCCCCCGATAGTAAAACAGGGCGACTTTCGTCGCCCTGTTTTGATTTATCCGCCGCCCACCGCAGGGAATACATTGACTGTATCCTCCTGCATGATCTTCGTCTGAAATTTTTCATCCGTGAATTGCACATCGCGTCCGTTGATAAAAAAGTGCACGTGCCCGTGCATTTGCCCTTCCTCGTTCAGTAGTTCTTTTTTCATAAGGGGAAATTTTTGGGTGATGGCATCGAGAAGTTCCTGAGCGGTAATCCCATGATCCACATCAAACTCGACAACCTTTCCACCGGCAATATCCCGCAAAGTTGCAAAGAAATTGACTCTCATCGGTCGCTCCTTTTTCTAAAAGTCGGTTCACGCAGGACTTCCACATTCATTTTGCCACTCGAAATGGGTGAGAAAAAACTAATAACGGAATCCGCTTGAAGCGGGGTGTCGATCCCGTCTTTCAACAAACGCGGATTACGCCCATCCACATAGACCGGAACATCCGGGCGCAGCGCACCCTGTTCATCCAATAAATGAAATTTGGCATCCGGATATTCTGCCACCAGAAAGGCAACTAATTTGCGGAACGTATCCACCTCCCTGACATCCACGTCCAGCGCTGATGTTCCGACAGCGGTACGCATGTTGGCATAAAAGCGGGCTTGCATAAAAACAGTATAACAAAAATCCCCCTTTTTCCAAAGAAATTATGCTACGGACACTGAATAATCCCCTGCGCCCAGAGACACCCCCCACAAACCGGGAAAACGGTATTCCCAAGGCAATCTTCTTCGTTTGCTTCAGAAAGGTCACAGCCGCCGCAGAAAGTACATGGCGCAAAGACAAAGTTGTGCAGACGCTCACGATAAGCCAGGTATTCAGGATCATTCCAGATCTCATCCAATGATCGTTCGCGCACATTCCCGATCACGTGCTTTTTGGAAAGACGCGGTTTGCCGTGCAGATAACTCGTGTGCGTGTGCATCAGGGGCCAGCACGGGCTGACTTCGCCTGTCCAGGCAACAGACATCGTTCCACTTTCCACAAAGTTGCAGACATCATTTGCCCCGCCCCAGTTATTCCCTGCAAAACTGACATTGCAGCCACTGTTGAATGCTTCCGTCAACGCGGCTTGTGTATCAGCGTTGAAATCCATTTTCGGGAGGCTGAGTTTTGGCAGCATTGGAGAAGGCAAATAAGCAATGTTCCGCATGGTGCGCAGGTACAGACGATCAGCCTGCATATCCGGCGTGGCAGGCTGGACGTTGCTTACGGAATAATATTTGGCGCCGAATGCATGTCCCATTTTGATGATCTTTGGGAGGTCCGCGATGTTCCGTTTCATTGCAACGAAAGCCACGCCGATCTCAGGTTTCGGAAAGTGCCCGCCCTTTCGCATTTTGAAAAGACGCTTCAAGTTATCAATGATTACCGGAAGCTCTGCTCCCATGCGCACATCACCAAAACTATCAGGTGTGGCTCCGTCCAGCGATACCCAGAGCACATCGAGCCCAACATCAATTAACTGTTGCGCTTTCTTCTCATTCAGGATGGTGCCATTGGTGATCAACTCGACCTTCACCCCCAGTCCCTTGATGCGCCGGATCCACTCAACGGTTTTCGGGTGAAATAGCGGTTCCCCGATCCCGCCGAAATAAACGCCCGGGATGGGAGACAGTTCCTTCAGTCCGGCGAAGATGCGCTCAAAAGTCTCCTCGGTCATGCGCCCTATGGGCTGATCCCAGGCATTGCGAAAACAGGTGATGCAATCCAAATTACAGGCAACTGTTGGCTCGATATAGACCTTGGTGAGATGGGTCACAGGACGATGCATCCTGACGAAGTTGTGGCCTTCATCCAGGCGAACTTTTGCGCCAGGCAAAAGACCGTATTGTTGCGCCACTTCAGGAGGCAAAACGAGTCGTCCCTGCTCATCTACTTCCGCCCATGCCGTTGTGGGTTTTGTGGATAGTACTGCCATAGCCTGCTCCTTACAAAAAAACACCAATTCTCATAAATCATATCCGTTTTTGTAAAAATTACACATGCCGAAAGTTACTATTCTACAGAGATGAATAGCCCAAAAATGGAAAATGATATAATTTTTGAAATTCGCAGCACCAAGGAGTAATCTCGTGGCTGATCCCCGTGTTGTAAAATTCGCAAAAGTACTGGTTGAACATTCTGCACGCATCGTGCCGGGTGACCGCGTCCTCATCGAAGCGACCACCGCCGCCGAACCATTGGTGCGGGAGTTGTATATCCAGATCCTGGAAAAGGGCGGGCATCCTGAAGTGCTGGTTGCTCTCCCAGGCATGATGCCATTCAGCCAGGATGAGTTTCACCTGACCTACGCGAACGATTCACAACTCGATTTTATTCCCACCTTTTACAAGATCGCTTACGATCAATTCGAGAGCCGCATTCGCGTGCACTCGGCGACGAATACACGCGGTACAACAAACATCGACCCTGCCAAAGTTCAGCGGCGTGCGAAGGCACTGGGATCGATCACCGCCTCCCAGATGCGCCGCGGCGCCGAGGGCGCGTTCAAATGGGTCACCACCCTCTACCCCACGGAAGGATATGCCCAGGATGCAGGCATGAGCCTCCGGGAATACGAGGATTTCGTCTTCAAAGCCGTCCATACCAAGGAGAACGATCCGGTTGCGTACTGGAAGAGCACCGAGGCAGGACAGCAAAAAGCGATCGACTGGCTGGCTGGCAAGAACCAGGTCGTCCTGCGCGGACCGAATGTCGATCTGACGCTCTCCATCCTGGGCCGCAAATTCAAGAATTCCGTCGGTCTGTTCAACATGCCTGACGGAGAGATCTTCACGGGTCCCGTCGAAGACTCGGTCAACGGCTGGGTGAAATTCACCTATCCCGCCATCTATGATGGTGTGGCTGTGGAAGGCGCAGAACTGACGTTCAACAGCGGCCGCGTGAGCCGTGCCAGCGCCGAAAAGAATCAGGATTATTTGCTCAAGATGCTTGAATCCGATGCCGGATCACGGTACCTGGGTGAGTTTGCCATCGGCACAAACAAGGACATCGACCGGTTCACAGGTCATATCCTCTTCGACGAAAAGATCGGCGGGACGTTCCATATGGCGCTCGGCGCGGGCTACCCGGAGACAGGTTCGCACAACAAGTCCGCGATCCACTGGGACATGATCTGCGACCTGCGCACCGATTCGGAGATCCTTGTGGACGGTGAATTGTTCTACAAAAATGGGGAGTTTGTGTTCGGAGGCAAGTAGACCGGTACACAAGGAGATCAGGAAACAAAAAGCCTCGCGGATAGTACCGCAGGCTTTTTGCTTTCACCTGTTTACCTGTCTACCTGTCTACCTGTTTACCTGTCTACCTGTCCACCTGTCCACCTTCCCCTAATAAAACCCCACCGATTGATCGATCTTGCGTGCATATTCATCGATCCCGCCGCGCACGTTGAACACATTCTTCCAGCCCTGTTGCGCCAGCCAGGCTGTGACCTGTCCGCTGCGGTTGCCATGATGACACATGATATAGATGGTCGCATCCTTCGAGGTTGCCGGCTCCGGTAGCGCCTTTGCGCCTTCGCGTGCCAGGCGACTCAGCGGCGCGACTTCCAGCCGGCTGTCCGTCAACCGGGCGGAGTCCAACTCATGGGGTTCACGCACATCCAGCAAAATGAATTTATCTTCGGACGCCAGTTTCTCAGAAAGCTCAGTCACCGTAATTTCAGAGACCATAAATTATCTCTTCCTCACTCTTTTATTTTTTCCGGCTCCCCTTTGGAGAGGCTCCACCTGAAGAGGCTGGCGGCAATGCCTGGGTATACAACCTTTTCACATAATCCTTGACCATTCTGCGCGTGGAAAATTGAGGGATGTTCGTTTTCATGGAATTTTTCATACGCGCCATCCACTCGCGCGAGATCTCTTTCGGGTCGCGGTCATAGTACAGGGGGATGATCTCATTTTCCAGAGTCGTATACAAACTCTCGGCATCCTGGGCATCCTGGACGCTCTGTGATTCCATCTCCTTGTCTTCCCCGATCGACCAGCCATTGGTACCATTGTAGGCCTCGCGCCACCAGCCATCCAGGACCGAGAAGTTCAACGCGCCGTTGAGGGCGGCTTTCATACCCGAAGTACCGCTCGCCTCATAGGGCCGGCGCGGGGTATTCATCCACACATCCACGCCCTGGACAAGGTAACGCGCCAGATTCATATCATAGTCTTCGACGAAGACAAGCCTGCCGCCCGTCTCTGCACGCTTGACATCCCGATAGACCTTCTGGATCAGCTGCTTACCGGGCTCATCGGCAGGATGTGCCTTGCCTGCAAAGATGATCTGGACCGGCATGTTGGGTCGGTTGATGATGTGCAGTAATCTCTCTACATCCGAAAGAACCAGGCTGGCACGCTTATAGGTGGCAAAGCGCCGTGCGAAGCCGATCGTCAACGCGTAGGGGTTGATCAACACACCCGAGGAGACAACCTGCACCGGATGAAATCCGCCATGCGTCCAACGGTCCCGGACGCGCTCGCGCAGGTAAAAGGCAAGTTTCCGTTTGAGGTGCAGACGCACCGCCCAGAGTTCGGCATCGGGGATCCCCTCAATATCCGACCAAAAGCTGTTCTCATCCAGATGGTCATACCAGTCTTCGCCCAGGAAATCACAGAACAAATTCATCAGGCGCCGCGCCATCCAGTTGGAGACATGCACGCCGTTCGTGATGTGCGTGATCGGACCTTCATTCTCATCCTTCTCTTTCCAGAGAAAGTGCCACATTTTGCGCGCCACGCGTCCATGCAGTTCAGAGACCGCATTGCGCCCGGCGGAATTTCGCAGAGCAAGAATGCCCATGCTGAACGTTTCTCCCTGCGGCATTTGATGGCGCGCAATATCGAAGAACTGGTCACGCGTTACATTGAGTTGGGGCCACAACGCTGCCAGATACTTCTCGATCAGCCATAAGGGGAATTCATCGTTCCCGGCGGCGACGGGCGTGTGGGTGGTAAAGACGTTTTGCGCCCGCGTCTTTTCCATGGCTTCTTCGAACGTATCGCCGCCCGCCACCAGTTCCCGGGCGCGTTCGAGCGTGAGAAAGGCAGCGTGACCCTCGTTCATGTGCCAAACCGAGGGGTTATAGCCCAGCGCGCGCAATGCCCGCACGCCGCCGACGCCCAGCAGAAGTTCCTGCATCACGCGGCGGTCCAGGTCAGACCAGTACAGGCGCGCCGTCAATTGTTGATCGAACTCGGAATTCTGGTCCAGGTTTGAATCGAGCAGGTAGAGCGGGATGCGTCCAACGTGGATCTCCCACAACCCCAGAGCCACAGTCCGGTCCGGGAATTCCACGTCCACGCATAGACGCTTGCCAGACTGATCCAAAACAGGCAGGGCCGGCAGGTTCTTGAAATCGAGCAGGTTGTTGAGGGCGTCCTGCCAGCCATCTTCCGTGATCCGCTGGGAGAAGTAACCTTCCGCATACATAAAACCCATACCGGTTAACGGCAAGCCGAGATCGCTGGCTTCCTTCAAGTGATCGCCAGCCAGCACACCCAGTCCGCCCGAGTAAATCGGCAGGGTCTCATGCAAACCGAACTCCATGGAGAAATAAGCAATGGGCCTGCCGTTCAATTCGGGATAAGTCTGGCTTGTCCATGTCTTCCTTTGATTCATGTAGGCATCAAATTGAGCAAATACATGATCGAAGTTTGCAAGATATTCCCTGTCCTGCGCAGCCTGATCCAGGCGAGGGCGGCCGACCTCACGCAGGAGTCGGATCGGGTTATGACCGAGCCGGCCCCACAGGTCGTAGTC
>Ga0105092_10000739_pt1 | contig 17215 bp, 8 predicted proteins | sample PPLLak2March2015_FD_87021 | JGI IMG/M metagenome (GOLD analysis project Ga0105092, IMG submission 87021) | Freshwater sediment microbial communities from Prairie Pothole Lake near Jamestown, North Dakota, USA - PPLs Lake P7 Core (1) Depth... | ecosystem: Environmental > Aquatic > Freshwater >... | reverse complement strand
CTGGTCCTCGGGTTCAGTCTCCACAAGCTCGCTTTACCCTGGCTGTATCTGGCTCTTGTCTCAGCCCTGATCTTCAGGAAGCGGCCCATCCAGGCGTCAGCGAGCAATCTCGCTGAATCTTCCGAACGGCACACGCAAGGCAATGAACTGACGCTCGCAGCCATATGGATGGTAGCGGCACTCCTTCCTTATATTTTCATGATCTACGACACTCACGTGCCCAGCCGGCAGATGTACCTGGCGGCAATGCCCGCCGCCTACCTCTTTGCCCGGCTTGTCGGGATGCTCCCGATTCCCTGGGTGCGATGGAGTCTTGTCGCGGTTTTCGCGGCCGCGAATATCGGTTACCTGTGGCTGGTGAAGGACGCGCAGTACTGGACCCGCGGTGCGACGACGAGGGCCTTGATTTCGATTCTTAGGACCGAACAACCTCGGTGTCTCGTGGTCAAGAACTTTCCCGAGAATCCGTGGATTGCAAAGCTGTCCGCCCGTTTCGTTCCCGGCTGGTCTCCGGACATGATAAAAGTGGACGAGACGGCGGAGATATCGAATTGCATGGTGCTCCGCTGGGATGCCGATCAGAATCGGTACCTGGTTTTACAGAGGTGAGGAAACAGACATGAGTGACAACCAAACGCTTACGCGCAGGGGGTTTATTGTGCAGACGACGGCCGGGGCCGGCCTCTATGCGTCCGGGACTCCGGGACTGCACGCGGAAATCCAAGAGCAACCCGATCCGGCGGCCCGGCGGCTGCCTCGCGAAGTCTGGGTGGCAAGCATTGACCTGAAAGACCTGTACCCCGAAACAAGTATCGAGCGAAGGATTCAACGAACGCTCGAACGGATGGAGAACCTCGTTCCTTTCCGACCGGACATCGTCTGCCTGCCCGAGACGTTCAACACGTCCTGGGTCAGCGAGCAAAAACCGCTCGCCCAAGTTGCAGAAGAAGTGCCGGGACCCGTGGTCAGCCGCGTAGCCCTGTATGCCAAGGCTAATCATTGCTATGTGATCTGCCCCATCCCGACCCGCAGCGGAGGAAAGCTTTATAACAGTGCCGTAGTCATCGATCGCCAGGGACAAGTCACTGGAACGTTCAACAAGGTTCATCCGACCGAGGGCGAGATGGACGACGGTGTCGCACCCGGCCCGGTTGAACCGCCCGTTTTTCAGACGGATTTCGGGAAGATCGGTGTACAGATCTGTTACGACGCAAACTGGTTTCCAGCATGGCAATCGCTCAAGGCCCGAGGCGCGGAAATAGTCTTTTTCCCGTCTCAGTTCCCCGGCGGGCGCATACTGACGACCCATGCCTGGATGAACCAGTTCTACATCGTGTCGAGCACCGGAGAAGATGCCCGCGTCATCGACATTTCAGGCGACGACATCGCTTCGAGCGGGCCTTTTCGGCGCTGGGTCGTTGCCCCGATCAACCTCGAGAAGGCCCTGGTGCACATCTGGCCCGAGGTGCAGAAATTCCCCGAGATCGAGAAAAAGTACGGGCGCCGGGTGCGGATCAAGATATGGCATCCCGAGAACTGGGCGACGATCGAAAGCGTCGATCCAGGATTGAAGATACAGGCCGTGCTCGAGGAATTCGGACTGCCCACCTACCAGTTGCACATCAGCAAGGCGGACGCCGCGCAAAAGGCAAAGAGGACGTAAGTAGGTCCCACTTCCAAGTGGGACTCTTCATGGCGCAGCGCAAGATCCAGTGCGGGAAGACAATGTCCGACTTGGAAGTCGGACCTACGCCCCTTGCGCCCCGGGCTGGGTTCTTGTGCTATCGTGGATGCTAGGCAGCCCGGGCGTCCAGCCCAAAACGATCATGGCATCCTCACGTCAACCCTTTGTCGGCAAACCGCGAACGCTGTCTCTTTTTGCCCTGCTGGCATTTTCCATACCGACGGCATCTGCGGAGTCTCCGCCACAGCTTCCGAAGGTAAATCTCGAACTGTTTCAGAACAGCGTGCGGCAGCAGATTTCGGACGTCTACGAAACGGCTGTTCGAAATCCCAATCACGCGGACACCAATGGCCGGCTTGGCATGCTCCTTTACGCTTACGAGCAGTACGAGGCTGCTGAGCCGTGTTTCGAACGGGCGATGTTTTTTGCTCCCCCCGATTACCGGTGGCCCTATTACCTCGGACGGACGCGATCGATTCTGCGAGAACATGGCCAAGCCGTGACCGCCCTTGAAGCTGCGCTGCAACTGAACCCCGGCTACCTGCCGGCGCGATTAAAACTCGGGGAGGCTTTGCTCGACGCCGGGGATGCCGAAAAAGCCGGAAAGGCCCTTCAGGCGGTCGTCACCGAGTATCCGGGGTCCGCCGCTGCACATTACGGGCTGGGTCGATATTTCACGCACCGTCGTGAGCCCGACCGGGCCGTTGCCCACCTGCAGAAAGCCTGCGAGCTCTTCCCCGGCTTTGGTGCAGCTCATTTTGCCCTGGCCAGGGTCTACCGCGACCAGGGGGATTACCAGAAAGCCCAGGCTCACCTGCTCCTATATCAAAAAGACAAGCTGACCTGGCCGCCTGCCGAGGACCCTTTACTGGCCTCCATCCAGGAGCTGAAGACCGGGGCAAACGCCCGGCTTCGCAAGGGAGTCCTGCTGGCCGAATCGGGCCAGTTAGAGGCCGCAGTCGACGAGCATGAGGCCGCGCTGGCTGCTGATCAGGGTCTTGTCCAGGCGCATATCCACCTGATCGCCCTTTATGGAAGGCTCGGCAATGCGGCCAAGGCCGAAGAACACTACCGGTCTGCCGTCCGGATCAACCCGAACCTCTCCGAGAGTCACTACAATTTCGCGGTCCTCCTGATCCAACAGGAGAGGTACCGGGAGGCCGAGGAACCGCTCCGTGCGGCGCTCAAGCTCAATCCCACCCACGCTCTCGCTCTGACCAATCTCGGTTACGTGCTCATGGTGGGAGGACGGTTGGATGAGGCGATCGAGAGTTACCGGGCCGCCATAACGGTGCAACCACGGAACCGGACCGCTCATTTCAATCTCGGCCGAATCCTTGTCCAACAGGGAAGGTTGCAGGAGGCGATAGCTCACTTGCTCGAAACGCGAACGCCTGAAGATGCCGATACGCCACGATACCTGCACGCTATTGGCGCGGCTTACGCCCGGGCCGGGGATCGAACCTTGGCCCGCAATTACCTCGAGGAGGCTCGGCTGAAAGCCCTCCAGCTGAAGCAAACGGATCTTGTGAGCAGCATAGACAAGGACCTGCAGACCCTCCAGAAGCTGGTAAGACAGCCGTGAACCGCTACTTCCTCGCTACGCTTCTCGTGTTGGTTTCCCTGGGGTCCACGACCGAGACGCCTTCCCTCCCCCGCTTCGTCGATGTCGCAGCCTCTGCTGGGATCCGCTTTAAGCACGTCAGTGGCGACGCGAAGAAGAACTACATCTTCGAAGCCAAGGGCGGCGGCGTAGCCTTGCTTGACTACGATCTTGACGGTCTACTCGATATCTATTTCGTCAATGGGAGCACGATTGACGATGTGCAGAAGGGCCGGGATCACGGCAACGCGCTCTATCGGGCAAACGGTGACGGCACGTACTCGGACGTGACCCAAAAGGCAGGCGTGCGCGGCAAAGGGTGGGCAATGGGCTGCTCGGTCGCCGACTACGATAACGACGGCGATCCGGACATTTACGTTCTCGGCCTCAATCGAAACATCCTGTTCAGAAACAACCGAGACGGGACCTTCAGCGATGTGAGCGAGGAGTCCGGTCTGAAGGGGGGCCGCTGGAGCACCAGCGCGGCGTTTACGGATTACGACCGCGACGGTGACCTGGACGTCTACGTCGCGAACAATATCGATGTGGACATCCACCGGTCTCCCCTTGTCTTCCGGGGACCCGATTGCGACTACCGCGGGGTCCGCGTGATGTGCGGTCCGCGTGGCCTTCCGGGAGCGCAAGACTCGCTGTACCAAAACAACGGCGACGGCACCTTCACCGATGTGACTGTTAAGGCAGGCGTGGTGGAACCGCAAGCGTGTTACGGATTAGGGGTCGCAACCGGAGACTACAACAACGACGGCTGGCCTGATATCTACGTCGCGAATGATTCGACGCCCAGCTACCTTTGGGAGAATCAGAAGGACGGCACGTTTCGCGAAGTGGGCCTGCTGGCCGGCGTAGCGGTGTCCGAAGACGGCATGGAGCAGGCCGGGATGGGCATTGACCTTGCCGATTACGACAACGATGGTTGGCTGGACATCACCAAGTCCAACTTCTCGTTTGATCACAGCAATCTTTACCGGAACGAAAAGGGGATGTTTGACGATCGGTCCAAGGACGCCGGACTGGCCGGCCCGTCCATGCCGTACGTCTGCTGGGGCACCCGGTTCATCGACTATGACAATGACGGCTGGAAAGACATCCTGATCGCCACCGGTCACGTGTATCCACATCTGATCGCTGCGCCGGCCGGAGGAGAAAAGTACTACTCGCCACGGGTCTTGCTGAAAAACCTTCGGAACGGGCACTTCGAGGATGTGTCCGACAGGTCCGGGCCCGGGATCAAACAGGAAAAATCCAGCCGTGGGATGGCGACCGGCGACCTCGACAATGACGGCGATCTGGACGCAGTCATTGTCAACATGGACGATCATCCGTCGGTGCTTCGAAATGACGGTGGCAACACTCGCAACTGGCTCATCGTGAGACTTCGCGGGATAGCCGGCAATCGGTTTGGCGTCGGCGCCCGTTTAACGGCCAGGGCGGGCGCGCTGGTGCAAACCGTTGAGGCGACGACCTCGTCCAGCATCTTCTCAGCCAATGATTCGCGAGTCCACTTCGGCTTGGGCAGTGCCACTCGAGTGGACCTGGAAATCAGCTGGCCGAGCGGCCGGTCCCAGTCATTGCGGTCGGTTGATGTTAACCGGATTCTTGACATCCAGGAGCCTGAGCAAACGCGTTGATCGGGGTCCTCGCCGTAAGTCCGCCAATACCTGTGGGCCGAACGCACTTCTCCCACCATATTCAACACCCTCGCAGCGAGGGTGGGAAAAAGGGTCTTAAGGCCTGAAGGGCCGGCACATATTAGCCCAGGGCGGAGCGCTTTGTGCGTAGCCCTGGGTTACGGTTCGAAGCTGATATCCAGCCCTGAAAGGGCGGCACAACCCTCTATCGTGCAGCTTGTTACGCCCTTTCAGGGCTGGCGCCCCTCTCTGGAGCTTCGTAACCCAGGGCTACGCACAAAGCGCTCCGCCCTGGGCTATTATGTGCCGGCCTTTCAGGCCTATTTACACGAAGGTCAACATTTTCAACACCTTCGCAGCGTGCGCGGCTCCGAAGGACCTGGCCCAGCCAGATCCCGCGGTGGCTCGCTAACCGTCCTTCTTTGATCGTTCGCTTTCGGCCAGACGCGCGTAAATTTCCTGCAAGTGGTCTAAATCCTTCTGAGTCATATTCTCCGAGTCAATGAGGTTGTTGTGAGCGTCTTTGACGGAACGGATCAGTTCGTCCAGTTTCAAATGCATGGCCGCGCTGTCGCGGTTTTGCGAGTTCTGGATCAGGAACACCATCAGGAACGTCAGGACGGTTGTCCCGGTGTTGATGAACAATTGCCAGGTGTCACTGAAACCAAACGCCGGACCGGAAAGTGCCCAGATCACTATCACGGCCACCGCCGTCGCAAGGGCGACGGGATGCCCGGCTCCGCGAGCCGTTGCGGATGCGAACCTGGTAAAAATATCAGGTGAGTGGTTTCGTTTCATACTCTGGATAAAGCAAGTCCTGTGCCCGGTTTAGGCACCCGGATAAGGCCAGCAGGGCTACAAAGCCGGGAAAAGTTCCCCGGCGCAATAGGCAGCAAAAAGAGCCAACGTCGTACGCAAGAGGCGCTAAAAACTCAAGAGGAGCGCTAGGGAAAACAAGACGGCAGCACAGCTGTCTTCGGCGTTCCTCTTGCGTCTCTTGGGCCTCTCGCTGGACCCTCAGCGCCCTTGCTGCCTCTGGTGTCCGCTCAGCTGATCGGGACGAACAGTCGCGGCGCCAGGTCGTTCAGATAATGCCGCCAGTTGATCCAAGTGTGGCCGCCGCCGCTCAGGTGGATCTGGTTCTTGATCCCGTGCTTGTTCAGGACTTCCTGCAGGTTCTTCGAACCGTTCAGCGCAAAATCCTTCTCACCAACGCATATCGAGAAAAGGCGAACCCAGGTATTGATCTTCGGATTGCCGAGAAATGCCGCGTTGGCTTTCTCCCATTCGGCCGGGTTCTGTCCTATCCCGGCACTCCAGACGCCTACGTAGGCGAACTGGTCCGGCTGCGCGGTAATCACCTGGAGGGTCTGACCTCCGCCCATCGACAGTCCCGCGATCGCCCGGTGATTCCTATCAGCGACCACCCGGAACTGCTTTTCGACGTTCGGGATGATGTCGTTCATCAACTCGGGCACAAAACGTGCCCGAGCGGCTGTGTAAGCGGCGGCAACCTCTGGAGACGGAGTCACGCCGGGAGTCATCCGCGGCAGGTTGGCGGGCATGGGCAGACTGCCGTTGGGCATGACGACAATCATTGGACGAGCCTTCTTTGCGGCGATCAGGTTATCCAGTATGAAGCCCGCCCGGCCGATTGTGCTCCACCCGGAATCCTCGTCTCCGCCGCCGTGGAGCAGGTAGAACACCGGATAACGGTCCTTCGAGACGTCGTAACCGGGGGGCGTGTAAACGTGCATGCGACGCTGCATTCCCAAGGTTGCTGACTGGTACCAGACCTGGCGGATCTGGCCGTGGGGCACCGGGTTGTTGTCCTGGAACGAGGCTTCGGGGCCGGCGACGAATACCATGTTGTCGACTCCGGTGATTCCCTGCTTGACGACGGGATTGCGAGGGTCCAACGTCTTCACGCCGTCCACCATGAACGTATAACTGTAGAAATCGGGCACCAGCGGACCGACGGTAGTCGCCCACACGCCATCCTCGCCCTTGGTGAGCTTCTCGACTGTGGCACCTTCCATCCAGTCGCCACGCATGGCCACTTCGGAAGCTTTCGGGGCCTGAATCCGGAACGTCACCCGATGATCCGGAAGGACCTCCGGCGAAATGACGGGCGGGTTCGCCTGCCGCGCCGGCTGAGCACTCGGCTGGCCTGCGGCAAAGAACCCCATCCCCCAGGCGGACAACAACCCGACACTCAACGCACGGCATACAGCCACTCTCGACGTGTCAATCATCTGATTCCTCCTCACCCGCACTCCCAGGTTCGTTCTCCTTGGCTCCCCGTGGTTTTTTCGACCCTCTGATCGCGGCGATCAACACTTCGTAGGGCACGGTCTTGGTCAGGTATCCGGCTGCTCCTGCCGCCGTCATTTGGGAAGCCACATCTTCCCGCACATGCATGGAAAGCCCAATGACTCGTGTCTCGGGGAGACTCTGCAGGATCTGGCGGGTCGCCTCGACGCCATTGAGGCGAGGCATCGAAACGTCCATGAGAATCACGTCGGGTCGGAGCCCGATAGCCAGGTCGACTGCTTCCTGGCCGTCGCCCGCCTGGCCGACCACCTGGATTCCTTCCTGAGCTCGTAACAGCCGCTCCAAACCGTCGCGGAGAACGGCATGGTCGTCCGCCAGAAGGACCCGAATGACTTTCTCCCCGGAGGCCAGTTCCCTCGAGGTCGGTTCCTTGGGCGGTTTGCTGACGACCGGTTCAACGTCTTGTGGAGCGACCTGTTCGTCCACGACCCCGACGAGGTGGTGCGGAAACAGAAGGGTCACAGTGGTTCCTCGGCCGGCAGCACTCGTCAATTTCATGCTCCCGCCCAGGAACTCGAGTCGTTCACCGATCGTGAACAAGCCGAAACCGCTCCCGGAAGAATGTCTTGTACTGCCAGACATTCCATCCGCGCCCATATCGAAGCCGACGCCTTCGTCGCTGACGGTCACCTGAATCTCCCCGGTCGATGTCCGTCCGACTCTCACCGTGGCCGTGTCGGTCTTTGCGTGTTTTACGACATTGAGGAGCAGTTCGCGGACCGCACGGAACAACCGATAACGGATCTCTTTCGTCTCGATGTTGATCTCATTCTCGAACTGGATAGCTACCTGGAGTCCATACTGCCGTTGCGCCCAAGCGGCTAGCCAATCGAGGATCTGGGCAAGGTCTCCAATCTCCAGAACAGGAGGACTCAACTCGGCGGTTAGCGAGCGCGACGTTGCCAGCGACTGATCGAGCAGTTCGGTCACCTTACCGATGGCCTTTCTTATTTCCCCTTCCTCGAGGCGACCTTCGATCACGCCGAGATTGAACTTCGCCCCGACCAGCGTCTGCTGCAGGTCGTCGTGAAGGACCTGTGCCAACCGTTGGCGCTCGTTTTGGGCGACTCTCGTCAATTCCGCACCGGCTCGCCGCAACTGACTGGTGCGCTCGTCGGCCAGGGCGGTACGCTCGGCCACTCGCTGCTCCAGTGTTTCGTTCAGCTCCCTGAGCTGCTGCTCGGCCTTCTTAAGGCGACTGATGTCCAGGTTTATTCCCGCCCAGTAGATGACCTCGCCTGACTCGTCCCGCACGGGGACCCCCCGGGCAAGGATCCAATGGTACTCGCCACCGACTCCCCGGTATCGATGCTCGATGTCCCAGTTGCCACCGGTCCGGACGCATTCCTTCCAGGCAGCGATGGTGCGCTGGGAATCGTCCGGATGAAGGACGTCAGCCCAGCCGAAGCTAGAATACTGTTCCTGGGTTTGACCAACCAGTCTGAGAAACGATTCGCTGGCGTAAGTATTTCTGCCGTCGGGCTCGCAGACCCACACCCCGTATTCGATCGACTCTCCAATGGCTCGGTACAACCGTTCGCTGTTACGGACTGCTTCTTCGGCGCGTTTTCGATCGGTAATATCCCGCCAGACAACAACTCCGCCCGCGATCTGGCCGCTCTTGTCGGTGATGGGCGCGGCGTTGCATGAGAGAGTGAGCCGCTTTCCCTCGGAATTTACCTGAACAACTTCTTCGTCTTTGATCGTTTCGCCATTCTTGAGCGCCTTTGCGAGTGGCAGCTCATCAGCCGGCAACGGCGTTACCCCGTCTTTTCTGTAAACCTTCCAACGGTTCGCGACGTCCTCGATCGTCATCTGATCGTGGCTGCCACCGAGAGTCTCCCGGCCGTATCTGCTGACCATCCGAATCCTGCCCTCGGGCGCGTCGGCGATCGTGATCCCTTCCGGGACGTTCTCCATGAGCGCGTCAAGGAGGCGTTTTGCTTCCTCGAGCTCGGCTTCCGCGTTGATGCGGTCGGTGACGTCCATGATGACGACGGCGCTTCCGGTTACTTCGCCGCTCTCGTCAAGAATCGGAGCGGCGCTGTTGAGGACAAAAGCCCGGCTCCCATCAAAACGTTCGATCTGAATGAACTGGCCGACGACGGTCTCGCCGTCCCTTACAGCCCTCGCCGACGCCCATTCAGCGGGTTTCACCGGCTCGCCGCTGGGGAACCACCAGGCTCGGTAATGCTGGTAGTCGTCGACCTTCTTTGCGACCGGTCGGGGACCGCCCCACACCTGGTCGAAGGCGTGGTTGACTCTCAACGTACCGCCCTCGCGGTCGACAATAGCCAGGCCCACCGGCAACGCCTGCATGATTGCTTCAAGGCGTTGTTTCTCCCTTTGCACTTCGGCCATTGCTTTTTCGGCTCGTTGGGCAGCGTCGACTCGGGCGGTTACGTCTGTGAACATGACCGCGAACTGGCGTGGCGCGCACCGGTATGCAAAAACCTCATACCACCGTCCGAGAGAACTGGCACGGCGCTCGAAATGAACAGACTCGCCAGTTTGGACAACCTTGCCGTAGATCTCGATCCAGTCCCTCTCAACGCCGGGCAAAACTTCCGTGACTCGAAAGCCGATCACGTCAGCGCGCTTGAGTCCTGTGAGTCGTTCGAAGGCCGGGTTTAAGTCGATGAACCTGTAGTCGCAAGGGCGACCGTTTTCGTCCGTGATTAGTTCGTGCACGGCGAAGCCTTCGGTCATTGTATTGAACAAAGCACGGTAGCGCTGCTCACCATCCTGAGCCGCGCGTTCCACTTTCCTGTTCCCGCTTGCGTATGCCATCGGTGCTTTATTTCCTGCACTAGAAGAGTAACTGCTCTTGGTCTCGACTTCCAATGAGCTGCAACAACGATCACATGAGAACCACGGAGCCAAAGGCCATGGAAACCGAAAAGAAGGCTTGGTTTACGCTCCCTCATGTCCCGAGCCGGAGTGACACTAATCGCTGGTGGAAACCGCTTGACATTCGCCTGGGCCCTCGCGCATCATATCGCCCGTTAACGATAACGATAACGCTAACGGAACAAGTCCTTGACCGCTAACTAAGGTTCACGCTTGGGACGCACAACGCTTTTCAGTTGAGGTGAGTGTATAAGTCAAACGGTTTCTTTTTGCGTCGCTTGAATTTCCGGCGACGCCCGGAGAAAATCGATGAATTCGCCAACCCGTTCGGTTCTGACCATCAAATCCGCCCTTCCGGCCGCCCTCGTTCTGTTCCTTATCTTCCTTGCCGGCACCGCTTTCGGCCAGATTAAGTCTGGCGTTATCACGGGGACCGTGGTTGATCCAAGTGGCGCAGCCATACCCGGCGCCTCCGTCGCGGTCGTCAACCAGGAAACCAACGTGGCTATGCAGACGGTGACCGACGATACCGGCAACTTCACCGTTCCCTACCTCGCGCCAGGACTCTACACCGTGAATGCGGATGCGGTCGGTTTCGCGAGCTACAGCCAAACCAACGTCACGGTCTCGATCGCTCAAACCGTGCAGGTGAAATTGGCCATGAAGATCGGTGAAACCTCGGACATGATCAGCGTGAGCGCCGAGGCGGCCGCTCTTCAGACCAGCAGTGCCACCGTCCAGAGCGCCGTAAACGAGCGATCCGTGGAGGCTCTTCCGAACATCACCCACAACGCCTTCTCGTATGCCGCACTCCAGGCAGGCGTCGTGCCGCGTGGTTTGTTCGGAAACACCATGAATACCACCTCGTTCGGGATCGGTATCGATGGGCGCCGCCAGGCATCTGCCGTCGGCATAAACGGTGGGGTCGCTTTCTCCAATGACGTGATCCTCGATGGTGTCAGCATCCAGGGATCGGCTTGGAACGAGACCGCCGTAATGCCCAACCAGGACGCGTTGCAGGAAGTCCGCACCATCACCAACAACTACTCCGCGGAATACGGACGAGCGATGGGCGTCGTGATCTTTACCACCAAGGGCGGAAGCAATGATTTTCATGGCTCCGCCTTCTACCGGGTGCGAAACGAAGCGTTCAACGCAAATTCCTTTTTTAACAATGCCAAAGAGATACCGCGAGGGCCCTTCAAATCGAACACCTTCGGTGGGACCTTCGGCGGACGGATCATACGGGACAAGGCCTTCTTCTTCGTCAGTTACGAAGGGCTGCGCTTTCACCGGGGTTACGATTACCTCCTGACTGTGCCGACCGCAGACGAACGGAAAGGCGATTTCAGCAATACCTACGCGAGCGTCAGCGGTAAGGCCGTTCCAATTAAGATCTTTGACCCATTCAACGCAACGAAGGTCGGGACCACGTCACAGTATCAGCGGACGCAATTCCCGACTTTCACCGATGCGCAGGGGGTGGTCAGGACCAGCCCGCTTCCAGCATCTCGCCTGAACCCGTACGGCCTGGCGCTGTTGAACGCATATCCGTTGCCCAATCGACCGGCGGACGACGTCTACAACCGCAATAACTTCTTCCTGCGCGGCAATCAGGAGGTCTCAAAGAACAACATCAACTCGCGGCTGGATTACAGGCTGGGCGCGTCGCATAACCTGTACGGCAGCTACGGATTCCAGAAGGGGAACATCCTCACTCCGCGTTCCTGGGGTGAGGATAACCCGTACTACAGCCGCATCGAGTTCGTCGGCAATCAGCAGCCGGACGATAACTATTACTACACGGTCGGAGACACCTGGACGCTCTCACCCTCCCTGATTGTGGACGCCCGTCTGGGTGTCAACCGGATCAAGAGCGATAACGAGGCGGACGTCTTTGAGGACTACAGCTACGATCAGTTTGGTATTCCCAAGGAAATTCAGGCGGTCAATGTGTTGCCCGGAGCTCCGCCGGCCTTCTCTCCCGGCGACAATGTCAGTTCGCTGAACAACGGAACCAGCCTGCACAAGCGGGAGCGTCAGACCAATACGGACCTGAATGCCAGCATGACCTGGCTGCGCGGGCGGTGGACTCACAAGGTGGGCGGAACTTACCGGGTGCTGCTATCCAATTACATCGACCCGGACGACTCCATGCAGATCCAGACCGCCACAACCTTCACTCGTTCCAACATCAACGCGGACGGCAGCACCACCGGCCTGACGACGCCTGATGCTTCCTACAACGGCCTGGGGATGGCGTCTATCCTGCTGGGTGCCGGAAATATGAGAATCGCCCCGGGCTATGCTTTACGACTGGCGCTGGCTCAGAAGTACTACGCGCTTTACACTCAAAACGACTGGCGCTACAACGACCGCTTAACGATCAACATGGGCTTGAGGTGGGACGTTCAGCCGGGTCCGACCGAGCGTTTCAACCGGATGAGCGCGATCGACCTGGATGGCACGGAGCCTCTGTTCGGCACCCCCGGTGCGATTGTCTTTCCCGGCAATACCACTTCCCGGCGGAACATGTGGAAGACCGAATGGAGCGACTTTGGCCCGCGCCTCGGCGCGGCTTACCGGATCACCGAGTCGCTGGTCGTGCGCGGTGGTTACGGGGTCACATTTGTCCCGTCAAACACCGGATTCAACGATGGCCCCGGGTTTTACGGCGCCGCTTCGTTCACAAAATCGGTCAATTTCGCCGCCTACGGGTCATCTCCCGCCGGCGTGGTGGTGGGCCCTTTCAACAGCATGGCCGTCAATTCAATTGTGGCCGAGGTTGGCCCGAATCCGGAGGACCCGAGGATCTACGGCGGAGCCCGTCGTTTCCCGATCGACTATAAGAACGGCTATATCCACCAGTGGAATTTCTTCCTGGAGCAGAAACTCGGCCCCGACTGGGTCGTTTCCGCCGGCTACGTCGGTTCGGGCGGTCGGCGACTCCAAGTGGCCTACGTGCCGATCAACAGCCCGCAACTGGTGGACCCGGCGCTACTGGCATCATGGCGCGACGCCTACATCGCCAGCAACGGGAAGACCAACCCTTCAACACAACAGATCCAAAACCCGTGGCAGCCCGCAACCGGTCCATTGACGCCCTACGGAAACGGCAATATCAGGAACCGGACGATCAGCCGGATCGAAACCTACTATTCCTATCCGCTCCAGGGCGACAACATTCACCTCACCATGGGAACGTCGGACTACCATGCGATGCAGCTCGCTGCAACCCGTCAGTTCGCGGGCGGTCTCCAGTTGAATGTGCACTACACATGGTCCAAGCAGATCGGGATCACCCGTTATAACGCGCAGACTAACCAGGGTTACGCGGATGGAGGCGAAACCGCCTACCTGTCCAACCGGCGGCCCGATATGTGGCATCTCAACCGCAAGATCACGACCAACGATATCCCGCACCGTATTGTTGTTAACTGGGTCTATGCTCTGCCCTTCGGGGAGAGCGGCCGCTTCAACGTCCAACAGCCAGTCCTGAAGGCCGTGCTCGGCGGCTGGCGCCTGGCCGGCTCGATAACCGGGCAAAGCGGATTCGTACGTCCGCTCTCGAATGGTGGTACCAACTCGATCAATGGTCTCCCGGACCGGGTCCCGGGCGTTCCCCTCGAGGTGCCGAAGGAACTGCAGCGATGGTATGACGGAAATACAAAGGTCACTCTACCCAGCGGTCGCGTGATCACACCGTGCAACGGCTGCTTCCTCAAATACAACATCGATGCTTTTTCCGGTCGCACGGTGCCGGGAGCGGACGGCAAGCCAATTGCGGACCTCTTCTGGTACGGCGACGCCGCCGCAACTTTCGGCGACATGCGCAGCAATTCAACCTGGAATACGAACCTGTCGTTGGAGAAATCATTTGCGGTGGGCGAAGACTACTCGATCAGCATTTCGGCCCAGGCGACTAACCTCCTGAACAACGCCCAGTTCAAACCGGGAATAAACACCAGCTTCGGGGCGACTGCACTGCCCGCAACAGTTACGGCCAACCCGGACCAGAAGCTGACGGTCGGCCAGCTCATGGACACAGCCAACACCTGGGGCGCCTTCACGCAGAACACTTACGACCCAAGGCAAATTGAGCTGGTCGTACGATTGCGTTTCTAGGAAACGAGGGCCGCCAAGCATATTCGGATTTCCGCCCGAACTGACAAAGACGCAGGTGTTATGAACAGATCCTTCATTCTTCGTGTGGCTGCAGCCCTGTTGATGTTCGTCGCCTGCGTTCCGGGTTGGCTCGGAGCGCAGCATCTCGTTCAAATCGACTACAGAAAACTGGTCTCACGGGGCGATCTGGATTACAGCGAGCCGGCGCGGCGCAGCGAAGAGGGCATGCCGGTAGGGACCGGCCGGATGGGCAGCCTCGTCTGGACGACTCCCTCCTCCCTGAAATTCCAGATTAATCGCGTGGACGTTTTCGCCGTGGATGGCCGCACAGCAAGCTTTCCGGTTGTCGACTCCGACTACGCAAGCGGCTGCGCTTACGTCGACATCAACGTGGTTAATGCAGGCGAGGACATTTTCACCGCCGGGGCGTTCAATCAGCACCTCTCGATTTACGACGGGCTCATGACCGCCAGAGGTCAGGGGCTCACGGCTCGCGTGCTGGGCTGGCCAATGCGCGATGTCATGGCCGTCGAGATCGACGACCAGCGCCCGGCACCCGAACCGGTCAACGTCGACCTTCGGATGCTCCGCTACGCCGTCCATCACATCACGGGCCGCAACTACGAACTGGCGGCCAACCACTCGGTCGATTTCCTGACTGGCGCACACAGTGCCCTTTCGATTCTCGATATCCGAAACGGCCGGATCACCTTGACCCAGCAGTTCCGTGAGAACGATTTCTACGACTCGTCGGCCGTCGCCATCGGCGTCATCGGCCGAGCCTCCAAGGCCCGCTATTTGAACGAATCGACGGTCCAGCTGTCAGCCGCGCCCGGAATCGGAAAGTTCACCATTTTGATCGCGAGTGCGGCCAGTTTCGATCCCGCAAGAGACACCGCCGCCCTCGCGCTCGAGAACCTGGAGGCCGCCGTGCCGAAAGGCTTCGCCGGGCTGCAATCGGAGACCGCCGCCTGGTGGCACGACTTCTGGACGAAGAGCTTCGTCGCCATGAAGAGCGATTCCGGCCAGGCTGAGCTCGTGGAAGGCAACTACTCCTATTTTCAGTACCTGATGGGCGCCAGCTCGCGCGGTGATTATCCGCCCCGCTTCGGCGGCATGCTCTGGTACACGAACGGCGACATGCGCCGCTGGGGCTCTCAATACTGGTGGGCCAACACCAACGCCTACTACAGCAACCTCATGCCCACCAACCGGCTGGAGCTGATGGATCCGATGTTCTCGATGTACTTCAACATGCGCGACGCCTGCGCAACGGCCGCTGTGCAGCAGTGGGGATCGAAAGGGATCTGGGTACCGGAAATCACGTGGTTCAACGGTCCTGAGCGGCTCCCGGACGACATAGCCGCCGAGCTCCAGGATCTCTACCTCGTGAAAAAGCCATTCGAGGAGCGGTCGGCCCGGTTTCAATCCTACGTTGACACCAAGACCCGACACGCGAGCCGCTGGAATTTTCTCAACGACGGGAAGTGGGTCGACGGCCATTTCGTGGTTCCGACCAAGGGGCAGGGGATATTTGGCCACTGCACCCACATCCTCGCATCGGGCGCGCGGGCAGCCCAGCTCTTCTACCGGCGGTATGAATTCACAAACGACATGAGCTGGCTGCGCGACAGGGCCTATCCGATGATCAAAGGCGCGGCCGAGTTCTACCGCAACTTCCCGCATCTCAACAAGGAGGCGGACGGGAAATACCACATCCACCACGTCAACAACGGCGAGAGCGACTGGGATTCCTCGGATACTCGGAATGAAATCGGAGCGATAGGTATGATCCTGCCACTGGCGGTCAGGGTCTCGGAAGCGCTCGGCGTCGATGAGGATTTGCGCCCCCTCTGGAAGGACATCGCGGATAACCTGGCCAGCCCCGGCCCGGGAAGCGGCAGGCGCGGCACCTTCGATGCGAACAGATCGAGAATTGACAGCCCGACCGGACCGGCGCGGCCCGCCGCCGCGGCTGCTCCACGCGGTCCGCGCCCGTTTGGCGCCTTTGTGTACGGCGGGCCTGGTGCCATCGAGCCAATCGGACCGGAGCCCGAGTTGAAGTCCCGTTTCCTCGGTTTCAACGCTCTCGGCAGCTTCATCGACAACAAGGGCATCGGCGGGGCCCAGATTTTTCGAAACCGCATGCGACTGCGCGAGGGTCCGGGTGCGATCGACGCCGAGCACATCGGCGGCTTGAGCTCAGGCATCAACTCGACGATGGTCTCCTCGACCGACGGTTCACTCGCAATCTTCAACGGCTGGCCAAAGAGCTGGGATGCAGCGTTCAGCCTGCTGGCGTCCGGCGCTTTCATGGTGAGCTCGGTACAGCAGGACGGGAAAATCCCGCTGGTGGAGATCCAATCGCGTACCGGATTCCAGTGCCGAATCAAAAACCCCTGGGGGGCCGCCGAGATCACGCTGTGGCGAGACGGCCAGCAGGCGGAAAATGTGTCGGGCGAAACCCTCACCTTCGACACCAAAGCGGGCGAGACGATCGTGCTGGTGCCCAAGGGGGCGAAGCCGGCGGCGGTCAAGCTGCTGTGAGGAGCGCCGCGGGCTGGCGCGCTTCGCACTGCGCACTACCCACTGCAATTAACCCGCATTTCTCACGACGTGCTCGGGCGACCGCCGTCAGAGCCGCACACGCAGCGCTTTTCAGCGGAGTGAGCGGGTTCTTGCCTTGAGCACGATCGTGGCTGGCGCCAAGAACCCGCTTACTCCGCTGAAAAGCGCTGCGTGCGCGGCTCTGACGGAAAAAGGCAGCCCAGAGTTGTGAGAAATTCGGGCTAACCTTGGGTTAACCCGAATTCTCACAACCGGACGGTCTATTGAGGCGAGCCCGCAAGATCAGACACAGGACCTACTACGCAGTGCGCAGTGGGCAGTGCGCAGTTGTCAGAAGGTGTGAAAAAATCGTGAGACCGCATTTCGACCCCAAGGGGGTCGCGTAGCAAAGCCCAGGGTTGG
>Ga0105092_10000738_pt1 | contig 17225 bp, 15 predicted proteins | sample PPLLak2March2015_FD_87021 | JGI IMG/M metagenome (GOLD analysis project Ga0105092, IMG submission 87021) | Freshwater sediment microbial communities from Prairie Pothole Lake near Jamestown, North Dakota, USA - PPLs Lake P7 Core (1) Depth... | ecosystem: Environmental > Aquatic > Freshwater >... | reverse complement strand
CTGGGCGATGCCGCCCACAAGATCATGCTCTCCAAAACCTTCGACAACGCCACCTCCTGCTCCTCGGAGAACAGCGCCGTCATCCAGGCGGGGATCTACGCCCAGATGGTGGACTGCCTCCACGAGCAGGGGGGCTACCTGTGCGGCCCTGAAGAAAAAGCCCGCCTGCGGCAGGCCATGTGGCCGGATGGCGTCCACCTGTCCCGCGAGATCGTCGGGCAGCCGGCCCAGAAGATCGCCGCCCTGGCGGGGATCCCCGTGGCCGAGCGGGTCACCTTCCTGATGGTGGAGGGTGAAGCCGTGGGGCCGGCCGATCCCTTCAGCGGGGAGAAGCTCTCCCCGGTGCTTACCCTCTGGAAATACGGTGAGTTCCCGGAAGCCATCGACTACGTCCAGCGGCTGACCACCTACTCGGGCAAGGGCCATTCCTGCGGGCTGCACACCACCAAGCCCGATCACATCCTGGAACTGGGGATGCAGGTTCGCGTCAGCCGCATGATGGTAGGCCAGCCCCAGTGCTACGCCAACTCGGGCGACTACGTCAACGGGATGCCGTTCTCCTTGACCTTGGGGTGCGGCACGTGGGGCGGCAACATCGCCAGCGAGAACATCACCTGGAAGCACTTCATCAACACCACCTGGGTCTCCCAGCCCATCCCGGCCGTGGTGCCGGATGAAAATGCCATCTTTGGATCGCATTGGGAGAAATTCGGCAAGTAACCGGCAGTACGTAAGCTGCGTCTGGCTGTTGAAAGCGGACGAGCTGTACCACAGGCAATCTGCCCCGCCGGTACCGGCGGGGCAGACCTTTTCATAGTCAAATCGTCCAAATTGACGACAGCTTGCCATTAATCCTGATGGAGTAGTCGCGCCATATTCTCCAGGGTTAACAATTCTATTTCTCCCGGACGTTCCATGAATGGCTGCACACTTGGCTTTGCACACATGTGCTTTTTGGCAACACCGCATTGAAAAGGCGGCGCGCCTCGCTTGTTATTCCCGCTGAATGCCTACCTCTCGCCCTACCCTGATGGAAGAGTCACCCCGACCTGTTGGAGCAGAGCTGCCGTGCCGCTTGGGGGCCAATCTTCCACGATTTTACCGTTAACGACGCGGTACTCACTCAGGTCCGATCCGATTGCTTCTTTGCCAGCGTTTGCAATGTGGTATGTGATCCGCGCCACAACGTAATCCCCTTCAGCGATCAGATGCTCGACGCTGTAGTGAAACTTGAGATCGGGGAAAGCCGAGCGCAGCATGGGTAAGAACTGTTTGAAGCCCTCGCGTCCCCCAGGTAGCATATGGTTGAAATAGTCGGGAGCGAACAGTTCGTCCACGAGGGCACCGTTCTGGTTGGTCAGGATCTCCTCGATGAAACGGCGGACGACTGCCTTGTTTTGTTCGGTTGACATAGAATATTCTCCTTGTCCTCTTTGGGGACTGTATGAATGGGGGGCGATTCGTAACGACACGCACCGATGGTTGAGAATCATTACCGATGGTTGAGAATCATTAATGTAGGAGCAGTTCAGGTCTTTTGGCTTATAGGCGTTCTCCTTTCATTGCTTCCCTCACTCGCCGCATGCCCGCCCTTAAGTGGCCGTCGAAATGTGACGAGCATAACCGCAAGCTTGCTGACCACCGCGCTTACCACGAGCGGGTTAACGTGGGCATCAGCCGCCGCGCGAAGCGCGGTCGGCTGGATGCAGTGTTAGGCTGCCTTGACGACGTTCATTCTAGAATCCAATGGCCTGCTTGTATCGCTCTGCCGAACGCTGAACGGCTGCTTTTGCATTTGACTCAATTTCTAGATGGAAGAAATGACCATAGATGCGATCGAACTCTAAACGAAGTACTCGGTCGACTATCCTTTCAACCGCTGCTGCTGAAAGCGGAATGAAATTGGGGTAGCTATACATGAAAGATACATGGCGACGATCTGGGGCCACGTACAGCGTGTCGCCGCTCAGCAATACGCCGCGCTCCTCGGCACCGTCCGACCACAGCAAGACCGTCGAACCGTCGAAATGGCCACCACAGCGGTGCAGCGTGACCCCTGGCTTTAAATCATGATGATCTCCTTCCCAGAACTCGATGACTGGGTCGTGCCGCTGGACCCACCACCTGTGGTCGGCGTGTACGAGGATCGGTGCCCGCCCAAACGCATGGCTCCATTCGACCATGCTTCCAAACAGGTGGGGGTGCGACACGGCTAGGGCTGAAACCCCGCCGAGCGCCTCGATCGCTTTGATAGTTGCGTCATCGATCAGACTGACACAGTCCCAGAGCACATTACCGCTGGAGCCCTGCACAAGCAATGCACGTTGCCCGATGGCAAACTTTGGCTCAGTCCCAATCCCGAACAGGCGTGGTTCAAGCGACCTGATGACATTGCGGTGTTCGCGCTGCAACGCCTCAACTGTGATCCAGGTTTGACCTTCAGGGTTGACATACTGCCGCTCATCCTCGCAGATCAAACAATGCGGTGGGGGCTGTTCAGCCGCCGCGTATTGGTTTCCACACGTCACACAAATGTAGTTCGGCATCTTGGGCCTCACCTGTAACTTTTAGCAGCCTAATTAGTGCATATAACACAACATTGCGGTATATTTAGATATATATAGTCCTAATGAACATTATATACCGATAATGCTGTATACCGATAATCCTGTGTTTGTTAAGCGAGAAGTGATCCTTGCTTCCACCGAAAAAAAGACTCCTTGATCAGGTCCGCGACAGACTGCGGTTGAAGAATTACGCTTACCGGATAGAGAAATCGTATCTGTATTGGATCAAACAATACCTCCTGTTCCACAACTATCAGAGCATAAAGATGTAAAGACGACCATGATATATACCCATGTGCTTAATCGCGGACCCAATGCAGTGCGCAGCCCGCTGGATGAGTGAGGCTGTTTGTTTAAGTTGGGATCGCTCAAGTACCACATTAGGTCATAAAGATCTCGCCCCATATGTCATGAAGCGCGCCAAGAATCTCATACTTGACTTTTTCCGGGAGGTTGCTATAATTAAACCGGTTTAGTTAACCGGTTTAGTACCCAAAAAAGCGCAGTATACCACCAGAATCGAAAGGAGGTCTCTACTGTCCGGATCGGCCTTCTTCGTTGTTCGCCCGGTGCTGTTCGGCTGTGTCATGGCCTCGTTCAAACCATCCACTTCTCAGTTTCATCTTCCCGAGGAAAAGAACCATGAGCAAAAAAGTCCCCTTCTTTCTCAGCCTGGTCGTGATGTTGGCACTGGTCCTAAGCGCCTGCGCCCAACCTGCTCAGACCACCCCCGTTTCCCCAGCCCCAACGGAAAAAATTGAAGCCAGCAGCCCTCCTACAAAAGCTGCTGAGCCCGTCAAGATCGTCTTCTGGCACCAGTATGATAAAGCCAACGCCGAACTCATGGCCCAGTTGGTCGATCAATTTAACCAGGAACACCCCGCGATCCAGGTAGAAGCTGTGGTGCAGCCGAGCTATGATGAATACAAAACCCTGATCCAGACCTCGATCCTGGGCGGCTCCACCCCGGATATCGCCTCCGTCGATCTCATCTGGGTACCCGGACTGGTGGCCTCGGATGCTCTGCTTCCACTCGACGATCTTATCTCTTCGGATCCCCAGTTCAACCTGGATGACTTCTATCCGATGTTGAGCGAGTACGACATCATGGGCGGCAAACGCTATGCCCTGCCCATCAGCGCCAACAACATGCAGTTGATCTGGAATAAGGACCTCTTCCAGAAAGCCGGGCTGGATCCTGCGACGCCTCCCAAGACGTGGGATGAAATGAAATCCATGGCAGAAAAATGCGCCGATCCTGCCAATGGTACCGTTGGTTTTGAGTATTACACCCAGCCCACCGGAGAAGGGATCACCTGGCAGTTCCAGGTATGGCTGTGGGCCGCCGGAGGCGAATTCCTGTCAGCCGACCTCTCAAAGGCCGCCTTCAATACGCCGCAAGGGTTAAACGCGCTGACCTACGTTTCCGATATGCTCAAAGGGCCGGGTTCAATTCCGGGCCCGTGGGGAGCCTTTGGCGACGGCAAGGCCTGCATGCAGCTGGACGGGTCGTGGTTGTTCGGCTACCGGAAGGATGCGCCTTTCCAATGGGGTATTGCACCTGTCCCTGCTCCTGAAGGCGGCACCACTGCCAGCAATGTGGGTGGAGAACACTTGATTCTCTTCAAGAACTCTGCTCAATCCACGGCAGCCTGGGAATTTATCAAATTCCTCACCAGCAGCGAGATCCAGCTCCGCTGGGACATGGAAACCGGGTTTATGCCGGTATTGAAGTCTGTGGGTGAGAATCCCGAGTACCTGAATTGGGTCCAGGAAACGGAACCGCGCATGCTGCCCTTTGTGGAAGGCATGCCGTTTGCCCATACCCGGCCGGCAACCCCCCTCTACAATCCGATTTCGGATGCTTTCTCCCGCGAGATCCAAAAAGCCTTGCTGGGTGAATCGACACCCTCGGACGCATTAAACGCGGCTGAAAAAGCGGTGAACGATACCTTATCCCAGTAAAATCCAAAGCGGTTTACCAACTCAGGACAGCGGTCTCGGGAAATGTTCTCGTCATCCGCTGTCCTGAATTTCAGGGGCTCGATTTCAAGTTCTCGTGTATGATTTTTCTATCGAAAGAATGCGGACACTCATGATACGGGGTTCGGTGCTGAGGTGGGTGCGTGGTGATGGAGGGGCAGCTCTCCTTTTCCTGCTGCCTTCTCTGGTCTTGTTGGTTGCATTCTGCTTTTACCCGATGGTTTCAGCGCTGCGCCTCAGTCTGTACAAATGGGACAACCTGGCCGTTGACCCGGTCTTTACCGGGCTGGGCAACTACATCCGACTCTTTACGAATGACCGTTTTTGGAACTCCCTGCGCATTACTTTTCTCTATACATTCGGGGTCACCGCCATCAGCATTATTATGGGGCTGGTGATTGCGTGGGTGCTTAACCAGAAAGGGTTGATCTTTCCCACTTTTTGGCGAGGGCTTTACTTCCTGCCTACGGTGTCGCCAACTGTCGCGGCTGCCATGGTGTGGATTCTGCTGTTCAATCCCAGCTTTGGGTTTGTCAACACACTGCTGCGCGAGGTCGGAATCCAGGGGCCAAACTGGTTGTCCAGCAGCCAATGGGCGCTTCCTACGCTGATGACGTTGGGGATATGGCGGCGGTTTGGTTTCACGGTGATCGTCTATCTGGCTGCCCTTCAAGCTATTCCACAGGATTATTACGAGAATTCCTGGGTTGACGGAGCATCCGCCTGGCAGTCTTTCCTCCGCATTTCGGTCCCGCTGGTTGCTCCAGCTACCGTTATGCTCGTTACCTTGGGTTTGATTGATTCATTCCTGGTCTTCGACCAGGTCCTCGTCATGACCGGAGGCGGCCCTGCCGGGTCGACCGAAGTGATCGGGATCCTGCTTTATCGAGACGCTTTCATGAACTTTCGCATGGGGACAGGGTCTGCCATGGCGGTTGTCACCCTGCTGGTTGTGGCAGCCTTCACCCTCTTTCAATGGCGCGTGGTTGGATTTGGTTCATCCGAAGGCGAATAATGGGAACACACGTGCTTCATCCTCTCCAACAGCCTGCTCTGAAACGGTCGAGCATCCTTTTTGCCGGCCGGAAGAAAGTGTTCACAAACCTCGGTTTGCTGATCGTATTGGTACCGGTGGCATTATTGGTAATCACCCCGTATCTCTGGATGGTGACGGGATCCTTGAAAGAGAGAGGGCATTTCAGCGAGCCCCCATACCTCTTCCCCTCCACGTTTGATTTCTCCAATTATCAAAAGGCCTGGGAGGGAGCTCCATTCGCCCGCTATTTCTTGAACACCGCCGGAGTGGCAGCCGCGGTCGTCCTTTCCCGGATCGTTCTGGGCGGCATGGCTGCCTATGCTTTTGCCATCCTGAAATTTCGCGGAAGGGATCTCTTATTCTTCCTGTACCTCTCGACTATGATGATCCCTTTTTATGCCATCCTGATCCCGCTTTTCCTCTTGATACGCGACCTTAATTGGATCAATTCCTACCAGGCGCTGATTGTACCCAGGATGGTTGACGCGTTCGGGATACTGCTCTTACGTCAGGCATTTATCGGGGTGCCGCGGGATTATCTCGATGCCGCCAGGGTCGATGGGGCTTCCCATTGGCATACCCTTTGGAGGATCGTTATGCCGATGTGCAAGCCGACGGCGCTGACGGTGGCCATATTTAGTTTTTTGTTCGTCTGGAATGATTTCTTGTGGCCGTTTTTGGTCGCCAACGACACGGATATGCGGTTGATCCAAACCGGGCTTCAGGCGTTTAGCGGACGGTATTTGACCGAATGGACGTATTGGATGGCAGGCACCATCATGGCGACCATCCCACCTATCCTGTTCTTTCTGCTCGCCCAAAAGCAGTTTATCTCCGGTCTGGCACGCAGCGGCATAAAAGGTTGATCGTACCGTATCCATCCAATATTCCGATCCTATAAAACAACCATGGGCATTGACTGGGTTCCATCATCGGTTTTCTATCAAATATTTCCGGATCGTTTTGATAACGGGGATCCGGCGAACGATCCCTCCAACAAAGCGGCCTGGGACTCTGCTCCACTACGGGATAATCATTTTGGCGGAGACCTGCGCGGGATCCTGAACCGCCTTCCATACCTGGAATATCTGGGGATCAATTCCCTTTACCTGACCCCTATCTTTGCTGCCGGGTCAAACCATAAATATGACACGTGGGATTATCTCTCCGTGGATCCCTGCTTTGGGGATAACGCTTTGTTTCGTGAGCTTGTCGACCAGGCTCACTCTCGGGGCATCCGGATTATTCTGGATGCCGTGTTTAATCACTGCGGCGATGGTTTCTGGGCTTTTCGTGATTTGGCGGAGAAAGGGCCAGGATCTACCTATAACGATTGGTTTTTCCATTCAGGGGAACCGGTCCAGAAGGACCCAGCCAATTACCAGACCTGCGGTGGGGCGGCATTCCTGCCAAAATTGAACACGGACAACCCGGAGGTACGGGAATATTTGCTGCAGGTTGCCCGTTATTGGATTCAAGAATGCGGGATGGATGGCTGGCGCCTCGATGTGCCCTGGAAAGTACCAATGGATTTCTGGCGGTCATTTCGCAAGACCGTGAAACAAACCCAACCAGATGCCTATATCGTTGCGGAAGTCTGGCGAGATGCCCTTCCCTGGCTCCATGGGGATACGGTCGATGGAATCATGAATTACCCTCTTCGGAATTTCATCCTCGATTTCTGCGTCTTCGATACCATGGATGCCGAGGATTTTCATCATTACACTTCTCGTTTGTGGGACGAGTATGGGTCCACAGCTCACGTCCACTTGAACCTGCTTGGCAGCCATGATACCCCGCGCTTGCTTACCCTCTGTAAGAATGATGTGGACCGGTTAAAGTTGGCCGTTACAGCGCAGTTTACATTACCGGGCGTTCCCATGCTCTACTACGGGGATGAGATCGGGATGCCCGGTGAGAACGACCCCGACTGCCGCCGGTGCATGCGGTGGGATGAGTCAACCTGGGACCGGCAAATTCTGCAGGCTTACCGGGAATTGATCCGCCTTCACCGGACTCACCCTGCATTCTGGTCGCAGCCGGTCGAACCGCTGTTGGTCTTCAATGGAGTATACGCCTTTCGAAGGCGTGTGGAAAAGGCTGATGCTATCGTTGTACTTAATCCTCGGCAGGAGAGAATAAACCTGCGCATACCCATCACAACAGGTATATCCACGTTTGGACGTTATTGTGAACTGTTCACCGGGGTACCTTATTCCATCACAGACGGGCAGTTGGTGATCGATCGACTACCCGGCAAGACTGCCATGGTCTTGTTGCCTGGGGGTAATAATGAGCAGAGTTAATATTAGTGAAATTGCCAGGCTGGCCGGGGTATCGAAAACGGCTGTTTCTTTTGCTTTCAACAACCCCAGCCGATTGTCTGAAGGGACAGCCAAACGCATCCTCGAGATCGCTGAGGAATTGGGCTATACACCAGACCCGGTTGCCCGTAGCATGAACACCGGCCGGACCGGGACGGTTGGGGTTCTGGTACCTCAGCCGATTCCAGACGTCATGAGGAACCCATTTATCCCGGAATTTCTGGAAGGGATAGGGGAGGTCTGTACCTCAGCCGGGCTTTCCCTGATGATCGTTCCGCCGTTGAAGGGGAGTATGCGCAGGGCGATTATCAACGCGGCTGTCGATGGATTCATCACCTTAGGATTAGAGGAATACAAGGCCAGCATGCTCGTCATCCGCCAGCGGGGAGTGCCTTTTGTCACCGTGGACAGTGACCCGATCGAAGGCGTGTCCGGGGTGAATGTGGACGATGAAAGCGGCGCCAGAGCGGCTATGCAGCATGTTCTGAAGATGGGGCACCGTGAAATAGCCATCCTGGCCATCCGGTCCGGCAAACAGGGTCATTACCAGGAGTATCACGGCACCTTACGCTTCCGCATGAACGGTTATCTTGCCAAATTGGCTGAATTTGGACTCACGCTGGACCGGAGGCACGTCCGTTTATTCGAGAGCGTTTGCACGGAAACAGGCGGCCAGGAGAGTTTCAAATCCATCTGGAAAGGCCGCTGGCATCCAACGGCCATTGTGACCATGAGCGATATCATCGCCATCGGGGTGATGGACGCGGCCCGCGAGGCGGGTTTATCCATCCCGGAGGATCTATCCATCATCGGTTTTGATGATATCATGCTGGCTTCCCGGATTTATCCACCCCTTACGACCATTGCCCAACCTCGCATCCTGAAAGGGAAGCTGGCTGCCGAACTGCTTTTACATACGATCGAAGGCAAGAAAGACCCTTGCCACCAGGTCCTCTCCACCGATTTGATTGTTCGGGGTTCGGTTGCTCCGCCCAGAGTCTGAATAATGGCTAACTCAAAACCAGGCGTGTCGTGTGGAGCTCCACACGACACGCCTGGTTTTGAGTTAGCTTTTAGTCTGACGCAGCCGGCATAGGCTCGTTTTGGGCCGCCGGCTTCTCGCCCTCCTGCAGGCGCTTCCCGGCAAAACGGTGCAGGTAAAGATATCCGACCACTGCCAGGCTGGCGACGATGATGGCGGCATACCACACCCCGTTGGGGTGGATGTTGTCCATGATCAACCCCGCCGCCAGCGGGCCGAACATCCACGGAATCCCCCAGCTGAGCCCGAACAATGCCATGTAGCGCCCGCGCATGTCCTCCGGGGCCAGCTTGGCGACCAGGGTCTGCCCAACCGGGGCGGTGATCATCTCGCCGATCGTGATAATCGCCATCGCCACCAGGAAAAGAGCATATGTGGAGACGAACCCGTACATCCCGAACCCGACCACGTAGAACATCGTACCAACCGCCATCAGGATGAACGGCGCAATCCCCGCCAGCTTCCGGGTCAGCCAGAACTGGAACAGCACCACCATGGCGGCGTTCATACTGATAATGTATCCAAAACCCTGCGGGGAGACGCCGTGGACCTGGTTCAGGTATACCGAAAGGGTGCTGTTCATCTGCAGATACACCAGCACCATCAGGATCGAGACCAGGATGAAGACCATGTACACCCTATCCTTCAGGACGAAGCGGTAGCCGGCCGCGGTTTGGAGCAGGCTCTGCTTGGGTTTCCCAGGGTGCGGTTCGGGTTTGGTCTCCGGGATGCTGAAGAACACAATCCCGGCGGTAATGAAGCTGAATACGGCGTCCATGATGAAAAGCAGCGTGTACGAGATGCCTGCCAGCAGGCCGCCGATCATCGGCCCTATCGTGACCGAGAGATTGAAAACGACCCTCAGCATGGCATACCCCGAGGAGCGCTTCTCCTCGGGGAGCATATCGGCGACCATCGCCTGGTGGGCAGGGCCGGCGATATCGCCGAGCAGTCCCACCATCAGTGCGACGGAATAGAACACCTTCAAATCGTTAACGAAACCCATGGCCAGGGCGCTGCTGGCGCTGATCACCAGCCCCATCACGATCATGGTTTTGCGGCCGAATTTGTCCGTCAGCGCCCCGCCGATCATCTGGCCGAATAAACCTCCGAAGGCAAAGAACGCGAACAGAGTTCCCACCTCGGTCATGCCCACGTTGAACCGCTGGGCCACGTAAATGGACAGGAACGGGAACAGCAGGGAGCCGCCCAGGCGGTCGATAAATGTGGCTGCCACCACCGTCCAGAATTTGGGAGGGAATTCTTCGTAGGTCTGTTTGAGCTTCAATGCAATCGGTGCCATGATGTTCTCGCGCCATCCACGCGGTGGGAAACCGGTGAAAGGGTATCGAATAGGAGGGGACCCATAAAAAATGCCAGCAGAGGTCCGGGTGACCAACCTCGCGGGCAGCAGGTATTATACCGCTATCAGGCGGATTTTGGCATTGCAGCATCACGGAATGGAGGCTTTTCTTACCCCTGGCGATAAAGTAGAGACGATCCTCAGGCCATGGATTTTCAGCTGTAACCCGAATCTTCTGTGCCTTGCGCTTGCGGCTCTTCCCCGCTCTCCGCAAGGGATTGCAACCGCCTGGTTCGCACAATTCGCATCCGGTCGAACAACGCCAGCAGGATCGTGATCCCGTTGATCACATAGGCAATGGTAAAAAGCCGGGAGATTGGCGTCGTCGGTGTTAAGTCGCCATACCCGACGGTCGCCAGGGTGACTACACTGAAGTACAGCGAGTCGAGCAGGCTCCACCCCTCGAGCCAGTGATAAGCCAACGTGCCCAGCAGGAGGGCGCCCACCGCCCATAGGAATACGGGGCGCGAGTCGTGGTCCTTCATGACGTCCAGGAGGAAAAGTGCCTGCAGCGGGTGGCGTCTGGCCTTTTTTTTCTGGATCTCCCCGGCTTCCTCGAAGGAACCGGACTCTTCTTTCCGCATCTTCGTCGACCTCCTACTTATTGACCATTCCTTGTATTTCAGCTGCCTGCACCGCCTCGACCGCTTCTGCCGGCAGGGTGGTCTGGGTGAGAATACCTGTATTGTACACTTTCCTGAAAACTGATCGGATGGTACTTGGGGTACAATCAGGGAATTCTGCTATTTATACAGAGACATGGAATGCAGCCTGACCCATCCAACCTTGCTATCGTGTTTGACCTCGGCGGAGTGCTGATCGACTGGAACCCGCGCCACCTGTACCGGAAGCTGTTCGTCGACGATCCGCAGGCCATGGAAGATTTCCTGGCCAATATCTGCACCCAGGAATGGAATGTGCAGATGGACGCCGGGTATCCGTGGGCCCAGGCCGTGGCAGAACGTGCCGCCCTGTTCCCTGAATACAAGGACCTGATTGAAGCCTACTACCTCCGGTGGGAAGAAACGGTGAACGGGGAGATACAGCCCACCGTCGAGATCGCTCGCCAGCTGAAACAGCTCGGGTACCGCCTGTTCGCCTTGAGTAACTGGTCGGCTGAGAAGTTTGCCCTGGTGAAGGACAAATTTGCGCTTTTTTCTTATTTCGAAAAAGTGGTCATCTCCGGGGATGTGCGTATAGCAAAACCCGACCCGGCCATCTTCCAGGAATTCTTGCGCCTGACCGGTTTGCAGGCCGCCAACTGTCTCTTCATCGATGATTCACCCACCAACCTGGACAGCGCGGCGGGGTCAGGCTTCCAGACCCTACTGTATTCAACCGCGGATCAGCTGCGGGAAGACCTGACCGCCATGGGGATATTGGATTCGGCTTTGCCTGCCTCCACCCGGTAAGGAGGGCATCATGGTCTCCGGACGTGCATCTCTCCAGGAAACAGACCGGCTGGCGCTGCTCTACCGCATCAGCCAGACTTTTAATTCAACACTGGACCTCGACCAGGTGCTGAACCGCATCATCGACGAGGTGATCCAGGCCACGCGGGCCGAGCGCGGGTTTCTGATGTTGGGCGATGCACCCGCCAACCTGGTATTCCGGGCGGCGCGCGGGTTGGACCGGCACACCATCGACGATCCCGAGTTCCAGGTCTCGCGCGGGGTGATCGACCGGGTGGTGCATGAAGGCCAGCCGCTGCTGGCCAGCAACGCCCAGGATGAAGGCTGGCTGAGCGGGCGGAAGAGCGTGGTGATCCTGGGGCTGCGGTCGATCCTGTGTGTCCCGATGCTCTGGAAAGGCGCGACCATTGGCATTATTTACGTCGACAACCGCATCCAGGCTGGCATTTTTACCCCGGCCGATCTCGACTTGCTCACCAGCATCGCCTCTAATGCAGCCATAGCCATTGAGAACGCCCGCCTCTACCAGCTGGCAGTGGAAAAAGGGCGCATCGAGCGTGAACTTCAGCTCGCCCGGGAGGTCCAGGCCAGCCTGCTGCCGTCCAGGATACCCGATCTGCCCGGATGGGAGTTTGACGCCTTCTGGCAGCCGGCTCGCGAAGTATCCGGCGACTATTATGATTTCCTCCCCGGCGAACACAGCCTGGGCTTGGTGATCGCCGACGTAAGCGATAAAGGCATGCCGGCTGCCCTCTACATGGCCATCACCCGCAGCATCATCCGTGCCTGCCTCGAGGACGGCGCCGCTCCGGCCGTGAGCCTGAGGCGTGCGAACCGGCTGATCTGTGCCGACACCGCCCCCGTTTCCGCTCCAGATGCGGCCGCGGACACCACCGCCGGGATGTTTGTCACCCTGTTCTACATGCGCCTGGATGGATCCAATGGGACCATCACCTACGTGAACGCCGGGCACAATCCGCCTCTCCATTACCATGCGCAGGCCGGTTGCTTCGAAAGCTGGAGGCGCACTGCCATCGCCATGGGGGTGGAGGAGAGCGCCGCGGTCGAGGAAAAGCATATGACCCTGGCGCCGGGTGATTTTGTCGTGTTTTACACGGATGGCCTGACGGATGCGTTAAACCCGTCCGGGGAAGAATTCGGGGAAGACCGGCTGCATGCCATCTTGCGCGACCACCGCAGCGGCTCGGCGGGCGAGATCATGGGGGCATTGAAGGCTGAGCTGAAGGATTTCCTGGGCAGCGAACCCCCTTTCGACGACATCACGTTGATCCTGATGAAGCGGGTGGAGTAAAGCATCCGCGAATTTCGCCAATTTCAAGGGCAATTACCGCAAATTGGGGTGGGGGAAATCATCCACGAATTATGGCGCTAAAGCGCACCGAATTACACGAAGGGGATTTGTGGGGCCGGTTTCCAACCGGCCTTATACCAAAGCTCTTTGCCGCACGCACGAAGGTACTCCCTCTCATTATTCTTGCCAAGCCAGCCTCTCCCTCAACACGCGTATCCTCCCCAAGGCACCCCTTCCCGGCGACTTCGTCGCACAGGGAAGGGGAGGCCGCGTAGCGGCGGGGGTTAGGTCGCGCGCCGGCTTTCATACTTCATAGGCAGCAAATTCGGCCGGGCAATCAATTTCGGAAACCTACCTCTTTTTCGCATTCCAACCTTTTACCACCCGCTCCTCGGGCGTGCCAGCCCCAAAGGTGAGACCGAAGACAAGCCCATATTTACGCAGCATTTCCTGAGCCTCTTTCACGTCATTCTGGTCTTTGTGGGCGTCCAGAATCCCCTGGGCCAGCCTCTCTAAGGCGTGTACGGCACTGGGCGTTCCCAGGTCATCCTCCATTGACTCTTCGAATTCACGGATAGTTTCGGCCGGGTTAAAAGAGGCGCCCTTCCCGCTTTCTACCCGCACCGCCTGGCTGAGTTTGTCCGCCAGTTCCTGGGATTTCTGCAAATCCTCTTCATGATAGGACCATGCCTCCCGGTAATGATGCGAGCCCAGGTACAGGCGCAGCGCATCGGGCGAATAGGTGCGCAAGAGGTCGGCGACCATCACCAGGTTCCCCAGGGATTTGCTCATTTTCTCTCCCTGGTAGCCTACCATGGCTGTATGCATCCAATAGCGCACGTACGGGTCGAGATCCCGTACCGGTTTTACCTGGGCGATCTCGCACTCGTGATGGGGGAAACAAAGATCCAACCCGCCTCCATGGATATCCACCGTTTTTCCCAGGTATTTGGTGGCCATGGTGGAACACTCGATATGCCAGCCCGGTCTGCCGGACCCCCAGGGGCTCTCCCAGGCGGGCTCACCGGGTGCCTGGGCTTGCCATAATACGAAATCTAAAGGGTTGCGCTTGTTCGGATCGTCCGGTTTGTTGCCGCGTTCGTTGGCGATCGCCAGCATGTCGCTGCGTGGAAGATGGCTGAGCTGTCCGAAGTCCGGATAGCGGTTCACTTCATAATACACATTCCCGTTCTTTACGTAGGCTGCCCCGGCACGGATAAGCTCTTCGACCGATTGAATAATGTCCGGAATGACACCCGTGGCACGCGGATAATAATCGGGCGGACGGACATTGAGCGCCATCATGTCCTGGATAAAGTGTTCGGTCCAGCGGTTGCCCAGCTCGCGCCAGTTCTCACCGGTTTCAGCCGCTCTCTTCAAAATATCGTCGTCGATGTCGGTCACATTTTGCGCATAACGGACAGAAATGCCTTTCAGTTCCAGGTAACGGATGAGCGGGTCATAGGCGGTGTATGTAAAAGCATGCCCCAGGTGCGTGGTGTCGTAAGGGGTAATACCGCAAACGTACAGCGATACTTCGTTATTCCGCAGGGTAAATTCTTCTTTTGTTTGCGTTTGGGTGTTGTAAAGTTTCATTATCCTCCTCAACCGAATAACCTGACGTGTCAATTATTGATCCATTTTCAGAATAATGGTATCCGTCCGTGGATGACCTCCCCACTGGCCCTCCCAGCTGACGCTGTCGCACGGGGGAGAAGCGGGTGGAATAAGGCCTCCGCGAATTTCGCCAATTTCAAAAGCAATTACCGCGAATTGTGGTGGGGGAAGTGATTTATAAACGAACTTCGAGCCGTACGGTCACATTATCGCTTTCCTCAAGGTTCTCTGCTTTACGGACACTCGCTTTGATGGGCACAATGTAGCGGCTATCTTTGGGGAACAAGGAAGTTTTATACTCGGTTTTGCCGATCCGGACATGCACCGGGATCACTCCCCAACCATACGTCACGAATCCGGATACCGCTTTCAGGTCGCGGCTCTGCTCCGCAGGGACGGTAACGAAGTACCATGGAGTGGGGCCACGCCAGAACCAAATTTTGCCATTGAACTCGATGATCATGGGTACAGGTTCTCAACCGCCTGGGGGTTTGCATTCCCCGCCGGCGGACGGGACGTGGATTAGCTTTGGGAGCAGGGTTCTCCTTGGGCGTAGAAAAAAGCCCGAAAATGCCGCAGGATCCCCGCAGTCAGCTGCGCGCTGTGTTGGGTAGGTCGACCTGGAGTCGCGCCTATCGCAATTCCCACGGGGTAAATAGCTCCAACATTTTCGCCTCGGATGGTGGTTCTAGAAGGTCACGTGCAAACTCATCCGCGTGGGGGTAATTGGTTTGTCGAATATGCTCAGCTGCTTTCACGAGATCGTACGGCGTATGTTGTACCTGAACTCCGGGACCCAGCAAGAGCCAGTAAGCACCCGGTGCCCCGTAGGGTTCTCCCACACTCCCGGCATTCACCACACGCGTGCTTCCGACCATCCGGTCAAACGGCATGTGGGTATGCCCACAGATCACCACCGATGCCTGGAGCCCTTCCATGAGCGGCAAGAGGTCCGCTTCAGAGGTCAACCGGGTGAAAATTTCCGTTTCGCTGCGCGGTGTCCCGTGGCAAAATAGCACCGACCCCAGCCCCTCTAGTTCCAGCCGGACGGTTTTCGGCCAGCTCCGGAGCACGGCCTCCTCCTCAGGGCGCAGCTGCTGTGCCGTCCAGCGGTAGATCCCGAGGTACGGTTCGGGGAGGGGTTCGCCGGACGTGGTTCCCCAGTAGGCGACCACACCGGTCCGGGCGGCTTCCATCTGGGCCAGGATCGCCAGCTCACCGTTGCCCTGGATGAAGTGCACGGGCCGGTCGAGCTCCAGCAACCGCCGGATCGTTTCACGCGGCATCGGGCCCGGAAGGATATCGCCGCCCACCACGACCTGATCGACGCCGGCCTGGAGAACCGCATCCAAGGCGGGAAGGTTCCCGTGAATATCATAAAGTGCCGCGACTCGCATGACAGACCTTTCTCTTCATCGAAGAATTAATCTTTGCCAGCCATTCGGAGTGGAACAATTTCTGGTTTCAATTGCAAGCAGAATTATGATGCACCCTAACTTGCCATTCATAAGAGGCCTCCGATAAGGCTTTGGCTGAATTTGCCGGCAATCGAACCGTCCGGATCAAGCTTGGGGTTGAATATCGCAATCGATAGTCCCACGGCCTGATTAGACGCCATGAGAACTCTCAACACTGCAGTCAGCTCATCCCACTGCAGACCACCCGGTAAACGATAATCCACCGCGGGCATGATCGCATCATCCAGCACATCAGCATCCAGATGGATCCAGAACCCACTGAGTTGGCTTCTTTGGCGCCTTTCAAGGCCTTGGTGAGCCGCTGCACCACTGCCCAGCGCACGGATCTGCTCCAGCTCAAAAGCATTTATACCGGTCGCTCGAATGTCTTGGCTGCCGTGCTCCTGCTGTTCTTGCCTGTCGCGCGTGCCAAAGGCAGTGATGGCTTTGTCTTGCACGAGCGGTTGAAGTCTATCAATATCCGTTAGCACAGCCGGACCTCTCCCGGAGATGATGGCCAGCTCCATGGAGGCCACCTCGCCGTTGGGTTCTGCCTCCGCTTGATAAAAATCCGCGTGACCGTCAAGAAAGAACAAACCATACTTGCCTGAGCGTCGTAAAGCGAGCATACAGCCAATGAGAATACTGCAATCGCCTCCCAACACGACTGGAAATTGGCCTTTGCTTCGCACCTCATTCACCTTTTCAGCCAGGTGCAAAGAAAACTCTCGAATTGAATCTGGATTCAGAATCCCTGTGGCCTTATCTCTGCCGGATTGGTAAGGCGGGACATCAATCCGGCCCGCATAGTCAGCCTGTAAGCCCTGGATCAACCCGGCAGCCTTCAAAGCTTCCGGCAAAGTTTCAACTCCTGTGGGCTTAAGTCCCAAGATGGATGGAGCATCAACGACTGCGAACTGCGGCATGGTTTTTCTACTCCTTGTTATTTGCGTAAGGACTGCTCACCGAAACGCTCATTTCGGTTTTTATCTCTCACCCCAACGTCTCAAGTAGCGCCCTAGCTTCTTGCAAATCCACTGTGTCGAACCCCTCGGTGAACCAATGGTATATCTCGGCCAACATCTGCCGGGCCTCTTCTTTCCGCCCTTGCG
>Ga0105092_10000736_pt1 | contig 17238 bp, 15 predicted proteins | sample PPLLak2March2015_FD_87021 | JGI IMG/M metagenome (GOLD analysis project Ga0105092, IMG submission 87021) | Freshwater sediment microbial communities from Prairie Pothole Lake near Jamestown, North Dakota, USA - PPLs Lake P7 Core (1) Depth... | ecosystem: Environmental > Aquatic > Freshwater >... | reverse complement strand
TTGCCCAATTCCCGGTCGCCGCTGAAAGCGCCGGCCCAGTTGCTCTTGAGCATCCGTCGACCGGCTCCGGCGGCTGGAGGAGAGCAGGCACTCGGTTGGGATGTGGTTACCGGAACCGATCCGTTTGTCGCCAAGGATGGCGTGACCGCCGGACAAGCTGCTTCAATCGTTCTGGATGCACCGAAGCAGACCGGCGTCGTGGTGCTCTCGAATGCCTTCCCGGTGAATTTGCAGCCACCACCGGGTGGAGGCGTCGGCGCAGCGGACCTCGCGCGACATCTGATCCGACCGGCGTTGCCGGTCGGCTGATCTCTCTTTTGAGCCGGCAGGGAGTCTGGCGCCTAACCGGCCGCTGCAGCCGACGAGCCGCGCCAAGGTCAGAACCAAGTCGATGCGCGAGTTTCCAGAGGCTGAATGGAAGGTACCACGCACGGTTCTGAGAGGGGGGCGGAGCCGAAAGGCTCCGTTCCCACTCGGTGCACGGAGTGACGAGGAGAGAATATGCCGCAACGATCAGCTTGTTGTTTTCTCGGGTGTCAGAGAAAAGAGCCGCCTACTCTTAGTCTTGATGTGAGTCTACCTGTATGCGGTTCGGACTCTGTAATCCTTTGGGCACATGAGGCATGTTTTTCGGGTTTGCGCAATTCCTCTGCCCAACCTGACGATCCTCGGGAACATGGACATATTCCAAGTAAGGCCTGCTGTGTCTTTTGCGGCAAGCGTCTGCCAACAGTGGGCAGGCATCCCTACTGTTTCGATGTCGGGCACTCTTCCCCTCCTCATCGTTTTTGGGCACATATGCAGTGTCTATTTCAAAGGGTGCTTCCCTCTGTTGCTAACAAACTGGCAATCAGCAAATCGGTGGAACAGGCGTAGCGATTGCTGAGTGACAACGAACGGCTCGATAGAGCCGCCTAATAGCAGGTGCACGAGAGTGGCGCTTCGGTGCGAACGAAGAGATAACGTCAGGATGGGCGGCATGGGGAACTAAGCGGCCGGCCGGCCGCTGAACTCATAGAAAGGAGCGGCATGAGGCGACGGGACGACGAACTACCAACTGCGAGTCACCGCTGGGGCTGGCGCTACCATCACACGGGAATCCCGACGAAAGAGCGGCGAGAAGGTGAAAGGTACTTGCCCGAGTTGAAGATGCACGTCTCCGGGTTTCGCGAAAGCCCCTACGGGATCGAGTGGATGCGTTTCGAACCGGACAGCCCGATCTCGCGCCTCGTCCAAAGCGTTCCGCACGTCGCCTTCGTGGTTGACAGCATCGAGCAGGCGCTCCAAGGCAAACAGATCCTGACTCCGCCTTGTTCGCCCTCACCGGGTGTTACGGTCGCGATGATCGTGGACAACGGTTGCCCGATTGAGCTGCTCGAGTTTGCACCGAGAGAGAGCAAAGCCAATAACGCCGCCTCCCAATTGTCTCAGCGGACCGCCGAAAGTGCGGGCCGCTGAGCTTGGTACGGCAAAGGCCTCTTGATATGGCGATGATGGGGCGAAACGGGGCATGCCTAACACAGGCTGCGGAGAAGAGAGCAAATGAAGCTTCGAACTGACACCTTCGATCTGTGGATTTTCAGTCGCCAGCCGGACGAGCCCCGTTATCTGCTGTTTCATACTTCACAGGAAAAAGCCGACCGGTGGTTTGGAGGTGGCGGGTTCTGGCAAACTCCGCCAGGCGGCCTGATTGAGGACAACGAGTCGCTCCAGCACGCCATTAATCGGATCGTCGGCGGGCTTAACCTGACCCTTCGCGCAGTTTGGGCCGCCGAATACTCCTATACCATCTGGAACCGACGGCGCTCTGGTCTGGAAATGCTCCCCGTTTTCGCGGCAGAAGTCGAAGAGGCAAAAGAAGTGCCGATGACGTGGGAAGCATCTCAGCAAGGATGGTTCACCGCCAGAGAGTGTGAGGAGCGGTTGTTCTTTCGAGGCCATAAAGAAAGTCTCAAATACATCCGCGAGTACGTGTCGGAGGTGCAAGAGCCTGCTGCAATGTTGCGAGTGCTGTAACCGATGAGGGCACTTCGTTCGGTCGCCGGCGCCACGATACGTCAGGTGACCCGGAACCGGGCGCTGGACGGTAGTCGCGTCGATCGCGCCATGAGACAGTGCAAATGAACGGTCTGCAATATACAAGGTTTACCATTTTCCATGTGCTCTGGGTGGCCGCTCTTGGAGCCGGTGCAGTTATTGGCATCAAGGCAGGCGGCGCCTATTTCGGTACAGGGGGCGCATTCGCAGGTGGCCTGCTCGGCCTTGCCAGCGGCCACCTTGTCGGTTGCTTGCCCGTCTGGATGGCCGACAAGCTTTTCTTCAGACACATAATGCAGTCTTCGAAGGAAGAGCTCAGAGCAATGGGTGCGGCTGATAACTGGAATTTTTCCCACACCATGGCCTTACTGAGACTCGCGGCTCTGGGTGAAGAAGTGCGCCAGGAAATTCCTCGAATCGTGAACATGCTCGAATCCGACTCCCAACTCATCCGAAGCTATGGTTGGGATGCTCTTCGGATGGTCTTTGGGCAAGAATCAAGGGTCATTGAAGACTATAGCCCGGGGGGCTCGACCGAAGAGTGCCGCCGTAAAGCCGCCATCCTGAAACAGGCCCTTGCGGACGGATCTCCACCCGCCGGGACTACCACACCGGGGACATCCCCTTCTAGCGCGCCCGCCTGCGGCGAATAGCGCTCAGCGCGAAACGATACGTCCCGGGGGTGATAGCTGAGGTTTGGAGGCTGAACGAGATTCTCTCCGGCGGCTGAGTGCGCTTGGGCTGCTGCCAGACTCCGGATGCCGTGCCGGCCGCCGGGTAAGTGAAGGTTGCACCCGGGATATGGGCATGCCTAACACTCCTTCCAGTGGATCGCCCCCAGTTCTTCTGCTAATCTTCATCCGGCGCTGAGGCATGGCAGACAGCCGGACTTCGCGTTAGCCGGCCCCCGCCCGAGTGCACGGCGCGGAGTGAATGCAAGATGATTCCACCTACCATCGATCTCGCAGGCATTCGCCTGCGCGGGCTGCGGCCCGAGGACGCTGTTGCGTGGCACACCTACCTGAGCGACCCGCTGGTGATCGAGTTCACTAGCTACCCCCAGATGTCCCTGCCGGCGGTTCAGTCGATGATCGAGCGGTGTCGCAGTGGCTATGATGCGGGCAGTTCATGTAAGTGGGCGGTCGCAACGGAAGCGGACGACCAGTTGGTTGGAACGTGTGGTTTCAACCAATTGTCTCGTAGCCAAGGCTGGGCCGAATTGGGTTACGACCTGGCGAGGTCCCATTGGGGGAGGGGCCTCATTGCACAAGCCGTAGGGGCGTGTCTTGACTGGGCATTTGAAGAGCCCGATTTCAACCGAGTCCATGCCTTCGTCATGGTCGGCAACACACGGTCCGAGCGGGTGCTCGACAGGGCTTGTTTCACGCGTGAGGGATGCCTCCGGTCTTACCGGATGTGTCGAGGTAATCCGCGGGACTACTGGGTCTTCAGCATGCTTCGCCGGGAATGGGAACAGACGTTACGGGGCCGGCCAACACAGACATAAGGAGAACACTGATGCGAAACGCGATTCTCACGATGACTGTGGTCCTGACTCTGATGGCCGTACAATGACTGAACGGAACGATGACGTCGAGGCGATCGAGCAACTCGCGGCAGAGTGGCGTTCAGGCTGGCTCGCTGGCGACGCTGATCGCGAAGGTTGCCTCGGACTCCAGTTGAATTTGGAAAATGAAAATCGGTTCGATTGTTATCCGCTGTTACGAGTTTGAGAGGATGCTGGCCTTCTGGCAGGAAGCGCTCCGGTATGTACCCCGCGAGCCTGCGACACGCGACTGGGTGGTTCTGCGTGACCCTGAGGGAAGAGGGCCGAACTTGTCTTTGGACCGAGTTTTGGAAAAGCGCTCAGGAAAGAGAAGCAGACTGCACCTTGATCTGTATACCGACGACAGAGAAGGCGAGGTAGAGCGGCTGATCACGATCGGCGCGACTCGCTATCCATGGAGATATCGCCCGGACCATGATTTCATCGTTCTGGAAGATCCGGACGGAAACCTTTTCTGTGTCGTCCAGAAGGCGGAGTCCTAGCTGTAGCTGGTCCAACGACTTTCCGGGCCGGACTAACCTTGGGGGCTGTGCGGCCGCACCCGGCAATAGAATCCCCCACTCCGGCAGGGGTGGGAGGAGGGACTCCTCGCACCCCTGCCGGGGTGCGTTCTTGCTTCTGCGTCGTTTTCCGGGGGTGTCGCCTGAAAAACGGCTCCACCGCCGGCTACTCTCCTCTCACGCCTCCGGCGTAAGGAAGTAGCGAAGGACGGGAAGTCCGACAAGAAAGACGAACAAGGTAGCCAAAACAAAGAGCAGTCCCGAGGCTGTCCAAGTCACCGGATGCGATCGATGCGAATCCCCGGATGTCTGTCTATTGTTTGATTTGTAGTCCTCGGTTCACAATAGGCGCGTGGCCGTGAAGGAGGCATCGTGATCGAGTCGGATTTGCCTGATGTCGAAGTCAGGCGGTCCTCTATCGAGGGCCTTGGGATCTTTGCCCTATGCCCGTTTGCTGCCGCTGAACGAATCCGGGCGATTAATGTTCGTTCGGGAGGTGACTCCCCAAGCCCCGTTGCGCGAGGAATTCGGCGAGCGAGCGGATCACTGCGACTATCCGGACGGCAAGATGTCGAATCTCTACCGCGCCGTTACTACTTGATTTTGTGGGGCATAGTGCTTACTTTTCTGTAGGCCACCATGCTCCCCTCACCCTACGTGCGAAAGCTATGGACCTGATTGTGCGGGACGCGCGGCCGGAAGACGCCGCTTTGATCGTCAAGATCTTCAACCCGATCATCTCGGCTGGACTTCACACTGTCTTCGATCGTCCGTTCACCGAAGATGACGAACGCCGTTACATCGAGGCGCTGCCTCCGCGTGGCATTTTTCATGTCGCTGTGCGGGTCAGTGACGGAGCCATCCTCGGGTTTCAGAGCATGGAGCCGTTTGCCACTTATACAGGTTCCTTCGATCATGTCGGTGTAATTGGGACCTACGTGGATGCAAATCATCGCGGTCAAGGTGTTGCGCAGACGCTTTTCGACGCAACGTTCGCTGCCGCCCGGAGGAAGGGATACGAGAAACTGTTCACCTACATCCGGAGCGACAACCCGGCTGCCTTGGCCGCTTACGGGAAGCAGGGCTTTCGTGTCGTGGGGATAGCCGAGAGGCACGCCAAGGTTGAGGGACGATACATCGATGAGGTGATCGTCGAGAGGTTCCTGTAAGAATGCGGATCTTCATCAGCTCCACACTGAAGAGCGAGTGGAATCGGGAATACAACCAACGAGTATGTGCTGCGCTCGAATCGGCCGGTTTCCTCTGTTACCTGCCCCAGAGGGATGTACACCCGGAATCGGCGCGGACCGTCTTCCTGCAAAACACAAACGCGATCAGACGCGCCGATGTTCTCCTGGCAGTGGCCAAGAATGAGAACGCAAATTTGGGAGTGGAGCTCGGGTTCGCGTTCGGGATCAACAAGCCGGTGATCATCCTCGCTGGCCAGCAGGACCGTATTCCGAGCATGCTGGCGGGGATGGGGGGCGAGATCCTCCGTTTTCCCGACCTGGATTCGATCCAAACCTATATCGACGAGCTAATTCGAAAACTACAGAGCCGCGCACGATGCGAGAGTGTTGAAAAAGGTCCTGACCTCAAAGGGGCATAGCGCTCAACTGGGGTATCCATCGCCTGCGCTCCTGCGGACGCCTCCACCTTCGAGGCCCTCAGGCCGGTCGAAGCATGGCTATAAGTCCTTATTCAGGCTTATTTTAGCTCGCATTTATCGGCCGTCAACCCCACGGCGGACGGAAGACCAGGCACCGGCTGTAGTGGTATTCTCTCCGGCAGGATGACGGACAGAGACGAGGAAATTCCCGAAACGCAGAGGGGATACGACCGCTGGGCGCGGGTTTACGATCACGACGGGAATCCCCTGCAGGCCCTCGAAGAGCCGCACATGCGAGAGCTGGTCGGCGACGTTCAGGGTCGAAAAGTCCTCGATATCGGTTGCGGCACCGGCCGGCATTCGTTATGGATGGCAGCCGCCGGCGCGCTCGTAACTGGCGTGGACTTCTCGGTAGGGATGATGGCGGAAGCCCGGCGGAAACCAGGGGCCGACCGCGTTCGGTTCGTGAAGCATGACCTTCACAGGCGCTTCCCCTTCGAATCCTCGTCCTTCGACTGCGTGGTCAGCGGTCTGGTCCTTGAGCATATTAAGGACCTGCCGGCCTTCATGGCGGAAGCCTACCGGGTTTTGTCGCCCGGCGGCTACGCAGTGATTTCCTCGATGCATCCGGCGATGATGCTCCGAGGCACGCAGGCCAACTTCACCGACCCGGAAACGGGCGAAAAGGTGCGACCGGGGAGCTTCCCGCATCAGATCAGCGATTTTGTCATGGCGGCCCTGGCCGTGGGGTTTTCCCTGGAGTATATCGGCGAAGACGCTCCTGACGACGACTTCGGAGAGCGTTTCCCGCGCGCTAAAAAGTACGTTGGCTGGCCCATGCTTGTCATCCTTCGATTGGTCAAGCACGTCAACGCCAAGTAATCCTTTTATACCCGAGTGGACGGAATATGAGCCAAACCCTAGCCTCATTGCCTCTGATCGGGGTTATTCTGATTCTCGCGACGCCCGAACGGACCCGAGTCGGCGATCTGGTTGCGGGACAAGGGTTGTCTTGAACAACAGGTTACGGGCCGCACAAGAACAAAATGCCGAGAAATAAGCTAAGCGCAATCCTGTTCGATTTTGATGGGACTCTGACCAAACCGGGGCTTCTTAATTTCGCGGAGATCCGCGCCGCGCTTCGATGCCCCCCCAACGAGACAATTCTCGAGTATATCTCCAGCCTTCCCGACGAGCCCCGCAAGGAAGCCAACCGGATACTCGAAGGCTTTGAAATGACGGCGGCGTGCGAGGCGACGCCCAACCGGGGGGCCGAGGAACTGATCGAGTTCTTGAGATCCCGCCGCATTCCTTTCGGCATAATCACCCGGAATCGCCTGTCGATGGTCCTGCGTTCGCTCGAGAACTTCCCTGGGATCCGGCCGGATGACTTTTCTGTGATTCTGAGTCGCGACGATATCTTTGCTCCCAAGCCTGACCCAGAAGGCATTCGAGTGGCTGCCGCCAAGATGGGCGTTCCGGTCGAAGAAGTTTTGGTTGTCGGCGATTTCCGATACGACATCCAAGCGGGTGAACGCGCCGGCGCGACCACAGTGCTTCTTACCAACGGCGATCCGCTGGATCAGGCCGGTTGCTCCCCGGATTTCCGGCTTGCCGACCTCGATGAGCTCCGGCCGCTCGTCCGGCGCCTGTTTCCTCTGGATGCCGGCAAAGTGCCGAACGACCTTCTGGAAGCAGTGCTCGGCGATATCCGATCCGCCGATCCGACGGTTCTGGTGCCCCCGGGCATCGGCCAGGACGCGGCGGCCCTCCTTTTCCCGGCAGGCGAGGAGGTCTTGATCCTGAAGTCTGATCCAATCACCTTCGCGACCGGCGAGCAAGGTTTCTACGCGGTGGTGGTGAATGCGAACGACGTTGTCACCATGGGCGCTATCCCTCGCTGGTTCCTGGCCACCCTGCTCCTCCCGGCGGGTTCAACCGCGGAGCAGGCGGGTGACGAGATTCGACAACTTCATCGGGTCTGTGCCGACTTCGGAGTCACCCTGGTGGGCGGCCACACCGAGGTCACGCCGGCGGTCAATCAGCCCGTCATGGTGGGCTGCCTGGCGGGAACCGCGAAGCGTGAGACTTTGCTGCGGAAGGAAGATGCATCCGAAGGAGACGTCCTGCTTCTCACTAAGGCGGTAGCCGTGGAGGCAACGGCCTTACTCGCTCGCGAATTCGGCCTGGAGCTGGCAGCGCTCGGCGTGTCTCAGCAGCAGCTGCAAAGATGCCGAAGATTTCTGTTTGAACCGGGGATCAGTGTTGTTCCCGAAGGTCGTATAGCCATAGAGAACCGTCTGGCGGTCGCCATGCACGACGTCACCGAAGGGGGACTGGCCACCGCGCTCGAAGAGCTCAGCCGGGCGAGCGGACGCCGGATCCGGCTGCTTGCCAACCGTATCCCTGTCTTTGCTGATACCAAGCAGTTGTGCGGACTGATCGGCCTTGAGCCGCTCGGCCTGATTGGATCCGGAAGCCTGCTCATCGTCTGTCGAGCAGACAGGGCTGAGGAACTTCAGGGCCGAATCAGGGAATCCGGAATCCAGGTCACGGCTATCGGCGAAATGAGAGAGCCGGGGTACGGCATTGAGGCGATGGACGAGGCGGGGCAACCCCTTTCGTGGCCGCACTTCGAGGTTGATGAGATCGCCCGCGCCAAAGCCGCGATTGAGGCAGCGCTCGCCAACAGGCTGTAGACCCGCGGCTTTCATTAACTTGTGAGTTGCAACTCGTAACTGCAACTCGTAACTGGTAACTCCCAAACCGTTTTGCCATACTGAAGTCAGATTCTCGACCATCCCAGGCTCACCGAATCAAAAGGGAGATCAGGCTATGCGAGTAAGAAAAGCGATGGCACTCGCTTCTTTCCTGTTCTGTCTGTCGGCGTTCGACTCCTCTGGTTACGCCCAAACGAAGACCGTCTGCATTCCACAATTCGCCGACGGCTTTGACGGTCAGACGTTCTGGCAGACTCAGCTCCTTGTGGACGGCCGCAGTTTTGGCGTGGACCGGGCGGTCATCAGTGTATTTGGTTCGCGGGGGCAGTTCTTCAACCGCTTCACTCTCGGTGACTTCCTCTTCTTCAATGTCTTTGGTCAGCCGGTTTTCATGGGGCCATTCACACCCTTCCGGTTTTTCAACCGGGACTTCCTCGCACGGCCGTTCAGGACCGGCTTCCTCGTGATCGACTCCCCGCTGGCATTGAACATGAGGGCGCTGATCCGACGGTTCAGCATCTCGGGAGACCTCCTCTCGGAGCTGGTCATCTCGCCGTTTGACCCCTTTCACCGGGCCAGGCTGATCGAAGAGGAGTTTGACGCCCGGATACTGGCATTTGCCATGACGAACACCGATTCCCTCAAGCGCGCCCTCGGCCGGTTTGACTTTTTCCCTCTGGGGGCGTCGGATCCGCTTTTCTCGTTTCCGTTTGAGATCGGGCCGCGCAATCAGTTCTCGAGGTTCCTTTTCGAGGTGCTTCCAGAAGTCGCCTCAAGCGGGCTGCGCGGAACGATTCGGATTACTTCCGACGGACTGGTGTCATTGCTCGTGCTGAGGGTCAACGGGAACGAGATGCAACAGGTGCCGTTGGTGATTGAGGAGTAAAGCAAAGGAAGAAGGATGAAGGATGAAGTCGGAGCTGTAGTGATTCTTCATCCTTCATCCTTGTTTCTTCTTCCTTGTTTCAGCCCTGGATATGGCGTCCTGAACAGCCAAATGACGAGAAGAGCGACACCGAGCAGGAGAACGGATGCTCCCATTTGGAGCATGCCCAGGTCTGTCGGGCTGGCGTTGTAGCGGGACAGCACGATTGATGTCGCGTTGTTAAGCGCGTGCCACAGCATAGCGGGGAAAATCGAGCCGGTCAGAAGAGTCACCGCTGTCAGGATGACTCCCAGGAAGGCCGTCGGAACAAGGCGGAACAGCGCCACGTGGAAGAACCCGAAGATGGCGCCAACCACCAGGGCGAGCACAACCGGGTGGTATCTTTTGCGAAGCCCGTATAGCAGCACTCCTCGGAAGGCCAGTTCCTCTCCTATCCCCGGTATGACAGCAACCAGCAGGAAGACCTGCCAGAGAGCATATTCCGGCGGGATGACCATCTGGCTGAAGCTCTCCATCATTTTCTGCGGAACCGGAAAGAACAGGTTTGCCAGGCGAAAGACAGCGTGGGCAAGGACCAGGGAGGCGGGAGCCCCGAGCAGGACTGCAGGCCAGACCGCAGGATGGACCGGACGCAGGGCCAGCGCCTGTCTAACAGGCAGCTGATATCGTCGGATCATGAAGAAAGAGGCGCCGCCGAACAGGAAGACGATATTAAACAGAACCTGGGACCAGATCGACTGCAGCGATTCGACATTCGTCGCGACGAGCAGCATGATCACCCAGACGAGCGCGAACCACTTCAGAACATGCCGGGGGAAAAGAGCCGGCCCCCCTTGCAGATCGGCCAGGTCGGTTTCGCTTGCCGTTATCAGCTTTTCAGTAGAAAGCGTATTGGCAACCCGGCGGGCCACGTAGACCCCGGCAGCGGCCGTGACCAGCCAAGCCAGGAGCAGCATCGGCCAGTCGGCCCGTCCGACCAGGACCTCCTTCACCCCCAGGCTGATGTTGCTGACGGGCAGAAGCACCATGGCCGAGCGAAGCTTGAGGCCCGGGAAAAGCGGGGCGATTGCAGGAAGAAGGAACAGGAAGAAGACCGGGGTGAAGTAGAGCTGGGCCTCCTTGTAGGTTTTCGCAAGGCCGGAGATCAGCAAGAGACTGCCGGAAGCCAGGAAGATCACCGGCAGATACAGCACCAGGAGCAGGAGGGCACGACCCGGGGACATGGAGACGGTCATTCCTTCAGGCAGCTTGATCAGGTCCAGTCCCATGTAGATGAGCACGTTTATGACCTGCAAGCCGGTGATGACGAAGGATACCGTGAGGACCAGGAGCATTTTTGCGCCGATGATGTCCGCGCGGCGTATGGAGGTGGTCAGGAGCGTTTCCAGAGTCCCCCGCTCCTTCTCCCCGGCAATGCTGTCAATGGCGACTGCGGAACCTCCGATCATGACAAACAGGATAAGGAAGAGGGTCAGGAATCGCCCGACATACAGGCCGCTCGCCTGATCTTTGGTGGCCAGATCCTGGCTCTCGGCCCGGGCGAGCTCTTGCGGTTCGAAGGCAAAGCCGCGTTCGTGCAGGAGCGCGTAGCGAGTTTCGGTCCTGCTTTTCAGAAGCAGATCCCGAATACGGCTTGCTCCTTTACGGGAGGAATCGCGATCGCCCCTGAAGTGGACCCGGATGACTGGCGCTTGGCCCCGGCCAGTCAGGACTCCCTTTTGGCCCGATTCCGGATCCCGGTCGGCCGAGGTTTTGCCGACCTTTTGCGGCGGCGGGGCCGGCTGGGCCTCCAGATAGAAGTCCAGTTTTTCCTCCGACAAACTCTTGGAGGGATCTGACACCTGGATTTCCTCCAGGACAAATCGAGCCTTTTCATCCGGCTTGTCGCTGTCGGTGTTCCATCCTTGCTTAACCGCCCCGTCGATGATTGATCTGACGAGAGCGGCCTCTGACCCCGTCACCACGTACCGGTGGGTCGCTGTCTCCAACTCGCGCGCCCGTCGTTCGTGCACCCAGTGAGAACCGAAGATCAACAGCGGCATGACCAGGACCGGGAGTACGATGGAAAGGACGACGGCACGGCGATCCCTTAGGAACATCCGCAGTTCTTGCCGGTAGAATTCCAGGAGTGGTTTGCTGAGAAGTGGCATTTCAGTTCGTTGCTATCCACGAATTGCACCAATTACGCGAACATGTTTTCGTGTAATCGGTGTAATTCGTGGATAACACCTTCTATCCGCCCGCTACAGTCGGCCTGACGTGCTCGCCTCGTACATACTTCACAAAAATATCCTCCAGGTAGCGGCAACCAGTCGCTTCTCGGAGGCTTTCCAGGGTGTCGCAAGCCAGGATCTTCCCGCTGTGTATGATCGCGATGCGGTCGCACAGACGTTCGGCCTCACTCATAATGTGGGTCGAGAAAATAATCGTCTTTCCTTCGGTTCGAAACTCGCCCAGAACCTGCTGCATTTCAAGCGCATTGAGGACATCCAGGCCGACAGTCGGCTCATCAAAGATCAGGACCGGGGGATCGTGCACGACCGTTCGGGCGATCGACACTTTTTGCTTCATTCCGCTCGACAACTTGTCGATGCGGGCATTCACGTAGCTCCCAAGACCAAAACGATCGATCAGGTAAGAGACGCGGGATTCACGGTCACGGTCCGGGTAATGATTGATCCGCGCGAAGAAATGGAGTGTCTCACGGGCCGTGAGGCGGGGATAGAGAGCGGTGGAGGCGGAGTAAAAACCTAAATTTCGCCGCACTTCTTCGGGTTCCTCGCGAATGTCGTGACCCATCAGCCGGGCCGTTCCCCCCGTCGGCGCGAGGATCGTGGCAAGCAAGCGCAGAGTGGTCGTCTTTCCCGCCCCGTTCGCCCCGAGCAGGCCAAAGATTTGTCCAGGCCGGCATTCGAAACTGATTTCATCAACCGCCCTGACTTCGCCTCGGCTTTCGTCATAAAAGGACTTGGCCAGGTTCTCGACCGTTACCGGATATTCGCTCATCTCACTTCTCCAACCGGTTTCGTGCGCTTCTGGTTGAGGATTCGCTCTCTGACGAACTTCCCGAAGCTGCCGTGATAGGACCCAGTCATGAAATCTTCAAAACGAATCACCATCCCCGCAAGACGTAAGACAACGAGAATGCACACCAGCTCGGACAAGAGCGTCAGACCGGTGGTGACCAGGCGAAGCTCGCCGTTAATCGCCTGGGCGAAGAGCTTCGTAACATTCACAATCGGTATGAGCGCCTGAAGTACGGTGAATTCCGAGTCTGTCCGAACAAAAACGACAGGAAGCATGATGGCCATGTAGAAGGGCGTAATCATCGACTGCCCTTCCCTGAAGCTGCGGGCAAAAGAGGCGAGCAGCATCATGACGGCCGCGACAAAAAGGGCGAGCAGCACTGTGCCGACCGCCATCACCGGCACTGCAGCAAACGGGATTCGAAACTCGAACTTTTCGCCGATCTGCTGGATCAGCGGGGCCAGGACGGCCTTGGCCGACAGCAGCATGGCGACCAGGTTGATCAAACCGGCGACACTCCCCAGAGTCGCCACATGGAGGTACTTGGCGGTCAGTATGCTTTGCCGGGAGGCGGCGGTCGACATCGAGGTCTCCCAGGTGGAGCGCTCCCTCTCACCGGCGGTCGAATCGACGGCCGGATAAAAGCAGCCAACGGCGATCATGATGACCAGGAACAGGGGCAGCATGGTCGAGAGCAGGAACCGGCCCATTTCGCGGCCGCTTGCCACGTTCCGGCGTTCGATCAGGAAACCCTGCCACTGCTTTCCCGTCACCTGCAGCCGGGCCGCTTCGTTCTCGAGCCACTGTGAACGATAATGGCCCAGGCTTTCCTCGAGGCGTTGGCGGGCTTGATCACTTCTATCCTTGGAACGGTCGAAATAAATCCGGGCCGAGAAATTGCCGGGCGGGGATTTAGGACCCGCCGCAACCGAAGAAAGCTCGATCAGCGCATCCAGCTCGCCGGCTTGGATCTGCTCAAGCGCTTGCGTCTTGGACACCGGCGGCTGGAGCTTCTGTTTATCGTCCTTCGCCACCAGGCTTTTGAAGTCTTCATGCCCGGCTGTGTGATCAAGGATCACGACTCGCGACACGAGACCCTCAACCTGGCCGACCACGTAGGTAATCCCCGTGAACATGGACCAGAGGAGAAACGGATACATGAAGAGGGGGATCAGGAGGGTGTTGATGACGATCGAGCGCTCACGGAGGGCGGCACGCGTCTCATACCTATAAAATGTCGCGATATCCCGCCAGTTTAGAGACATGCCGTCTGGAGGAAGAGTCTTACTGAAACAGAGGCTGAAGTCAATCAGAGGGGCAGAGGGGCAAAGGGGCGGAGGGGCGGAGGGTGAAGGGAAAAGCTAGGACCTGTGATCCCAGCTTTTCCCTTTGCCCCTCTGCCCCTCTGCCCCTGCTTGCCCTACTTTCCGCTCCCCACCAGCACCCCGCTTTCGCGCTCCTTGTTCTTGAGCGGCGAGGGGAAGGGGAGCGTTACCGGGTTGACCCACGTACCGGTCGTGAACTTGAACGGGACGTCGCCCGAGCCGGGATACGTCAGCTCAATGAAATACGCGGTCCAGCCCTGCGGCGGAGCAGCCACCCGAGCCTGGTATTCACCCGCGCTGGACGCTTCGACCGGCGAGCTGGTCCAAACTGGTCCGATCGTTTCAAGGCGAAAATCGCGGGTTTTCGGGTTGGTCGCCTGCCACAAAAGGACAGCGCTTGGACGGATCTTGCTCTTCACTTGGATGGTTCCGTCCTTTTCGACTTTCCAGGAGTACTTTGGAATCTCGGCCCCGGACAGGATGGCTTGATAGAAGGCAAGCAGAGTCTGGACGGCGTCGGAATTCCGGAGCGAGTGATCGGCGTTGGGGACATACCTCAGGTACTTATCCCCTTTCAGATCGTCCCAGTAGAATTTCCAGGAATCGGGAAGGAAGAACTGATCCCCGGAGGCATTCATGATGAACTTCGGCAGCGTCAGGCGATCGCGGTAGGAGTAAGGGTCGACCAGTTTCATCAGATTCTCGAATTCCTTGCTTCCCAGCCACTTGTCCATCAGTCCCATCTCCTGGTAATCGTGCACCGCAGGAGCCCAGAAACCATATGCCTGGAAGTGATGGTCAAAAGAAGCGACAACGTTCAGAAGATCGATGACCATTGGGACAATGGCCACTACCCTTTTGTCCACAATCGCCGTTGTCCAGGTTGTCCACCCGCGCTTGGAGCCGCCGGCAACCACAAAGCGGTCAACCTGAGCCGCGTTTTCGAGACCGGCGCAAAAAGCGGTGATGGTGTCCATCGCTCGAACTGCGCTTTTGGTCATCGGGAGACGAGGCGCCCACTTGCTGTCGCCGGTGTGCATATACTGGTTCCAGGCATACGCAATCATTTCGTCTTCCTTGCGCGGCTTCCCTTCGGCGGCGAAAGTGAGCGGCTGATTGGGGACCATGCGCAGCTCCGCGACGACCGTGCTCGTAGCATCGGCGATGGCGGCGAGCTTCGCGTCAGCCGATTTTGGTGCCGGCTTTCCGTTGTCCCCGCCACCGATAAACAGCAGAGCTGTCCGACTCTTCACCTTGTCCGGCTTGACGACGACGAGCCAATGGCGCCAGACCGGTTCGGTGACTTCGGCTTTCGTGAGCCAGGCCTGGGACACCATGTCCAGGACATAGGTGGTATAGCCCTGACCGGGGATTTTTTGCGCAAGCTCGTAGCGATAGTTCGAGTCAGGTACTGCAACATACTCGTCAAGCGCCGTCCGCTGTTGCGCCGACAGCACGGCAAAGAAAAGGACAATAACAGGCGTGATGGGCAGACGTCTTTTCATAGGGGTGCATTATGTACCAACCGGGTTGGAGGCAACCAGTGAGGGGGGCGCGGCACAAACTGCGGATCTTCAAAGGACCTCAAGGACCTCAAGGACCTCAAGGACTGGGTTAGAAGATCTTGTCGTTGAGGTCTTTGAGGTCTTTGAGGTCTTTGAGGTCTTTGAAGATCCGCGGTTCTGTGCTGCCAGCCCGCCAAAGGCCTATCGCCCGTTTTCCAGCGCTTCGATCAACACTCGGCCCTCCGCATCCTCGGGTGGGGTGATCGAGAGCAGGTGAGCAAGTGTCGGAACAAGGTCGATGACATCGACCTTTCCCGGGTACCGGCCGGCTTTCACGGAGCGGCCGAGCAGAACGATCGGGACATTCGTGTCGTAGCCGTAAGGCGAGCCATGGGTGGCCGCGGTAACGTCGCCTTCCGAAGGGAGGTACCAGTACTGGCTACCGATAACGAAGAGCTCGCCACTGCGCATGGGACACCAGGACCGGATGACTTTGCGCGCCATGTCGGTGGCAGGCAACTGCCCGTTCTCAAGCTGCGATCGTGTGCACACGTGGGCAATCCCTGGCTGGGCTCGTAACCATCGAGCCGCCTCCGTCTCAACTTCGGCCGGCGAGAGCTTGCGCGCTCGAATCTTGGGAAGGTCCAGGTAGAATGTCGGGTTCCACCAGGCCCTGACATACGCCCCGCCGCCAAACCGCTCATCCAGATACCGGTTCAAATCAGCCAGCAGACGAGTGGTATCCAGTCGACCGGTGTCGATTCGCAGTGTCTTGAGATACTCGGGTGAAGGCGCAAAGCCATGATCTGCGGTGACGGCCACCAAGACGTTCCCGAGGCCCACCGACTTGTTCAAGAACTCCAGAAAGTCGCCGATCTGCTTGTCGAGTTTCACCAATTGATCAAATGCCTGAATGCTTTCGGGGCCAAAGAGGTGATTCACATAATCGTGAGAGGAAAGGCTTATGCAGAGAAGATCAGGGATCCCTGCCCGGTTCTTCCCGAGCTCTTCCCCGGTTACGACGGCTTGGGCGAACTCCAACAGGTACTGGTCGCCGAAGGGCGTACGAGTCAGGCGCGAGTAGTAGTCGGGGTCCGGCTCGCTCGACTTCGCTTTCAAACGAAAAGGAAAGCGCGTCCCCAGACCTCGGTAGTCGAGGTACCAGTCCCGGCCCTCGGGCACCGCGAACGGAAAAAGCTCGGTTTCCTCGCTCCGGGTCCACTCGCTGTTGAGCCACTTGTTTTGCGGGTTGGTGCGGTGAAAAACCTGCCACCAGTCAGGGTATTCCGGCCGGTAGTAACTGCTGGTAATGAAGCGGCCCGACCGTGAATTGAACCAGTAGGCGGTGCCGGTTTTTCCTGCCGGCAGGATGGCGCCTCGGTCTTTTATTGACACGCCGACGACCTTCGCGAGCAGGCCGGTGCCAAGGCGCAACTGATCAGCGAGTGTGCTCGACCTCAAATTTTTCGGCGACGTTCCAGCGTGATCCGGAGTCGGCTCTCCCAGGTATTTGTGCCGCGGATCCTCTACACAGTAGACGCGATTCCCGCCTTCCATCCAATCATTCGCGATCAAGCCGTGGCGATAAGGATAAGCCCCGGTCGCGACCGTCGCGTGGCCGGCGGCCGTGAAAGTGGTCGCATAGCCGTAGTGAGCGTCGGTAAACCAGGCGCCTTCTTCCAGCATGCGAGAGAGCCCGCCTTTCCCGAGCCGTCCGTAGGCTTGGAGGAGCTGGTGCTGGGCAAGCCCGTCAACCATCAGGAGGACGACAAGGCGAGGCTGGCGCTGTTCCGCCTGGCCGGTTTGCGCCTGAGCCACGGAAAGCCAGAGTAAAACGAACACAAAGAGGAAAGCCAAAGTCTTGGTAGGTCTGAACATCGTTACATCGAGAATACCGGAGCAGGGGCGCGGGGATAAAGGGACGGAGGGGGAAAGGGAAGGGGTGAAGGGGCGGAGGGGCGGAGGGGCAAAGGGGCAAAGGGGCGAAGGGGCAGAGGGGCAGAGGGGCAGAGGGGCAAAGGGGCAAAGGGGCAAAGGGGCAGAGGGGCAAAGGGGCAAAGGG
>Ga0105092_10000735_pt1 | contig 17239 bp, 26 predicted proteins | sample PPLLak2March2015_FD_87021 | JGI IMG/M metagenome (GOLD analysis project Ga0105092, IMG submission 87021) | Freshwater sediment microbial communities from Prairie Pothole Lake near Jamestown, North Dakota, USA - PPLs Lake P7 Core (1) Depth... | ecosystem: Environmental > Aquatic > Freshwater >... | reverse complement strand
GCCGCGGCAGTGTCGAAGAACGTGTATGAGCCAGCGGACGCTTCACCGCTGGTCAATGTGTGCTCGTGGACCTGGTAGACTGTCGTTCCCGGATTTGCATCGAACGACCCAGTAGGCAGTGCAATCGCCTGGCTCCGGTAGACACGGACACGATCGCCAACCACAAGCGCCCCGGGCGCCCAGCTGACGGTAACGTCGTAGCTAAACGGCCCGATATCGGACAACCAGTTGTAAGGTTTCACCGAAAAAAGGCTCATCGGCCCGATCAAGATGTAGCCGTCATCGAAGTGTCGCTCAGCGTTTGCCGAGTATGAAACCGCCGTCTCGAAGTCGAGAGCCAGCCCAGGGTCGTTGTTGGAGTCGGCCGCAACCTGCACTTGTGGCAGACCCGCGTAACGGAACGCGCGCTGCGCTGTCGATGATGGGTTATCGTAGTCAGCGACGAGTGGGTCTGCGTTTTCGGGGTTGACGATGCTTCGGTCGCGCATCTCGATCAGCCCAGTTCGACCCGTGATGCTGAACTCGCGTCCCGAATGCGCCTGCAACGTGGCAGCGGTCACGGTGCCGCCCGAGGTGGTCCAGCTGAGCCCCCACGTCGACCCGTTCTTGACGAGCTGCAGCGCTTGGCTGCGCGTCGCGAATATGCCGTACAGCGTGCCGCTGGGAACGCTGCCCATCGTCCCCGCGATGTAGGCGTTTTCGAGCACGCCTGGAGACCGCATGATCCAGTTGTCCCCCGTGCGCATTGCGCCGGCGGGGAACTGCCCCTTTTCGTTCGGCTGCGTGATGATGCCGAGCGGCTTGATGACGAGCTCGCGGTCGGCGGTCACGGGAAGCCCCCGCGAAAGGCGTTGCCGCGCGCGCCCGAGAACATGCCAGACGGCATCGGCACAAGCCGAGCCTGGTTCTTCACGCGCGGCTGCAGCAACTCCTTGAAGCGATCGAGGTCGCCGGAGATCTTCTCTCGGAACGCCTGCGCCTTCTCCAGCAGGTGAAGCTGAGTGAGCACCGAGACGGTGGTTAGGTCTGCGAGCGCGCGGTGAAAGTCGCGAGGCAACGGTGGCCAGTCGGTTTGATTGGCGAAGCGGACGTAGTGGGGTGAGGCCGGATCGGAACTGCTGGCTATGACATCTTCTAGTGAGTCGGACCCCCCTATCGTGATGTTTGTTCCCGACACTGTTACGAGTGCGTCAGCCACGACGACCTCGTACCAGCCATAGCCGCGAACGATGTCGGCGGTAAATCCACTCCCCAAGGCGAAGCCCGCCGCCGACCAGAGCATGTCATTCGGCAACACGTTTACGTTTACAACCCGCGACGTCGTGTTGACGCTGCCGATGAGCCCACGAAGCGTGGGGGTGAATCCAGGGGCACTGAGTGATCCGAGGCTGGCGCTTGTAACGCCCGAACTGCTCGCCTGCGGCGTCACCAGCATCGACGGTCTGATGTAGTACCAGATGCGCAGCTGGTAGCTGCTGTTCGGCGTCGGCAGCAGAGCGATCGCATCGCCGCGAAGCTCGAAGCGCTCGGGGACGCCGGTGCCGCTGCCCGCGAGCTCGTAGCGAACCACCTCGGTCCCGCTCTCCTCCTGCAGCGGCTCGTATGAGCTCGAGCTGCTCTGCGCGATCTCGACGCGCTCCAGCCCGCCGGTGCACATGCGAGCCGGCAGCCGGTAGGTTGCTGTCCCGGCAACAGTCGTCACGATCTGACTTTTGAGCCAATACCCGCTGCGCGCGTTGACAACCATGCGCTCGAAGTTCTGCGTCATGCAGTCGTTCAGCTCGCGGTAGAGCTGGTACGGAATCGCCGAGGCCGGGGCGAGCGGGTATTGCGGATGGCTGTCCGGGAGGTACCCGTTCGCTAGAACCTGATAGGCGAGGTCGTAGGTGTTCACTGCGGCCTCAGAAGTCGTATTGGGTCATGCGCGAGCGAGGACCCTTGAACGGCTGCGCCATGCGCTCGCGGTTCTCCTCCCACGCGGTCGTAGAGGTGTTGCCTTGCGAGCGAAGCCAGTCGCCCTCATCCACAGCGGCGTTGAGCGCGTTGCGCCGGTTCACGAACGGCTCGTTCTTCTTCGCCTCGCTGTTGGCGGCGAGCTGGGCGCCCAGGCCGGCAATCCCAGCGCCTGCGAGCGGCCCCAGCCACGAGCGCCAGCCGTTGCGAGCCTCGTCGGCGGCGTCGATCTGCGCCTTCTGACCCTTCTGCCGAGCGTCGAACTCGTCGCTCTCGATGTCCTGCCCTTCGGCAAAGAGCTTGTTCTCGCCCTCGAGCCCGAACGCGTACGGGTCGTAGACGAGCGGGCTTGGCCGTCCGCCGCCGAGGATCTCACCCATCTGGACGCCGCGGTCGGCCTGCGCGGTGGTCTGCTCCCAGCCGCGCACGTTGCGGTCGTAGCCCTGTCGACGCTGGAACGCCGCTCGCTGCTCCTCGAGAGCGCGGCGTGCTTCGTCTTCGTCGCTCTCGCCCTCGAACGCGCCGCCGATCTTGTCGATCAGCATCGGAGCGAGCGCAGCAGCTACGGGCAGCAACCAAGGCAGCGGCATCAGTTCACCTCACACACAGAGCGCCGGCCGAGGGGAGGAGACCAAACCATCCCCGGCCGGCGCCTTGCTCACATCAAGCGACGCCGCCAGTAGCGCCCGAGGTCGTGCTGTTGACGATGCCGGTCAAGATCGCCGCGTGGTACGGGATCTCGATGAACGCGGACTGGTTCTGCATCACTCTTAGCTGGTAGCCGGCGTTCGACGGCAGCTCGAGGAAGAAGAACTCGTTCGGCCCGTCGCCCTTGAACGTCACGTCCGTGCTGCCGACGCGCTTCGCCAACCCGTCGGGCAGGAAGAACGCGATCGACTGCTTCATGTAGCGGTGAGCAACGACCTCGATCGGCCCAACAGGCGTCTCGAAGGCGATCTGCCCTGCGCCCTGGCGCTTCACCTTCGCGGTGTTCTCGGTGTATCGCTGGAGAGCGATCGTGTCCTTTACCAAGTCGGCGAAGGTTGCCGGCGACACGAACAGCTTCCCGCCGCGCCCTCCGTTGTTCGCCAGCCGCGCTGCGAGGCCGGTGATGACGTTGGCCGTCATCGCGCCGCCCACGCTCAGCTGAATCGGGCGCCACATCGGCACCGTGGCAGCGTCGATGCCGAACATGGTGGTGGTGTTCGACAGCTGCGCCTGCAAGCCCACTGCGGACTTGGTCAGCCAGCCGTGCGGCACGATGTAGTAGCCAGCAACAGGCACAGTGCCCGCGCCGGTGCCAGTCGCGTCAGCGTGATCGCCGAGCGTCAGCAGGCCGGTCTCGGGGTTGTAGCCCTTCACCTCGACGGCCGAACGCGAGAGCGTCGAGCCGTTGTAGATGTCGACCTTCGCGCCGAGCATCATGTTCCACAAGCCCGGAGCGTTGGTCGCGACCGTGATCGCGCCCGTCGCAGTGCCAGCCGCGTACGTGCCGGCAGGCGTCGGGGTCGTGGCGAACACGCCGATGTTCGCGGCGGCAGTGGTGAACGCCGCGCCGCCCGCGCCGTACATCAGCAGCAGTTCGCGGTAGAGGTTGGCGGACTGCACCAACATCTTGACCTTCAGGTCGTACGGCTTCCAGAACGCGCCGCCCTGGTTGCCTTGGCCTGCGCCGTTGTTGCCCTTGAACGAAACGTCGTAGGGCACGTTGCCCACGATGCCGACGGTTGCGCCGTCGAGCCGCGCGTTCTCCACCTTCGAATCGATCGCGCTCTTGAACGCGAATGCGGTCGAGGTGATGTCCGCGGTTTGGCCGTGCTCGTTCCGAGTTACGACCGCGACGTTGTAGCCGAGGCCAGGTCGGAACTCTTGCGGGATGTACTCGAGATGCTCAGCGAAGCTGTTTTGCTCGGCGAGCGGATTGATGAACTTGTGGTACCGCTCTTTAAAATTGCCGGTCCAGTTGGCAAGTGTCGACATGCGACAACCTCACGAAAGATTGGGGTGACCCAACGATCGCCAGGGTGTTGCGTCCGACCACGGTTCCAGGGTGCTTCAGCCGCCGACAGCTTCGCGCGTGTTCGCTGTGCGAGTGCGCTGTGTCGCGGTGAGTCCGTTCACCGTGCGGGCAGTCCCGCTACGTGGTGCTGATTGCTCAGCTGCATCAGATCCTGATTGACAGCAGACGTGCAGTCAATCCTGTCACTTCAAAAACAGCACAGCTTTCCCGTCGACTATCTCGAGGCCGACGATGTCAGGCGAATAGCTCTCGAGGTCTGACACTTCGAACGTTAGTTGGAACTTGCGGCGGAGGTGTATCGACTCCTCGCCGAACTGTACGAGGATCGCAGCTAACAGCTGCGCCATGCTCGATCGCTGTTCCTTGAGGTGTTCGTTCTCGGCGAGGACTGCTGACTTCGAACGCTCCAGCTGTTCCGTGGCCTCGGCGAATCGCTTGCGGCCGATCGGGATTGGCTCGTCCATCAGTACCCGGCCCGCTTGTCCTGCTCCTTCATTTCCGCATCGAAGTCGGAGATGCGTGCGCGGTTGGCGTTCTGCGTCTGCGGATTCGGTGCCGCGCCCACGCGCGGGTTGCCTGTGCCTCGGGGCATCGCTGCGCGCCGGCGGGGGTTGGCCGCATCGCGCTTGGCCAAGCCCTGCTCGCGCTCCATGTCGTGCAGGTCCTTCGCGTTCTTCGCGGCCTCCTTCACCATCTCGTAGGTGAGCTCGGTATTGGGCCTGTGAATCAGCGCCATCTCGCGGCTCACGAGCTGGCGGACGTAGGGCGTGTTGGGCACGCCGAGCTCGCGGAGCGCGCGCGGTCCAAACTGCGCCATCTGATGGGCGACCTTCTGGACGCGCTGGTCGTGGGCGTTGTTGCCCTGCTGCTGCTGGACCTGTGAAGCCGCGAACTGCGCGCGCTTGGCGGCCTGACGCGCTGAGCGTTCGTGCTCGCGCTTCGCCTGGAACACCTGCTCCATCTGCGCCCGCGCCTGCTTGTCGGGCACCCATTGGCCCGTGCGCGGGTCCTGGATGACCAGCCGCTCGAGCATGCGCATCTCCTGCGCGTACTCGTTGACCTTCTTGCGCGCGATGTGCTCGAGCTGCGGGCCGAAGCCCATGTCTTCAAGCTCGGTCTCCATCCTGACCGGGTCGTTACCCCAGCCCTCCCACTGCTGCCGCTGGCGGCTGAGTAGCTGCTCGTAGTGGTTGCGGGTCGCCGCCGTCTGCTGCTCCTTCTGCGTGAGCAGACCGCGGCGGGTGAAGTTGTTCAGCGCCTCGTCGCCGGTGACCACGGTGCCGTCCTTGGTCACGAACGTCAGCTTCCCGAGCATCTCCTCGGGGACCGGCTCGCCTTCGAGCCACGCGCGCGCCTGCTGCGCGAGCTGCAGGTCGTCGAGCTCGGGCTGCGCCTCGCCCTCGGCTGGCTCCTCCTCGATCGGCTGTCCGTTCTCATCGAGCAGCGGCTCCTGTGGCTCGCCCTGCGGCCTCGGGTCGCCCGTGGCTGGGTCTGCGCCGTTGGGTAGCTCGGGCGTCGCTGGGCGGGCCGCTCGTGGCGGCGTGGTGCCTGGACCGGCTGACGGCTGCTGCGCCGGCCTGTCGTTGTACTGGCTGACGATCGCGTCGAAGTTGTCGAGCGTCGCTGGCAGCTCTGCTGCACCGTCGTTCATTCGTTGGTCTCCTGGTTCATGCGGCGCCCGCTGCTTGCGGCTGCACGCTCGAGTTTTTGGGCGGGCTGGACGGCTTGGGCAGCTTCGTCCCTGTGGCCTGGTCGGTGCCCTGCGCGGCGCCTACTGCTTCCTGCGCGCGCTCCGGCGTGTCGCCTGGCGGCACGCCGGCATCGGGGACCGGCGCTGCTGGCCCGGTCATCATCATGTTCGCGTCGCCCGTGGGCGTGCCTGCGATCGGCAGCGGCTCGGGGATGCGCAGGATGCGAGCGAGGTTCGGGTTCAGCTGCTGGTAGCCGCCGAGGTGCTCCAGGATGTGATCGAGGAACGCCTGCACGGCTTCCGGCTGCGTGTTGAGCTGCTCGCGGCGTGCATCGAACTCCGCCAGGTGACAGGGGACGTGCACGTACGGATCGTCAGTCGCGACGACGCGGCAGGGGATGCCCTTCGCTAGCTGCTCGTTCTCCCACGTCACAGCCAGGTCAGCGTTGCGATCGGTGCGAGTGAAGTCGGACCACTGGCCCGTCTCGATGCCCTTGAGGATCGCCGCACGCATGCGCGGGTCTTCGATCTTGATCAGGATGTCCGCGATCGCGAGATTGCCGGCAGTCGAGCGCGAGAGCGAGCTGACAGGCTCGATGTGGATGCGCTTGATCCCGTTGATCTCCTGCATGTTGAACTGCTTCTGATACGGGCGCTCGCTCTGCCCCGAGACCTCGGCAACGAAAGGCGTGTCGGAAGCGAACGCGCGCACCATGTCCAGGAACATGTTCGCCAGCGCCTTGCGGAAGCCGTTCAGCGCGCGTTGCTCTGCGCTGCGGAACTCGAGCGCGATCGAGTGGAACAGCGCCGCCATCTGCCCGCTGGTGATGTTCTTGTCGGGCTTGCCGCGTACGACGTTGTTCAGGCCGCTGATGCTCTCGTGGCGGCTGTGGAGGTACTGCAGGAAGTCCATGTAGCCCGGAGGCATCGCCGCGAAGCTGATGGCCTTCGGGAAGTCGTTTTCGGGCGGCTTCGTCCAGATGAAGTGACCATGCGACAACAGCGTCTTGTCTATCTGCAGGCCCTCATCGGCGACGATCATCGGCCGGCCGAACTTCGCGAAGTTGCTCGCGCCGTCCGAGCAGAGCTGGTCGATCATCTCCTGGACGCTGATCATGTCCCAGCTGTCCGCGTAGCCGAAGCTGGTCCCGATGAATGTCGCGCTGCACAGCTCCACGAGCGGGATGCGGTTCGGCAGCGGGCACGGGTCATCCCACAGGATCAGATCGCCCACGACACCGACGTGCCGACCGCCGGGGATCGCCTTGCACGGCGCGTGATAGAAGTGCCGCACGATGACCGTGTCCTCGGCACCGTCGCGCATGCTCTGCCCGAACAGCATGTGGCCGCTGAACACGTCGGTTTCGTACGTGAGCGCGACCAGCTTCTCGGCGAGCTCGGGGTACTCGGCGGCCAACTCCCACTTGCTCATCGATTCGCGAACGATCGACCACTGGTGCGGCTTGCCGCCGCGCGAGTACGGCTCGCGCACGACCTCCCAGGGGTAGACGACCGTGGCCGAGGGCATGCCGCTCTTGACGCGTGCAGGGATGGTCGCCGGCACCATGCGCGGCATGCCGGTCTGCAGGTCGATCACGCCGCTCTCGTCCTCGACCATTGCCGTCGGGTCGGGGTGGGGTATCTCGATGTCGACCTCGTCGCCGCCCTCGTAGTCCCAGCGCACGTGGGCGAACGCGTTGCCGAACACCGCATCGCCCTCGAGCGCTAGCGACTCCATCTCCTCGCCCGTGCCGGTCTGGTAGAGGTACGAGACGACCTGATCGCCCGTGCGCACCTGCGACAGCGCGGCGTAGTCGGTGTTCGTCGCGACGCACTTGAACGCCGGCCGCTCGCCCTGCGAGAGCGCGAGCTCCTGCTTGATGAAGCTGCGGACCTCGCCGAGCCGGAAGCGAATGAACTCGCTGGACGCACCGACGAACGCGAGAGACTGCGTCGCCATGTCGCCGATCGCTGCGGGGTTGAGCCCGTAGTACTGGCAATAGGCGATCTCCCACATCCGACGCAGGCCGCGAGACTCCGCGACCTGGAAGTAAGCGCGCTCTTTGGCCTTTAGAGCAGTGACGAGGTCACCTGCTGAGCGCGTAGCCCAGAAGGTGTTGGATGTGCCGCCGCCGTCTGCTGCCAAGAGTCCTCCGATCAGAGCTGGCCGAGTCGAACGATCCCCTCGTCTGCGCGGAACTGGCAGTGAAACGGGGCTGAGCGCTTGTTGAGAGCCGGCCAGAAGTTCTCGAGGTCGATCGAGCCGCCGGTCTCCTCGTTGTCGTCACGCCAGAGCGTTGCGATCTTGAGCGGCTCGCGCTCGACCACTTCGACGGCGAGCTCGTCCAGGTCGATCTCGAAGTCCTCGGGCATGCCGCCTGCGCCGAGCTGTCTGCGCGTGATGGCCTTGATCCTGCGCCGAGCGATGACGATAATCGTGTGCTGCTCGGTGAGCCTGATCAGCGGCACGCCGCGCACGACCTGAGCCTTGAAGTCCTCGCCGTACTTGTTCGAGATCCAGTGCCGAGCAATGCGCGTCTCGTGCTCGTCGTGGGGGATGAGCAGGTACGTCGTGCGCTGGCCGAGTAGGGCGGGGAGCTTCTGCGCGGGCGGTGGGTCGGCTTGAATCGCGGTGGTCATGGTCTCCTCAGAACTTGCGGCCCTGCAGCGCGCCCATTGCCAGGTGCGACGCAGCGGCATCCTTCGCGGTGAAGCGGTCGAACTCCTGCTTCATGGCCTTCAGCTCGGTCGTAGACGCGACGTCGAGCCGTACGAGCTTCGCCTCGACTTCAGCGATCGACTTGAGCAGGCGCGCCTCGAGCGCTGCCTGCCGCTGAATCAGCTCGTCCTGCACGTTGGCGTGGAGCTCGTTGCGGCGAATCGCCTCGACGCGCTCACGGCTCTTGATGGCCAAGGTCCAGGCGTGCCACGCGAGCGTGGAGACAAACAGAAACGACACGCACAACAGCGCGGCCGCGATGTCACTCACGTATGGCCACCTATGGCGTAGGTGGTATCAGACGCAGCGCCGCGCGCAAGACGTTTGGCTAGTCTGTTAGTGTTGATAGAATATCAACGCGCCACAGCGTCAGGCGAAGGGGACTGGCTTGCCGTGGATGCGCCCCGTCATAAGCAGCTCGATCACGTCGTTGTCGCCGGCAGAGAGCAACCCCGCGACGCTGTTGCGGGTCTTCTCGAGCACGCAGGACATGCAGGGGCACTCGGGCTGCGGCGGATGGCCGAGCTTGATGTCTCGGACGATCGTCGCCTTGTAGGGCTGGCTCAGCGACTTTGCCTGCTCGGGGCTGCACGTGAGCTGATGGCCGGCGTCCTTGTTCACGCAGGCGAAGCAGGACGCGCCGAAGTGGTTGTGCGTTGCGTGGCAGGTGAAGCACTTCCTGAACAGGCTCGGCGACTCGCGCGGCACGGGGGGGATGGAGTCGTCCTCGGGCACGTTGAACAGCTGGGCGCCCTCGCCCAGGCCGTTGCGGTCGAGTCGGCGCGCGAGATTGGCGACCTTCTCGGGCGTGAGGCCCATCGCCTCGCCGGCCGGGGTGACAGTCGCGTGCGTCAGGTCGGGCATGACCACCGGCCGCGTTGGCTGGTTCCAGGGGACCTGATGGCTCACGGCGCGCAGCTCGGCGCGCTTCTCCGCGTGCAGCTTCGGGCAATCGGTCCTGTGCCCCAAGTCACCCATCCAGCCCAGGCAGCACATGCCGCCGTCAAGCCTCATGTAGTTGGGCCGTCCGCCAGGCTCGTAGGCGGGGGGGCACTCGGCCGTCGGCTGCTTGAAGCATGTCTCGCCCCTCACGCAGCCCATGCAGCACTCGCCCTCGCCGAGCTCGGGCACGTGGGCCGGGTCGGCGGGCTTGGACCACTGCACCTTGAACGGCTCGCGCACGCAGCTGCAGAGCTGATAGCCGCAGGTCTTGCAGACGATGAGCCCGTCGCCGCGCTTGCCGTACTCCTCGCCGAACGGCCCATACTCGCTGATGCCGAGCTCGGGGATGTTGACGCCCAGCGAGAACGCGTTGGCGGCCGACATGCGTACGCCGTTCACGTGCACGGTCAGGCTGGTCTCGGACGCCTTCACGGTCGGCCCGACCGGCCCGTGCATCTTGATCGGCTTCCGGAGCGGTCGACGGCTTGCTGCTCGAGCTGCGTTCCAGGGCTTCGTCATGCTCATCTCCAGCTGGTGCGGCCAGCGCCTGGTTGCATTCCTAGCGCGTTCGCGATCTGCGCTCCAGCGCTGCGCGACAGATGCTGGTCTTTGTGGCCGGGATGCGTGCCCATCAGCACGTTGGCCGTGTCCCAGTGGGCCGGCGGGTTGGGGTCGGCTGCGCGGTCGACGTTGCGCCAGAGGTAGACCAGCGCGGCCACCAGGTCGTAGTGGCCGTACTTCTTGTGCATCTCCCACTTCACACGCTTCTCGTCCCACTTGCAGTGGGTGAGGTGGGCGATGAGCGTCGTGCAGCTGGGGTCGACTACGATCTGCCCGCGCTTGAACGCGGTGCGGATCACGTTGCACATGGCCTCCAGGTTGTCCTTCGTCGTGTTCACGAACGCGAGCTCGTGGTCTTGCTGCAGGTCGCTCACCAGCCGCTCGTCGAGGTCGGTGATGCGCTTGTGGGGGTTCGCGGTGAACTGGTCGCCCTGCCAGTAGGTGAACGCCTGGAAGGGCGTGCGCCAGAGCTTGCCGCCCACGGTGCGCTGCGCGCGGTCGACGTCGATCAGCGGCGTGTCTCGGTCGCGGTCGTGGCGTAGGTGCGTCGCCTCGCGGTGCTTGGTGCCCCACAGTTCGAGCTCGGCCGCCTTGCAGACCTCGGCCACCTTGTACGTGCCGGCGTTGCGCACGGCCCAGTCGCGCTCGATGTAGAGCAGCGCGCGCTCGAAGTCCCAGTAGGCCCAGAGCAGGGCGAAGAACGACTTGGAGCCGCCCGGGTCGCCAGCGACGTAGGCGTGCGCGTAGTTCGGGCGCTTGAGCTTCCGGACGTGGATGGACTCTTCGCCGGGCTGCTTGGGCGGCACGAACTCGGGGCACACGTAGCGCAGCGGGTCGCGGTAGCGGACGCAGTAATACTCGCGCATGGCGTCCTCCATGCTGGTCGCGGTCGCGGTGGCCTCGATGAACTCCGCCTTCTCCTCGGCGGTCAACGCGTCGTTGTCATCGATGGTCTGGGAGACGTAGGCGCCGCGCTCTTTGGCGTCGGGGATGAACTTCTGATCGAAGTCGTGATCGGGGTCCTCGGGTGCGTTGCTCTCGAGGATGCAGGTCGCGTGTCGACGTCGCTGGAACTGCGGGTAGACCACGTTGCCGATGGTCTTGGCGAGAGCAGTGACGAAGCCGGCTTCTGTGACAGCGAACCCGTCAGAAGCTCGTCCGCGCAGTGCGCGAGGATGCAGATCAATACCAACAAGCCGTAGGCGAGAAGCGCCGTTCCAAGTACCGAGTGACCGGATGGGGAAGACATAGCCCTGGCTCTTGCCTCCTGCAGCGCTGCGAAACTTCGGCCGGCAGTCGTCGGGTGCGTCCTCGCAGATTTCGTCGATGATCGGCTGCACGATCTCGGCGATGTCTTTGAAGTACGCCGTAGCGTAGGTGTGGAACGTGCCGGGGCGTCGCAGGCAATCCTCGAGCTTGATGAGCGCAACGAGGAACGTCTTGCCCCAGCGCCGGCCGATGTCGAGCACGAAGACGCGCACGAGGCCGCGGTGCCCGCGCGCCTTCTCGCGGTCCTGCACAGCGCGCAGGAAGCGCGTATCGGTGATGTCCTTCTCCCACGCGCGGTACTTGTCATAGACGCGCTTCTGGTGGGGATCGAGCTTCCAGCTGAGGTCGCCAGCGCGCCAGCAGAGCGCTACTCGCTCCTCATAGGTCAGCTGCTCGGCGGTCGCGTTCACGCGTCCGGCACCTCGGGCAGCTCGACAACCGCGTCGCACGGGCCATTCATGACGCGCATAGCGACGTGCCCGACGATCTGCTCGACGCCCTCGCGCTTGAGGTTGGAGTTGAAGCAGATGGTGTCGCCGTTGGTCAGCACGATCACGAAGCCGATGTCCTCGGGCAGCACGTGGCGCAGCTGCTGTGTGCAATCGGTCAGAAGCTGGGTGAACTTCGAGCGCGTGTCTTCGTCGGTCATGACAGCACACCAATGCCGAGGGCCGCGATCAGCCGCATAGCGCCGAAGGCGATGAGCGACACAAGAAACACCGCCAACAAGGAGAAGAACATGAAGAACCCCAACTCGGCCGCCTCGCGAACGCCCGCCGCCCACGTCCCGCACTTTGGGCACTTGTCGGTCATGTCACACCAAACCAGCGCAGGACGGCGCCCCCGAGCACGACGAACAGCGCGCCCAGCGCCACCATCGCGAGCGAGTAGCCCAGCACCACAAGCGCGAAGTGCAGGCGCGTCTTGGGGACCGAGTAGGTCTCGACCATATGCCCGCTCGGCAGCACCTCACGGCTCACGAACTCGCGCCCGCTCGCGAGCAGCTTGGGGTCGACCTTGAAGCCTTCGTGGACGTGCAGGTGGGCGCTCGCAAATGGGCACCCTGGCACGCTGCAGGTCTTGTACACGTCGCTCACGCGTCCCTCCTGCCCAGACAAGCAGGCTCGGTGTGGATGGTGCGGTTGAGATCGTGGCGCCCGCAGTAGAAGCACGTCGGGGCGCGCACGGACACGCGCCCGTCGGGGTACCACTCCACCGCGGTGTAGTAGTGGCCGGTGCCCTTGCCGCGCTTCGAGGTCTGCCGCACGACCTTGACGACGGCAGGCACGAAGCCGAGCAACTTGTCGAGGATGTTCCAGATCATTGCTTGCCCTCGATGCGGTCCAAGCGCTTCTCGTGGCTGCAGTCGGCCGCCGAGTGTGCGAACCCTGTCGCGCACACCAGCAGGAAGCAGAGGGACAGCTTGTAGTCGGTCCACTTCACGGCACCGGCCCCTTGATGATGGTGCTACCGAACTGCGTCGTGGTCGCTCCGCACACGTGGTCGGCAATGCGCTTGAGCTGGTGGGCGATGTCTTGGAGCGCGTCGAGCTGGTGCTGCTCGGGCGCGTCGCGTCGAGCGTGAAGCTCGTTGTACGCCTTGCGAAGGCGATCGGACTCTCTCGTCTCGATTTCGAGCGCGCGCGTGGTGAAGGAATGCTTCCCCTTCAGCGAGGAGAGGTCGTTCTCGGCCAGCTGGAGCTCGATCGCCAGCCGCTTCGCTTCGTCCTCAGCCATCGGCGGCCTCTTTCGCTGCTGCAGGTTCGATCGGCTGCTCTGTCGCGACAATGCGCGCGAGCTCTGCGAACGCCTCATCGACGAGGTGGTATGCCGCCTCGAGTGCGCCCTCAGCTGCCAGCCTCGCTGCCTCGCGCAGCCCTGCGACCACGGCCTGTTGGCGAGCCTTGTCCAGCTGCTCGCGGTAGGTGAGTCGCTTGCTCATGAGTCCTCGGGGTTGGTGAGGGTGTGCGCGTAGTAGTTCGGGTCGACGCCGTTCTCTGCGTCGCGCTTCTTCTGCGCGTCGCGCCAACGCGCGGCAACGTTGCGCGCCATCTGCTCGACGGCATCGCCGAGGCCCATATCGCGCAGCCAGCGCTCAAGCACGATTGGATCGCGCAGCTGGCGGGCTACCTCGATCAGTCGGAAGTCGTCGCTCACGTCGGCCCCTCGATCTCGCGCAGCTTGCGCGCGTGCTTCTCGAGCTTGGCGGCGAGCAACAGCCGCTCGGCGCGCGTCTCGGGCCGGACGAACACGGTACCGACCGCGACCGGCTTCGGCTCCATGCTCGCGTCCTGCACGACGATGGGCGCGCGCTCGACGGTGGTGATGTGGTCGGCGAGCTCGGCGACCAGCCTCGACTCCTCGACGTCAGCGAGGCGGTGGAGGCTGTTGGCGCAGCGGTCGAGCGCGCCGGCGATGCGGGGCACGAGCCGAGCGAGTATCGGTGCGGTGTCGGTCATTTGAGTCTGGTCTCCCTGCGTTCTTTCTTCGTGGCTCTCATCCAGTCGTGGACCATGTGGCGCCCATCACTCGGCCCGACGCGCTTTACCTCGCCGCCTCGGGCCACAAACTCAGCGATGAGCCGCTGGCGCTCGGCCTCGGTGACTACGCCCTGCCCTATCGCTGCGCGCTTGCGTCGTGGCGTGTGGTCCCAGTAAGGGTCCCAGTCGTCGTAGGGCTGCGTACTCATGTGACGATACGCGATGGTGCTTGACAGTTACCGCGAAGCGCTTGCATCAGTGTATTTTCGATTACGTCAGCGCGGGGTGGCCCGTCGGCCCCACGGCCTAGAGTGTTGGTTCTCATGTGTCCTCCGCGAGCTTGCGCTTGCGCTCCTGCGCGAGTAGCTGCGACGACTCAGCGACCACGCTCGGCTGCACCATGACAACGCGCTCGGTGGATGCTTCGGGCTTCTCCTCGAGCACGCCTGCGAGCTCGAGCACGCGCATAGCGGCAGTGACTCTCGCAGCGCTGTTGCGGCCGCCCTTGCCAAGCGCGACGTCGATCAGCACCTGCGTGACGTCGCTGGCGTTCTTGCGTGCGAGTGCTCGGGGGTCCGCCCCCTTGCCCCCTGTTTCACGTGAAAGGGGGGAGGCGGCGCCGCTTGTCGCGCTCGTCGCGCCTGCTGTCAGCGCTGCAGCGGTCGACTCTCCGGGCTCTCTGAGCTTACCACGCGTCACGCCTCGGGCTCCCTTTGGAGCTCGTGTCGCGGGTGAGCTGACGGTGCCTTGTGGCCGTCCGCGCGTCAACTATCGGGGCGTTTGATAGATTATCAACACCAGCGTTAGTCACCACCAAAACAGCTGCGGCTGGCTGCACGGTGACTCGCCGTAGTCCGAGACGGCGCCGAGCTCGAAGACGGCGAAGTCGCGCTCTCCCGTCTTCGAGCCGCTCTTGCCGATGCCGAAGCTCGGGCGGCGCTTCAAGAACGCGATGGTCAGCACGTGTACGCGTGGCCAGAACGTCTCGCCGCGCTCCACGCCGTGCAACAGGCTTGTCTGTGCGACCGCCACGACCCTACGCGCACGGTTGAGCGTGTGGGCGATGTGCTGCTCGGTCTGCCCGTCCTCGAACGGCGAGTTCATGATCGCGACGTCGAAGCGCTCGCCGCTGTCCAGCATGGTCAGCCAGTTCGCGCAGGCGACGGTCGTCTGGATGCCGATGCCATCGGCGCGGGCCTTCACGTCGGTCAGGGCGGCGATTCGGTCGTGGTCGATCTCGACCGCTTGGATTCGCCGGCAGTCGCCAGGAGACCGCAGAACGGCCTTCAAGAGCGCTCCATCGCCTGCGCTCGGCTCGAGCACGCTCGAGCACGGGCCGGCCTTTGCGAGCGCCCAGATTCGCTCAGCGAGCAACGGCTCGGTGTACCACTGCGAGAGCTCGGGCTTGCGCTCCTCGTGCTCGAAGCCTGGCAGCATCATCGCGACCCCCGTCGCTCTGACGTCGCGTCGCCGCAGTCATCGCAGAGCCTGTCGGGCTCGTAGTCGGCGAGCGGCACGGCTCCGCACACGCGACACAGGTGCTTGCGGCAGCGCCCCACGGGCAAGACTGTGACCTCGCCGTGTTGAACGGAGTGCGGTGCGTACAGCTGGCGCAGTTCGCAGCCGCAGTCGAGCTCCAGGACCGTGCGCCAGCTCACGGCACACCCACGGGCCAGCGATAGCTGATCAGTCGGCTCTCGAGGTACCGCGAGACGCAAACGCGCCCCGACTGGTTGCCGCCCAGCACGCGCATGTAGCCGTTGAACTCGTGGCCGCTCAGCCAAAGAGCGACATGGCCTTGCGCGGGGTTGTCGCCACGCTTCAGCACCACGATGCAGCCCACGCGCGGGCGCTCCAGCTCGACGCCCCACGAGAGCCACGAGCGCGCCGCTGCGCTGCCCGTGCCCTCGATGCCGGCCTGCTGCATCACCCAGTTGCAGAACGAACTGCACCACGCGACCTCGTCAGACGTGGCCTTCAGCTTGGTGGCTGCGTGGTACTCGAGGATTCGTGCGCTGTGCTCGGCGCCGGGCTTCTCCCGGACGCCGAGCTCGCCGCGCGCGATCGTCAACCAGGCAGGCTCAGCCTGCGTTGCTGATTCGTTCGGCCGAGTTGTCATTGGCCGCACCACCTGGCGCTGGCACGGGCGTGGAGTTGCGCCCGAGCGTCAGGCCCTTCAGCCACGCATCGTTGACCTTCTGCTCGGCCTCGATCGCGCTGACGTCGCCCTTCCGACGAGTCATGTAGCCGACAGTCGCGAGCATCAAAATCGCCGGTAGGCGGTCGATCTCCCACGTCCCATGCTCGATCGCCGAAGTGATCTCGCTCGCGAGAGCGCCCAAGAACAGAAGAACCTGTGCCGCCACGACCTGAGTCCGCGCCGACATGTAGTAGCCCCGCAGTCGCGTTTGCCGCGCCGCTGCCAGCCCCATCTGTGCCGCCGGAACATCCGGCCGCGTAGGAAGCAATCACAGCGACGATTGCGGCAAACGTTACTGAGTAGATTAGCAGTGCGGTTAGTCGCTCGTTAGTGTCCATCTAGTCTCCTCAAGCGCAGCTGGCGGCGGCTTAGTCTGTCCCGCGACAAGAGCTTGTTTGCCGCCGCCAGCTGCCCGAAGTCTTACGTGATGAGCTCGATCCGAACGCCCCAGTGGGTGTGCTTCTGCTGGGCGTACTCCCAGCTGATTCCGCACTTCGGGCCGTCGTCGCCGCGAGCCTTGATGCCGATGTGGCCGGCCAGCCAGGCCGCTACCTGGTCGCGAATGTGTTTGTTGGAGCTGACATTGTTGTCGCAGTCGAGCGCGCGCGGGGCGAGCCTCACGAACCGAACGCGCTTCACCGAGGTCCGCCAGTTCGCAGCTCCGAGCTGCCGCAGCCAAGCCTCGGTGACCATGCGTTGGTGGTCGGTCTTCTTCTGCTCGACGCGCCAGTGCACGCGGTTGTTGCCCTGCCCCGACGTCCGCAGCGGCAGCTCGATGAGCGCGCGGCCCTGCTCGGGCACCGTCAGGCCGAGCTGCCACGGTCCGCCGAGCTGCCACGCGAAGCCCTGCACGAGCTTCGGCGGCGGGGTGTGCTTTCGCTGGTTGCGCTTGCGCGTGGCCGCTGCTTCGGCTCGGGTAAGCGTGATCATGGCCGCAGCTCCGAAAGGACTGGGCACAGTTCGCAGTCGATGTTTACGCCTGGGTCCGAGCCGCAAAGCGGGCAGCAGCTCAAGCACGACGCCGCTAGCTTCGCGATCTCCTCCGCGCTCACGTCGCCGATGAGCTTGACCTCGGGCTCCCACGTGAGCGCGGCGTGGAGCATGTCGACTGCGATTGGTTCGATCTGTCGCATGGTCAGCTCAGCAGGCTGGTTTGCCGCGCCAGGTCGAGCGTCTCGATGATTTCGCCCGTGTCGTCGCGCGTGCAGAAGCGCTTCCCCGAGACGTGGTCCTCAGTCCAGGTGCACGCGACGTAGCTGAACTCTCGACCGTGCTTGACGATGTCGGCGAGCTCGGTGGCTTCGGCGCGCAGCTTCTTGAGCTTCTCGCCCAGGTCGGCGGTGACAGCTTTCTTCTGCGCTTCGATCTCGTCGTACTCGTGGAGCACGTCGGCCAGCTCTTTGCTT
>Ga0105092_10000734_pt1 | contig 17246 bp, 14 predicted proteins | sample PPLLak2March2015_FD_87021 | JGI IMG/M metagenome (GOLD analysis project Ga0105092, IMG submission 87021) | Freshwater sediment microbial communities from Prairie Pothole Lake near Jamestown, North Dakota, USA - PPLs Lake P7 Core (1) Depth... | ecosystem: Environmental > Aquatic > Freshwater >... | reverse complement strand
GCCTTACCTCAAGGAACCCGGGCCTCTGAAGCTCGGTTTATTTGGAGTGCGGCGGCAGAAGGACTCCGACGCTTTACCAGGAGTCCAGGCGACGCCGCTTTGGTATGTGCACAATCGTCCGTCTTCGCTCCTCCGCTCTTTAAGCAAGATTGTGCACTTACCAAAGCGGCGTCGCCAGGACTCCTGGTAAAGCGTCGGAGTCCTTCTGCCGCCGCACTCCAAATAAACCGAGCTTCAGAGGCCCGGGTTCCTTGCGGTAAGGTTACTTGGGCATATTTCCCGCAATTTTCTCGTACACCGCCCGCGCCTGCCGGTACAGCGCGAGCGTTTCCGCCTTTTGTTCCGGCGTGCGGAAGGCGGCCTTGGTTTCCGTGTAGCGGATCAACTGATCGACTTTGGTGAGGATTGCCCGCGCGTCGGCCGCAACACTCACGGGCCGGCCATTGAGTAAAACGTAAGCCGGGCTGGTGTGCGCAAATACAACCGTCTCTTCGGCTGGCTCGAAAGCCCGCACCGCAACCCACGACGACACCTCGGGCTCGAGCTTTTCGCTCAAGCGGAACTCCTTCTTGCCGCCGGGCTGGTAACTGCGCCACACTTTGCCATTAACGATTATCTCGACCCGATTGAGCGCTTTTCGTGAGCGCACGGTCGCTTGGATCTCGACGGGCTCGCGCCTCTCCAGCGCGATTCTCGAGCCCGGAGCCACCTTGCCGTTCACCTTGAAGTCAATAAGCGGACCGTTCGTGGAGAACGTCCTGCCTTCCTTGAGTGCCCGCATGAAGTTTTCGTACGTCAGAGGCTGCTTTTCCAGGTAGACGTAAACCCGGTCATACCCGACCGGAGTCGCCTTGACCCCGCTCGCGCAGCCACCCGACAGCGGAAGATTCAGACCACAGTTCAGAATCTGGTAGTAGAAATCCATCATCCAGTGGGCGAACTCCAGGTCGCCGTAGTATCCCATCTCAACCGGCCAGTGCGACCAGGGAATCAGGTCCGTGTCTACATCGTGCGGAAGGAAGTGATTGCAGTTGATCTCGATGAAGTCAATTTCGCCGAGCGCGACATTGATATAAGTGTCGAGCCAGAAAAGCTTGTCGCCTCCCACGTAACCTCCGCGGCGATGAGTCTCTCGCGTGAAGTGAGCCGCCGGCGGATAGTTCTCGTCTCCGGTAAAGGGTATCGGCAGCTCGCGCGCCATCAGGACCACGGCGCCCGGGCCTCCCTGTATCCTCTCCACCTCTTCGGAGTTTGCTGTAAAGAAATGCGTGTCGTCGACGACCACCGGGAAGCTGGAGGCATTGGGGAAAGGTTGCGAAGCCCGGTTGCTCCAGACGTGGTAGGTGATGGTGGGAGCAAAATTGAGATCCTCGGCAAGGAGAATCTGGCCAAGTTCCTTCGGATCCCGATGAACGTGCATGTCGGCTGAGAACCAGCCGGACTGGTTCATCGAAGCCCATCTCTTCAGGGATATGGGAACCGACACTCCGCTGGCCGGAGTGAATCTCGTTTGAGCAGGTTCGTACTCCAGCCCCCGAGCGACGGCGAGATCACAGGGAGATGGCGGCAAGTCAAACGAATCATTGCCCGTGAGCAGGAAGTGCTCTTCGGCGCCCCGGCGATAGGCGGGCGCCCCGGCGGGAAAAACGGGCTGGCCGCCGCACTTCAAGTACGCCCGAGCGGGAATCGTCTGGCCCGTCTCGGCATCCTTCACCACGATCTGGACCTTCTCCCCAAAAACGACGGTTCCGAACAACAGGCAAGCAACCAAAAGGAACGAAAGGCGAATTGAGCGAGTCAAGATTTTCCCTCCTCGAAGGAATGGTAGCAGAAGAGAAGACAGGGAGCATTTTTGATCGCGGGCGGGGACTCACAAGGTAGCTGAAAAATTCGACGCAGCTTGAGTTCTCAGAGGCACGAACTACGATGGACTAAGTGGAGTAAGTGGACCAAGTGGACTAAGTGGACAGGCACGAATACGCCTGTCCACTTAGTCACTCGGTCCACGTAGTCCATCGTAGTTCGTGCCAAGGGTCCGCGGTTCGCTTCAGTAATACATGTAAGGAGCAGGATACCCGACTGTACCCCCTACCTTCCCCTGGGCGATAATGTCCGGGTCCCATCTTTCCCGGGAGGAACTCGCTCATGATGATTTTGGCCGCTGTTCTCGCAGTCTTTGTGTACGGAATGATCGCGGCGATGCTCGGCACCATCCTGCCAGACCTTTCGCAGCGTTTTAACCTCACTCCGAGAGAAAACGGAAACATTGCGCTGGCGCAAGCGCTGGGTCTGATCGTCGCCTCGATGGCTGTGGGTCCGCTCATGGACATCCAGGGGACCAAAACCGGATTGCTTCTCGGTCTCGGACTGGCCGCCGTCGCGCTCTTTCTCCTTCCGGCCGCCACCGGTTACCGCTCCATCATGGGATACCTGTTCTTGCTGGGATTAGGCGGGGGGTGCATCGTCGCAGGGGCCTTTGTCCTGGCGGGGGCCGTCAACCAGGAAAACCGGACCGCCGTCCTCAACCTTGTGAATCTGTTCTTTGGCCTCGGCGGTATGGCGACGCCTTTCGTCTCTGCTAATGTTCTGAAAAGGAACTCGACCTGGATCTGCTATTTCGCCGGCGCGGTCAGCGCTGCAACCCTGGCGATTCACGCCCTCACTCCGATGCCCGCCCCAACCGGCTCGATAGCTTTTCAGGCCTCAGCCATCGGAGGACTCCTGTCCTCCCCGCTCTTCTGGCTGCTGGCTGTTATCCTGTTCCTCTATGTTTCGGCGGAAGTAGGAGTCTGGAACTGGCTGGCTCGGCACCTGATCGCACAGGGGATTCCCGAAGCCCGATCGCTCAACATATTGAGCCTGGGATTCGCCCTCGGAATATTGCTCGGCCGAGTGGCGGTCGCACCGATCCTGATTGCCGTCAGGCCCGAGTTGGTGACGCTTGGGGCCGGCATCCTGATGGCCGCTACCACTTACCTGGCGCTTCAAAGGCAGGATGCAAAAGTCGCAGGTATCGCGGTGTTTTGCGCAGGACTGGCGATGGCACCGGTTTTTCCTACCATTTCGGGGATGGCGGCCAATCTATTTACAGAAACGCAGGCAACGGCGACCGGCCTTGTGCAGACGTTCGGGTGGATCGGGCTGGCAGTCAGTTCAGGAATTATCGGCGGTATCGCCGGCGGAGACGCCAGACGCCTGAAGAAAGCGCTGCTCGTTCTCCCCATCTTCTCGGTGTTGATCGTTGTCGCAAACCTGGTGCTGATTCTGCTTTTGCAGTAGGGAACCCGGGAGCGCAGGCATCTTGCCTGCACTGCGGCCGCAGGCATCCTGCCTGCTCGTCCCGTTACCCAAATTGATGGTGCGGGCGGCACGAGCAGGCACGATGCCTGCGCTCCCGAAGCTGCTAGAACGTCAGAAGCAGACCGCCGCTGAGTTCCACGATGTTGAAGTTTACTTTGTTTATGTCGGGAGGAAGCGAGAGGAGCTCGATTCCATCGGGGATATTGTAATAACGGACATCAAAACGCAGGCCAACGGGCCCGGCTATGTTGCGGATCTTCAAGCCCCCGCCGACATTCCATGTCCAGACGCTTCGGATCTTAAAGTTGGTGTCCTGCTGCCCGATTACACCGCCAAGTCCTATCGTGCCAAACGGGACAAACCCTCCTAACGGCAACTGCAACAGGAAATTGCCGTTCAGCATATGGACCGTCTCATCGAATGTTCCTACCTGGCTCTTAAACCCGGTCACAGCGGTGTAGCCGAACTCGGTTCCCATCACACCGAGGAACGACTGCCCCACTCGCGCCCCGACTGCGAATCCGTTGTCGAATTCGCCCTGAATCACGCTTACTCCCGGATTATAGAAGCCCACGAAACCCTCCACCTCGGTTTGAGCCAAAGCCGAAGGGAATAGGGCGACAAAAAGAGCGGAGAAGGCAAAAACGCTTTTCATATCTCCAATTTTACCACCCACTTGGGCCGAGGGCTTAGATGTCCTGGCGGTTTAGTAGCCTACGGGCGACGAAAAGTGGAGCGACCGCCCAGAAGAGGAGGGCGACGAGGAGCAACACGATGCTGGCGGTATTGCCGCCGAGGAATCTGACCAGGGCTGCGCCTGCCGGTCCGAAGATCTGTTCCCCGTTCAGGACGATCAGGCTCGCGACCCGAACGAGGTCAACCGGGTTGCCAAACAGCGAGGCAAAGAGAAAGGTATTCGCGGTCCTTTCTGGTAAAAGAAAGGTGACGCCGATGACGAGCAAGTCGTAGAAAAGAACGAAGAAAAACCAGACAAACAGCGCCACACCAAAGGCGACCGGCTTCCGCCTGCAGACGAGCGCGACGGCTGCGGATAGGCTAAGGAACACCAGCGCGAGGGCAAGAGCCAGGACAACGAGGAGAGGGTAACGCAGCAATCCGTCAGTGCCTGCTTTTGCAGCAATAACCAATCCTGCGACGCCGAAGCCGAGCAGCGTCGCAGCGAGGACCGCCGCAAAAAGGCCGATGATCTTTCCCAACAGAATCTCCGTGCGAGTTATGGGTTGGGAGAAGACGAGCTCGCCAGCACTCTTGTCGCTCGTGAGGCTCAGCGTACCCATGGTCAGAGAAACAAGCGGAACGATATAAAGGACCAGGTTAAGCAGGCTTGCGGACGTCCGCGTGAATCCCTGGAAGCCGAGCTCTGCCGCAGTAGCCAACCCGAAGTAGGAGATCGCGAGCACCAGCGTGCCGAACACCAGGGCGAAGATCAGGATCCAGCGATTGCGGATGTTGATCATCAGCTCCAGTCGGGCGATTGTGCGGATGGAGTTAAGGTTCATGGTGTTGCTCACAGTGCTCCAAGAAAACCTCACCTCTGGAGCGTGGCAGTTGCGTTCACTCTTTCGGAGTGCGGTGGCAGGGCCCTGCACTTTATACGTATTTCTGAAGCACCCGACGCGGGCTGGCAACCGACCGCTTTTTTGGAGTGCGGTGGCAACGGGAGAGGCCGATGCCTTATCAGTCCTCGAAGGCGACACCGCTTTGGTCTGTGCACCAGTTTGCCGCTGCAGCCATGAACCAGCGAATGCCCAAAGACCAAAGCGGTGTCGCCTTCGAGGCCTGATAAGGCATCGGCCTCTCCCGTTGCCACCGCACTCCAAAAAAGCGGTCGGTTGCCAGCCCGACGTCGGGCGCCTCCAAGATACGTATAAAGATCAGGGCAGGGCCACCGCACTTCGAAAGAGCGAACGCAACTGCCGCGCGTCAGAGGCCCGGATTCCCGCAGCCATTCCGTTGATCCGCGGTTCTTCCTCTGACTCATCTCCCCCCGCCCGCGACCACATCCCCGTAATTCAAAACCTTTGCCCCGTATTTGGCTGCTGCCTGGTCGGCGTCGGACCGTTCTTTGAACGCGATCAGGCCGCTGCCCATGGGGGTCGATATGCGTTCGCTGCGGACGTAGTATGCCTCCTTGACGTTGACCCACTTCCGGCTTCCGCAATCGACGGCAAACGCCGGCGGTTCGTCCCCGCGGCCCGAACGTTCCTTCAATTCCTTTAGCAGGCAGCCCAGGTCATCGAACTTGTGCGCCACACCGACTTCGATCAGGATTTCTCCGGCGAAGCGTTTGTCGGAAATCGCCATTTTGCATCGGCTGCACATATCTTCCGGATAGATCTCGACCGGCTCTAACGACGAGGAAATGCACCCGGTGCCGCACAAGACGATAGAGAAAAGGAACGGTAAGAAAAGCCTTTGCGCGTGCATAAGCGTTTCCTTCACACCTGCAAACGACGCAAGTAGGTCAGATAGAAATCCTCCAGAGACGGGTCTTCCGTCGTAAACTCCAGGATCTCGGCGCCAGCCGCCTGGAGCGCCTCGAGAATTACCAGCCGCCGCTCGGGCACCGACGTCACAACGAGCCGCTCGCCTTCGAGCCTCACCTCCTGGGCCCCGGCCGCCCGTGCCGCTTGAACCAGGCCGCAATCCGGCCGACGCACCGACACTCGCATCCTGGACTCCCGGTTCAGTCTCTGCCTCAGATCCTCGACCGTTTCGACAGAAGCCAGCCGGCCGCCGACGAAGATGCCAACCCGGTCCGCCAGCTGCTCGACATCGGCAAGCATGTGGGAGGAGAAGATGATCGTCTTGCCCCTTCCTTTCAACTCCAGCAGAAAACGCCGAAAGCGAATCGCGCCCTCGGGGTCCAGGTTGATCATCGGTTCATCCAGGACCAAGAGCGGAGCATCGGGCAGGCAAGCCACGAGCAAGCCCAGACGCTGCAGCATTCCTCCGGATAAGGTACCAACGGGCTTATCCGAGAAGCCGTTGAATTCGAAGTGCGTCGACGCGGCGACCTGCGAGAACCTCCCCGCTTCGGTCTCGCGGAGCGCCCCGTAGAAATCCGCCACTTCCCGGACGGTGAGGTTGTCAGGGAAGCTCACGCGCTGCGGAAGGTAACCGAGAAGCCGGCGTGCCTCACGAGGGTGCTTCTGGACATCGATGCCGTCAATCAGGACGTGCCCGGCAGTCGGAATGGCCAGTCCGACCAGGCACTTGAGAGTCGTGCTCTTGCCGCTTCCATTCGGACCAAGCAGCGCAAAGGTCTCGCCCGCGTTGACGTCGAGCGAGACGTCCCGAATCGCCTGGAACTCTCCGTATGTCTTGCCAAGCCCCGTAATCCTGATCACCGGCGTTGTCCCCAGCGAATTGTCTGCACGGCTCCTGACAGCATCGCTATCGAAACCAAAGCCAGAAAGATCTGCGACCTGGTCTCTGGCTTTGAGCCCTGTCTCGATTGGAGCTTAACCCGGACGGGCTTGATTAGAGGACAAGTGTCGCTTACCGCTGGGCCATGGATCAGCGGAACGATTGTCTCGGCCGTCGCGATCGCCTGGGCGGCTGGACTTTCCAGGAAGAGCCGCAGCCGCGGGTGATTGCCTTCCATGTACTCGAAAACGTTTTGAATCTTGTGTGGGATGTCCCCGACCCCGTTCGCATCCAGGTCGTATCCGCTGTAGTTGCTCCAGTAGTTTCCTTTGCCGTTTTCTGCCCACCGGGTCGTCGTCGATGTTCCGATAAGCTGCATCGGGCTCAAGTTCTGAATGAAGCTGTTGCCGGTGAATAAATTCCCCTCGGCGCTGCTGAACATCTCGAGTGCCACGTCGTTTTCACCAATGATGTTGTTCCTGAATTCGCTTGTTCGCAACGCTTCCATAAAGATGCCTGTGGCATTGTCGATGATCAGGTTCCGTTCGGCCAGGCAGTGCTCGCAGTCCTGGAAAAGAATGCCGAACGAGCTGAATCCCCGATTATGAAGAAAGGCGTTATGCCGGAACTGAATGTCGGTCGAGTACATGATAGCCGCGCCCGCTATCCCGTGACTGAAGATGTTGTCCTCGAACGTGTTCCGGTCCGAGAACATGTAGTGGACGCCATAACGGACGCGGAAGACATTGTTGCGGCGGATCTGATTCCCGGGGCTGCTTTGAATATAAAAACCGTCCCTCGCATCGCAGATTGTGTTGTCTTCGACGATGTTGTCCGGCGAATCCCAAAAATGAAGGCCTGCCCCTCTTTCCCCCAGCTCCAGCTCGGGACGCCCGCTGATTGTGTTATTGCGGATCACCGCCTGCCTGGCTCGCAAAAGGTAAATTCCGTAAAGAACATCCCGAAGCCGGTTGTTCTCGAGGACTGCCGAACGGGACTTCACCAGAATCCCGGAATTCTCAGCCTGCAAATCTCCGCCGCAGTGCTCGATCACGAGGCCCCGAATTTCGCATGAATCCGCGGTGATCACAACGGTGCTTCCCTGCCCCGTCCCACGGATGACCGGCCGTCCGATTCCTTCCAGCTTGACAGTCTTTTTCAACACCAGGTTTTCATTGTAGATCCCCGGGTAGATACGGACGACGACGCCGGGCGCGGCGGCATCGAGCGCCGCCTGGACGGTCGGATAATCCACACCCTGCCCGACGACCTCCACGCGGGGAAGTGGGACGGCGAAACACAATGCGGGGATGCAGAGAGCAAGGAGCAGCCCTGGGAGCGCAGGCATCTTGCCTGCACTGGGGCCGCAGGCAAGATGCCTGCTCGCGCCGCTTCCACAATCGATATCGCCAACGGCACGAGCAGGCAAGATGCCTGCGGCCCCAGTGCAGGCAAGATGCCTGCGCTCCCAGCAAACCCCTTTACCTCGCGTAGCCAAGCTTCTCATCTCCTACGCTGGACCGGACGGGCAAGGGGTGCCGCCAGGAAAAGAATACTGCCAGCAACAGCAGGATAGAAAAAGCCGCGAGTGCGTACGCTGCCACATCCGGATAGCTCTCCACTGTGAAGTTCGCGATCACTTTTTGGCCGAAAACCGGAGGTGTGAACGGCTGCACTTTGATGGCGGCGGTAGGGTCGAGATTGTGACCGTACATGTAAAGCCGGTGGTAGAAGCTCCAGAGTGAAAATAGCCCAAAGTAAACGAACAGGACCACGACGTCGACCAAATTGGCCATCCTCCCCAAGACAGCAGCCCGGAGGGCGAGAAGCATCAGCCCGCCGATCACGAACGGCAACCAGGTAAACTCGCTGAAGTCACTCTGCAGGAGCGGACGCATTCCAATGTAGTGATTGAGCGAGTTGATCTCCCGCAGATCATCCCGGTTGGGTGACATCCCTCCTTCCAGTTTGTACGTGTAGATATTCAGGACCAGTCCGTCGGTGTACTGGTTGGAGTAAAAGGCCATGTTCCAGAGGGGGGAAACATAAGTGATGATCAGGGCGAGCACTGCCACAACAATCAGCACCCGGCTGGTCGCGGCCAGAGGAAGATCGAAAAACGAATTAGCTTTTTTCAAAAAGGCTTGCATGATCAGGCCTCGATGTTGTCGGATCCAAGTCTTCAGAGCCGGGAGCGGAACGCGCAGAGCGCGTAGCGACCGGATTGTGTGCCTCAGTGTCGATATCATGCCTCCAGAGGCAATCGATCCGGTCGCTACGCCCTTCGGGCGTTACGCTCCCGGCTCTGAAAGACGCACTACTTCAGTGCCACTTGCCGTTCGCCCGACGGCTGGCTACCCTTCGTGATCTGCCCCTGCGGCGGTTTGCCGCCGCCTACGAGCAGGTAACCTTGCATCTCCTGGTGCAGCGCCGAGCAGAAGTTCGTGCAATAGAACGGGAAGACGCCCGGTTTGTTGGCGACGAACTCGATGATCTTCGTCTCCCCGGGATCGACGACGATGTTGATGTTGTACTCGCTCAGGCCCAAGCCGTGGAGCTCGTCAGTCGTCTGTTCGATATTGGTCAGGTAGATGGTGACGCGGTCTCCCTGCTTGACGTCGATTTTGTTCGGCTCGAAGCTGCTGCGCACCGCGGCCATAAACACGTTGACGTTATTGCCCTTGCGTTCCACCCGGGCATCCTTCACATCCCAGATGGCGTTCGGGTTCTTGTTGTCGGCCTTCTGGTACACCTCGACCGCCTTGATTTTGTCCGCCTTGATGATCTGAGCGTAATGCGGCTCAGGCTCGGTGTACGCCTCGTAGAGCATCTTCATCTTCTCGCCGCTGACGTCGATCAGCTGCGAGCATTCGGGCTGCGACGGACCGACGGTCAGGTGCCGTCCGTGAGACAGCTTATTGAGCGCCACCAGGTACTTGCCGTCCGGGGTGACGGTGTCACCTTCGGCTGCCGTCAGGTGGCCAATGTTGTACGTGATGGGAATCTTGTCGACCACTTCCCAGGTGCCCAGCTTCCATTTCGCAACAGCGCTCTCGACGAAAAGGCTGGTATAAGCGAACCCCTGATCGTCAAACTGGGTATGAAGAGGACCAAGGCCGACATTGATCTCGGCGTCCTTAATGCTCTCGTACTTCAGGACCGGGATTCCATCTTCCTGCCCTGTGAAGTCCTTCTTTGCGATCGCGGTCTTCATCTTCTCGAAATTAAAAGCCGTCGTAATCGACTGCAGCTTGCCACTGCCGATAATGTATTTCCCGTCCGGGCTCACATCGACTCCGTGGGGGCTCTTGCTGCACGGGAGGAAGTACACAACACCCGGCACATCTTTCGGATCGATCACCTTTACGCCGTCAATCATCTTGGTCTTGCCGTCTTTGACGGCCTTCTCGGCCGCCTTCCAGTCGACCGCTGCGATATAATCGCGATCTTTCTGAGTGGCCGTCACCTCGAGCTTTCCAGTCGCCCGCTCGGCGTTGTAGCAGGTCCAAAACGCCCAACCTTCGCTGGCCATCTTGCCGGCATCGCCGAGATCGTAATCAAACGGCGGCATCAGGATTTCCCACCCGACAGCCATTTGCCCGGTGTTCGGATCCACTGCGATGCCCGCCACTACCCCCTTGTATTGAGAGGCATAGTTCTCCAGGGGGGCTACGGTTCCTTTCGGCAGTGGGATCGAAAAACGCGAGGCAGCCAGGATGTATTCGGTGTTGGGGGTGACAAACGTCGAGCCGTGATTTCCGGAGACGTTCGGGATCGGACCGAGGATCTGCCTGGTTTTAAAGTCCTTCAGCTCGATCCGTGCGATCCGGTTGTTGGCGTTGTCATTGATGAACAGCCAACGACCGTCATAGTCCCCCTTGGTCTCGCTGAGGGCCGGGTGATGCGCGTCGCCCCAGGTGTAGGCGCCGAGCATCTCCTTCGTCTCTTTATCGAACCCGTAACCGGTGGCAGGATAAGGGGCAAAAACCGGGATGGTACAAATATGACGCATGGACGGGACGCCGCCCACGTAAATCTGTCCCGAATGCCCACCGGAGTAGAACAGGTAGTACTGATCGACATCGCCGGGCGCAACATAGCTCGCCACGGCCGCCTCTGCAGCTCCTGTTCGTTGCTGAACGCGGGTTTTGGTTCCGCAGCTCACCGGGATCAGGAGCAGGGCCAGGATACAGCCCGCCCCTACGATCACCCAGGTGAAGCGCCTCATCTTGGTCTTCATCTCGGCCTCCTTGTCCTTGGACTCAGTTGCTGGGAGCGCAGGCAAGATGCCTGCGGCCCGGGTGCAGGCAGGATGCCTGCGCTCCCAGCAACTCAATTTTTCAATCTATCTGTCGTCTGCGCACTCTTCTTCTCGTACGCATACTTCAGTTTCTGGACCACCTCCCGCTTTTCATCCGGGGAGAGCTGAATCTGAGTGGCGAGAACGACGGACATCGTCCCGGTCGGATTCGCCAGGAAATCTTCAAGAGTCCTGCCAAAACGGCTCTGGACATCGACGACGGCTTCACTCAGATCAGGGCCGATCTTTGCCGCCGATTCTATGCCGAGGGTGCTTACGGAGTGACAGATAAAGCAGCCCTTTTTGACAAAGAACGCACCCTCTCCCTCCATCATCTGGCGCTCCTTCTCAACCTCCTCCGGGGTAGCTCGATCGGCCAGTGTGGCGCCCGGGAAGTAGCGCGCGGGCAGCTCCGTCCGTTTCCAGCTCAAAACCAAGAGGCTCAGGGCCTGGGCGTCGGCGCTCGAGAAGTTGAAGTTGGGCATGACGGTCTCAGGCACAAGAGACTTGGGGTCCTGGAGATGGGCCACATGCCAGGCAAAGGCCGAATTTATGCCCGATATCCGGGAATAGTCGTACTGCTCGGGAGATTTGTCGCCGACAAACGTCAGGTCGGGGCCGATTTGCCCGCCCCGTCCGTTGACGACGTGACAAGCGCGGCATCCCTTTTCCTGGACCAGCTGCTTGGCCCGGTTGATGAAACCCGCGCCCTTCGTCTCACGCTCGTAGCGATGGCACTCGTTACACCTCATTTGAAGCATCGCTTTCTTGTCCCGGACCAGGTAGACGTCGCTCAATTCGTTGCCCAGCAGCGGTTCTTCCCAATGCTCCACGTACCCGTGCGCGGAATCGAAGGTGGTCGCGTATCCCTGGCCACCGTGGCAACCGGTACAGCCAAAACGGGCAACGGGATGCACCTTGATGATCTCGACGGGGTGCGAGCGGTAGGGATTCGGCTCGTTCTCCAGGCCTTTCCACTCCATCCCCTGGTGGCACGTGGTGCATCGGTCTACCCTGCTCAAGTCGCGCACCCAGATCTGCTGCAAGCCCGTCGGAACGCCGTCCGCCCGCTGTTCCCCAAATTTCTCGCTGATCAAATCCCTAAACTCAGCCTGGTAAGCTCGCCATTCGGCACCCCACGCCGTCCAGATCACGAACCCGGTGATCAGCGCTATCCCCGCACCGAATGCAGAAAGCCAGATGAAGTCTTTGCGATACACTCGTTGCCTCCCTCAGAACTTGCGTGGCAGCTCGGGCCAGCTCTCCCATGGCCAGTAAATGTTCCAGTACGGACCGCGCAGATAAGTGCCGACAACCGTCAGAAGCAAGACGACCAGCACAACCACAACGAAGATAAGATTTACTTTTCGCCGTTCGCGGGCCCACCATAGACCGACCCCCTGGACGGGCGACCTGTCGAGGTAAGGAATGGCGAGAAGCGCCAAAACGACGACGCCGGGGATTAGTATTCCCCCAACGAATGCGCCATTGATGGTGAAGCCGCCCAGGTTGATCGTCGTATCCGTTACTAATTCCTGCAGCCACAGGAAATACCAGGGAGCTTTTGCGGGATTTGGCGTGACGTTCGGGTTTGCCGCTTCCTCGAGCGGCGCCGGCACGAGCAACGCCAGCAAAGCGACGACAGCAAAAGTCGCGAGGCCGACAAGCGCGAGGCGGCGGGTCAAATTCGGTGACGATTCAACCGTGTGCTCATCTTCGTTCACGAGCGAGGTTCGAACATGGACGCTGAGCCCGCTGGCAATCCCGAGAAGCGAGTAGGTCTTGCGCGGATTCGGCGGAATTTCCTGAGACTTCTGCTCGAGCGCCAGGTGGTCGACACAGGCCAGTCCGCCATCCTTGCGGATCCGCCACATGTGGTACGAAGCGAGCAAGAGCACAAGCAGGGGCAGAAAGAAGCAGTGCAGCACATAAAAACGGATCAGCGTTGCCTGCCCGATCGTCGTTCCCCCTAACAGGACAAAGCGCGAGGGCTCTCCGAGGACAGGCGCGGCCTGCGCAATGTTTGTTCCCACCGTGATAGCCCAGTAAGCAAGCTGGTCCCAGGGGAGCAGATAGCCGGTGAAGGATAGCAGGAGCGTCAGCAACAGAAGCGCGACGCCCACGATCCAATTCAGCGGCCGGTTCTGAAGACCGGGCTGAGTGTTCCGGTAGGCGCCGGTCAGGAAAACCCGAACCATGTGGAGGAACACGACCGCGACCATGAGGTGAGCGCTGATCCGGTGGACACCGCGCAGGAACCACCCGTAGGAGACTGCAAACTCGAGGTCTTTGACCGACAGGTAGGCACGCTCGACTGACGGAACGTAGAGGAACATTAATATGGCGCCCGTGACGGTCAGAATCCCGAAGAGCACGGCCGAGATGGTCCCGAGCCAGAACGAATAGCGCCAGGAAAGGCTCTCCTCGGAAACCTTAGACGGGAACCAGTGAAGCAGAAAGTTGCGAACAATCGAATCTCCGGCCTCTCGCCGGCTGGTCGGCTTCCACGTCCAGCTTATTTTGTCCCACGTGGTCCGTTTGGTTGTTTCCATTGGACATCCTCATGAAAAAAATCGTGGACGAAATGGACGGAATGGACTAAGTGGACGGGGTGGACATCGGACTGTGTCCATTTCGTCCACTCGGTCCACTTCGTCCAACACCTCACACCGTCACCCTGAATTCCCGATCTGTTTCCTCCGACGCATCGACGATCAACTGACCGTCGTCCGGCGAAACCTCCACTTTGAAGAACGGCAGCGGTCTGGGAGCCGGGCCCGCATAGTTCGTCCCGTCGCCCCGGTACCTCGAGCCGTGGCAAGGGCAAAGGAACTCCTGCTGTTCCTGCAACTGCCGCCCGCCCGCATCGAATGTCTGCGCGCGGTCGAGCCTACGAAGCTTGACCGTGCAACCCAGATGGGTGCAGACCGCCGACATCGCTTGAAACGTGTTCCTATGCCGGACAATGAAAACCCTGCGGTCGTCGAGAAAAGACACACCCTCGGGAAACTGATCGGGCGTTCCCACTTTGAAACGGGGCGGCTCTTCATAGAGGACGTTCGGGACCAGCGAGCGGAGGAAAGCGTAACTCTGCCCGGCCAGGGCTACGACTGTCGCCCCCAATCCGATCCGAGCGAGGAACGAACGACGGCTCGTGTTCGCTTCCGGTGTGCTCTTAATGGAAGCGGGTTGATCGGGCACGCTCACCGGTGCCTGCGGCACCTTATTGCTCGACATAGTAGAAAACCTCCATGGTCATTGCGTCCGTCGGGCAGCGCATTGCACACAGGCCGCAGCGAATGCACTTCTCGTCGTCCTTGATCATCGCCGACAGCGGGATTTCCTCCTCAAGGGGCTCGGAGAATCCCGCAGCCCGGGCGATCGTGTCGGCATCGAGGTCAAGCTCTTCGACAGGGACAAGCTTCAGGCAGTATTCAGGGCAGATATCCACGCAGCGATTGCACAGGACGCACTTCTCGGGGTCGTAGATTGTCTGGATATGGCAATAAAGGCACCGCTCGGCCTGCCTCCTGGCCTCTGCTTCCGCGTACCCGGTCTCGACTTCCGAGATCCCCGTCCGGCGGTCGAGCGAAACCGACGGCGGAGCTTGCCGCGGCAGCTTCTCGTAGTCCGGGGCCATCTGATATGCCCGGGTCGGTATCTTCTCGACGGTTAACTGAACAGCAGGTCCGGCCGGCTTTTCGCGCAAATAGTCATCGATCGAAAGAGCCGCTCGCTTTCCATTGGCGACCGCGTCAATCAGGTTCCGAGGACCGAAGGCGACATCACCGCCCGCGAAAACGCCCGGGGCAGTGGTGGCAAGCGTTTTCGGGTCGATCAGGATCGTGCCGCGCGGTGCCACCTGGACACAGTCCGACGGCTTCAGGAAGGAAAGATCGGCCTGCTGACCAACGGCGAGGATGACCGAATCGGCTTCCAGTCGCTCCTCTATTTCCGGGGCGTAGACCGGATTGAAGCGTCCGTCGGGGTCGTAGGTCCGGGTGACTCCGATTAATTCGATTGCCGACACCCGGCCGTCCTGGCCCAGGATTCGGCGGGGACCGCGTTGCGGGTGGAATCGCACGCCCTCGCGCCTGGCTTCTTCAAACTCCTCGCGTCCCTGTTCGCTGCGCAATGCGGGCATTTCCTGGAAAGACTCGAGGCTGCAGATGCGGACTTCAGCGACGCCGGAACGAAGCGCTGCCCGGGCGGCATCCAGGGCACCGGGCATGATCCCACCCTGGTGATCAGAATCGGGCTCCCCGGCACGCAGCGCCATCCGGGCGGCGTCAAATGCAACAAAACCGCCGCCGATAACGACCACTCGCTTGCCCAACTCGGTCCTGTAGCCGCGGTTGATGTTCAGCAGGAAGTCGACGGCCTTGATCACTCCGTCCAACTCGGCGCCGTCAATCCGCAGGTCCCGCCCCTGCTGAGTTCCGATAGCGATGAAGATCGCCTCGTACCCGGCGTCTTTCAGTTCTTCAAGACCAAAGCCGGTCGACAGCGGGAGGTTGAGCCTGATGTCGACATCGAGGCCGACGACCTTTTCGATCTCTTTATCGATGACAGATCGCGGCAGCCTGAATTCCGGGATCCCATGGCTTAACATGCCGCCCAGTGACTCGCTGCTTTCAAATACCGTTACGCGGTATCCCATCAGCGCTAAATCGTGAGCGCATGAAACGCCGGCCGGGCCGGCCCCTATGACCGCTACCTTCTGCGCCGTCTTCGCTCGTGCCCGCGTGCGGACTAATTCGGGCAGATGCCAGGCGATACGATTCCCGCAGTCGGGACTCCCTTTCAACAATGGACCCTGAGTGTCGGGCAGAATCGATTCCACCCCATACTTCTCGCAGACAAAGCGCTTGAGCGCCCTGATGCTGACGGGGGCGTCGATCTTCCCCCGCCTGCAGGTGTCCTCGCAGGGGGCGGCGCAAACTCGGCCGCAGATTGAGGCAAGCGGGTTGGGAGAACGAGCAACGAGGTAGGCCTGTTCAAACTCCCCTTGTGCAATTAGTTGGACGTACTTCCCCGCGTCCGTGTGCACGGGACAGGCGGCCTGACACGGAATCATTCGTTTCCAGAATTCCATATCAGGGACAACGGTCTTGTACTTCAGCTGCGCCATTGAGGATGCCTCCCTAAGCAAATCCGCTGGCTGTGTAGAATTTGCTGGTTAAGTCAAGACTTGTGATTGATCATATCAGCAATCAAAAGCGACTTCTAAAGAGGCAGGAGTCAGGAGTCAGGAGTCAGAATTGAGGAGGGACAGGGTTGAGAGCGAGAACAGTCGTAAGCGTCCTTCTCTGGGCCGTTCCCTTGCTTGGATGCGGTTCGACCGGGAACCAGAGCACCCCGCCAGTTACACCTCCCCCAAAAGGGCAGCCCGTCACGGCAGCCGCGCCGCCTCGTGACGCCGGAGGCGTTCTCCCGAAGGTGACGAGGTCCCCGGGCGGGATCAACATCTCGGGGTCACGGAGCGGTAGCGTAAAGGTGCCGGGTCAACAGGGCGGCTACTTGATTAAGTACCGGTACAAAGGCAATGATCTGAAACTGGAGACCAATTCCGCGCTCGGCGTTCTGAACATCATACCGGGCGGGCAGTCGGCCGGCAGTGATGGTTGGACAGAATTCGAAGATCTGACGAGCTTCACCCAGGCTGGTGAACAGCCGTACCAAATAACGGCCAGCCAGCCGTTTGAAATCCAGTTCGTGAAGCTGCCTCTGCCTGACAACCCCGATATCCCGCCAAAGAGCTACGATGGGAAAGGGCTGAAGGTCGTGGGACCCTTTTCGCTCAAGGCTGGGTCCGCCTCATTTAAAGTCTCATGCCCTGATCTGAGGCACGCCGGCTTCATAGCGGAGCTTTACGATGGAACCACTGCAGCGAACAAAGGGATGATCGCACTAGGGACAGGCGCGAGTGTCGCAGAAACTAAAAAGCTGCAGGTGCCTGCCGCCGGCAACTACTTGATCAAGATCAACGCCAACGGCCGGTCAGAGTGGACGATTGGGGTTACGCAGTAGGGGGGTAGAACGCGTTACAGAGCCGCTTAAGCGAGCGGAATTTAGAACGCGTTACAGAGCCGCGCACGGAGTGGAGGGGCTCGCTTTGTGAGTCCCGGAGCGAAGTAAGCGGGCCACCCAACGAAGGGGAAGGGTTGGCTGGGTGGCGCGCGTACTTCCCTCCGGGACTCACAAAGCGAGCCCCTCCACTCCGTGCGCGGCTCTGTAACGCGTTCTAACGTTCGCT
>Ga0105092_10000732_pt1 | contig 17288 bp, 13 predicted proteins | sample PPLLak2March2015_FD_87021 | JGI IMG/M metagenome (GOLD analysis project Ga0105092, IMG submission 87021) | Freshwater sediment microbial communities from Prairie Pothole Lake near Jamestown, North Dakota, USA - PPLs Lake P7 Core (1) Depth... | ecosystem: Environmental > Aquatic > Freshwater >... | reverse complement strand
GCGACTGGGCGACCTACGCCTACCTTGCGGGGAAGGGATTCGCGGGCGTGCGCATCGACATCCGGGGGACGGGAGCATCGACCGGGATCATCGAGGACGAGTACGTCCCCCGGGAGCAGGAAGACACACTCGAGATCTTCCGCTGGCTCGCCGACCAGGAGTGGTGTAGCGGGAATCTCGGCATGTGGGGTGTGTCGTGGGGCGGATTCAGCTCACTTCAGACCGCCATGCTCCGTCCGCCCCAACTCAAGGCCATCGCTCCGGTCCACGCCACCCATGACCGCTTCGCCTGCGATGTCCACTACACGGGAGGCTCGCTCCATGCGCAGGAACAGGTGGATTGGCCACCGTCGATGGTGGTTTGCAACGCACTGCCCCCCGACCCGGACATCGTCGGGGATGGTTGGTACGAGCAATGGATGGACCGGTTGGAGAACACGCCGCAGTGGCCCGGGATATGGCTTCGTCATCAGCAGCGTGACGACTACTGGCTCCACGGCTCGCCGTGTGCCGATTACGGCGCCATCCAATGCCCCACCCTTCTCATCGGTGGCTGGGTCGACGGATATGTCGACGGGATGCTGGCCTTGGCGGAGCATCTCACCTGCCCCACCCGAACCGTGATCGGGCCCTGGGGTCACTATCGGCCTTCCACCGGTTGCCCGGGGCCGGGCCTCGACCATCTCGATCTACTCGCAAGGTGGTTTGGCCATCATCTCAGGGGTGATGACAACGGTGTCATGGAGTTGCCGGCGCTGACGGCCTACATCCGGACCGGCACGCCATATGACGGGCCGACGCGCCCTCCGTTCCACGACCCGCCGACACCCGGATACTGGCGAGCCGAGCCGTCGTGGCCACCGGGCGACCGCATCATGGTCGATCTCTCCTTGGACGGACTTCGCCACGACACCACAACATGGTCGGGACCGCAGTGGGTCGGAATCCACGCCCCCGCCTGGGATCGCGCGGGACAGGGCAGCGCAGATTCGACCGATGACGATGCTCACTCGGCGACCTTCGAGACCGCTCCGTTCGACGAGCCCCTGGAGATCCTGGGGACGCCCGAGATCGAGCTGGCGGTGGCCAGCGACAAGACCGTCGGAGTTGTTGCCGCCCGGCTCCTCGCCATCTCACCGGCCGGGGACGGTCACCTGATCACCAGGGGCAGCCGCAATCTGGTCTTCCCTGATGACCTGTCGACACCCGTGCCGATCGTGCCCGACACATCGATCACGGTCCGCTTCCCGCTGTTGACGACGTCAGCGATGTTGCCCGCAGGCTGGAGCTTGCGACTTGCCCTCTCTGGGGCGGACTTCCCGGTTGTCTGGCCGCCTGGGCAAATGTTCACCCTGACCTTCGCCCCTGGCAGCTCGACCCTGCGTCTGCCCACCGTCCCGGTGCGTGACGAGGATTCCAGGGTTCTCGTTCCCACACCGCCACCTCTTCCCCGGCCACCCGGTCTAGAGGAGGATGACAGGGGCCACGCACTGATCCATCGGGATTGCCCCACCGTCTCTTATCAGCGGCACCGCTACTCGAGGGAGTTTCTACCCCAGCGGGCAGATCTGACCTATAGCTCGGACGAGAACTGGTCCGTGAGCGTGGACGACGACGATCCGGCTTCGACCCGCGTGCGGTCGGACGCGGAGTCGACGATGGAGCGGCCGGGTTGGAAGGTCACGACGCGGGGCAGTCTGGAGCTGTCCGGTGACGCAGACTCGTTCCATCTCAAGATCGAGCTCACCGCCCTCCACGACGACCGGGTCGTGTTCACCCGGGAATGGGACGACAGCGTGCCGAGAGAATGGGCCTGAACCGCCGTTCAACTACCCTCGCTCTGTGGAACCGACACTTCACCGAGATCGGTATGTCGAGGCAGATTGGTACGCCAAAGAGGTGTCCAGCGTGTTCGAGCGACAGTGGTTTTGCGTCGGTCGCGAAGAGGAAATCCCCGAGCCGGGCGACCACTTGGTCTGCGATGTCGTCGGCGAATCGATCATCGTCACCCGGACGCGAGCCGGCGACCTGGCGGCCTATGTCAATCTCTGCCGGCATCGCGGCTCACAGCTGACCGACGCCGCCGGCAAGCCATCCCAAACGTACTTGGGGCCCACCGGAACGTTCAAAGGCTCGATCCAATGCCCCTACCACGCCTGGACCTATGGCTTCGATGGCCGGCTCCGGGCGGCACCATTTCTCGACGAGACCGACGGACTCGACAAAGAGGACCTGCCCCTCCATCACATCGCACTCGAGATCTGGGCCGGGTTCGTCTGGATCCACCTCGATCCGGAGGCGGCCGGGCCCATCGCCGATCAATTCCAGGAGTCGGAGACCTACCTGGCCAACTATCCGTTGACCGACCTGCGTACCGCAGTCCGGCTCGTCTACCCGGTCGCGTCCAATTGGAAGGCTCTCGTGGAGAACTACAACGAGTGCTATCACTGCGGCCCCGTTCATCCTGAATTGGTGGAGCTCGTGCCCGCCTTCAGACAGCGGGGCGGCTCCGAACTGGACTGGGAGAGCGGCATCCCCCATCGGGATGGCGCCTGGACGTTTACCGCGAGCGGGACGACCAACCGCCGGCCGTTCTCCGGCTTGACCCCCGAGGAACAGGAGCGGCACAAGGGCCAGCTCGTGTACCCCAACCTTATGCTGAGTCTCTCCGCCGACCATGTCGCCGCCTTCACCCTGTGGCCTCACGGCCCCGCTTTGACCACGGTGGTGTGCGATTTCCTATTCCATCCCGATGAGATGGCGAGACCCGATTTCGATCCCTCGGACGCCGTCGAGTTCTGGGACATGGTCAACCTCCAAGACTGGAAGATCTGCGAGTCGGTGCAGAGGGGGATGTCGTCTCGCCGATTCACCACCGGGTTCTATGCCCCGATGGAGGACTACTCGATGGACATCCGGCGGTATCTCGACGAGCTGATGTGACCGACTATCGGGTGGCGGTCCTCGGGTTGGGCGGTATCGGCAGCGCGGCCGGCTACTGGGCGTCCCGTCGTCTCGGGGGCGACGTCCTCGGCGTCGAGCAATTCGAGCTCGGTCATGTCCGCGGAGGATCCGAGGATCACAGCCGGATCATCCGGCTGTCCTATCACACCCCCGCCTACGTCGAGTTGGCCAAGGCCGCCTACGAGGCATGGGAGCAAATAGAGGTCGATTCTGGCGAGCAGCTCGTCCTCAGGACGGGTGGCCTGGATCTCGCTCCGGCCGGCGCCTCGATCGGGCTCGACGACTACCGGAAGTCGATGACAGCTGCCTCGGTTCCCTTCGAGGAACTCGACGCCGCCGAGGTGATGAGACGCTGGCCTCAATGGCGTCTGAGCGATGACGTGACGGGCCTCTATCAAGAGCGATCCGGCATCGTCATGGCCTCGACTGCCAATGCGACACATCGTCGGCTGGCCCGTGAGAACGGTGCGACCCTCGTGGAGGGCGCCGGCGTCGGCGCTGTCCGGGAAGTCGACGGCGAGGTCGAGATCGAGGTGGACGGCAGGATCCATCGAGTCGGCTCGTTGATCGTCGCCGCCGGGGCATGGACCCCAAACGTGTTGGGCCGCCTGGGAGTGGATATCCCACTCGAGGTGACCCTGGAACAGGTCGTGTACATGGAGGCGGCAGACCCGGTGTCGTTCCACCCGTCCCGTTTCCCGATCTGGATCTGGATGGACGAGCCTTCGTTCTACGGTTTCCCCATATTCGGGGAGCCGGCGGTCAAGATCGCCTGGGATCGATGCGAGATCGTGACCGACCCCGAGAGCAGGAGTTTCGAGCCTCGGGATGACGTCACCGAGGCTGTCAGGGGTTTCGCGGGCCGGCACCTCCCGCAGGCAGTTGGACCGGTCCGGCTGGCCAAGACGTGTCTCTACACACTGACGCCCGATCGCGATTTCCTCCTCGACAGAGTGCCGGGGACCGACAACATCTTCACGGTGGTGGGCGCCGGCCACGCCTTCAAGTTCGCCTCGTTGCTGGGCCGGATCCTCGTCGATCTCGCCCTCGACGGCGACACATCACACGACATCTCCGCCCTCGCTGCCGACCGGCCCATCCTCCAGGAGCAGGATCCAGTGCGCTCCTACATGGTGTAGGAAGGCCCGTCGAGGTCAAGTACCCGCCTCCTGAGGCCGATTCCTTCCGGACATGGACTCTCTCTCCATCAAGAGAAGGCGCGTCCAGGAAGCGCAACACGACAAAGAGCGGCTCGCCGCCCTCAACGAGCTCTCGGCTGCCTTGTATGAGTACGACTCTGCCGAGGCAGTGGCGGTGGCCGAGTCAGCCATCGCCCTCGCCGATGCTGTTGGAGACGGAGCGGCTCGCGCCTGGGGCCTTCACCACAAGGGCTGGGCCCTGAGCTCCATGGGGCGCCTCGACGATGCTCTCGACGCCCAATTGTCGGCCCGTGCGCAGTTCGAGCTGGAAGGGAACATGAGTGGGGTCGCCAATGCCCTAATGGCCATCGGCGACCTGTATGGAGATGTCGGTGACACGTCGACGGCGCTCGAGTATTTGGAGAGGGCACGGGCACCACTCAAGCTGGCCGGCGACGAGCTCGGGGTCGGGCTGCTGACGAACCTCACCGGGATCGCCCTGAGCCATGAGGGAAGACACGAGGAAGCCCTCGATCTCTTCGAGGAAGCCGAGTCCGTATATCTCAGGCTGAGTGATCGCCTACGGGTCGGCACGGCGAAGATCAACCAAGGATTCGAGCTCCTCGCCCTCGCCGAGATGGGCGATGAGGACGAACGAACGGAGGCGATCGGTCGGGTCAGAGAGCTTGCGGCCGAGATAATCGAGAGGGGCGAGAAACTCGGGGACGATGGGCGTCATACCGTCGCATACGGGAGATCCCTGGAGGCCCACGTCCTCGCCGCTACCGACCTGATCGACGATGCGATCGATGCGGCCGTGACCGCAGAGACAGAGGCCACCGCAGGGGGACTCGACCAGTTGGCTATCGAGCTCGCCCTGGATCGCGCCGGTTGGCTCATCGGCGCCGGCCGAAACGAAGAGGCGGGAATGCTCGTGGAGGAAGCTGCAGACCGCAGCAAGAGGTTGGACATGAAGCGGTTGCTGGTCAGAGCGACGGCTCTTCGGGCCGACCTGCTCGAGTCATTCGGCGACTATGCCGGAGCGCTGGCCTGTCACCGGGAGTACCACCGCCTCGACGGAGACCTGCACACGGATCAGGCGGAACGGCGGGCCAGTCTTGCCACCACCCGCTTCCAGGTCGAACGCGCTCGCCAAGAGGCCGAATTGGCCAGGGTGCGGGTCTCCGAGTTGGAAGCGTTGGACCACGACAAGCGTGAGTTCCTGGCCAGCATCAGCCACGAGTTGCGCACACCGCTAGCCGCGGTCCTGGGCTTCGCCAGCGAGCTATCCGACTCGTGGGACCTCTTCGAACCAGAGGAGGCTCGCTCCCTCGTCCGTCTCATCGCAAGTCAGTCGGCCGATATCTCCAGCATCGTCGACGACCTGTTGACCGTGACCAGGCTCGAAGCCGGGACCATGACGTTCTACCCGTCTGCGGTTTCCGTCGCCGAGCACCTTGCCGACATGGTGGAGACAACCGGCCGCGAGTCAGGTCGAAGGATCACGTGGCGCGGGGACGCCATCGTCTGGGCCGATCCGAACCGTCTGCGGCAAATCGCGCGCAACCTGATCACCAACGCAATCCGATACGGAGGCGATGAGATCTCGGTACTTGTCACGTCAGACACAACTAGTGCGAGCATCGACATCAAGGACTCGGGTGGCCCGATCCCGGCGAGCCGGGTGACGACCATGTTCGAGCCGTTCGTCCACGCCGACAGTGGTGGTCGCACCCCCAACTCGGTGGGCCTGGGTCTCGCCGTTGCGAGGAGCCTGGCCCGGAGCATGGGTGGCGAGCTCGACTATCGACACGACGGTGGATCGGTGTTCCGGCTCGCGCTGCCCGTACCGGACTGAGATCCGCTAGGCCGGGACCGCCCAACAGGCGGCTGAAGTGAGGGCGCCTACCGGCGTTGGCCCTGGGTCATCGGTGGGACATCGAGCCGCGATCTCCGGCGCAAGGATCCCTGACTGGAGCAAAGGGCAGCGGGGGTGGAAGCGACACCCCGACGGGATCCGGGCCGGATCTGGTATTTCCCCGATCAGGATCTGCTGCTCCATCTCCCTCGTCTCGGGTACAACCGACAGCAAAGCCCGGGTATAGGGATGCCGGGGATTCTCCAGGATCTGCTCGGTCGGCCCGGTCTCCACAATCCGGCCCAGGTACATGACGGCGACCCGGTCGGCGATGTTCCAAGCCAGACCGAGATCGTGGGTGACAACGAGAATGGCCAATCCGGTCTCGTCCACGAGACGACGCATCAAGGCGAGGATCTCGCCTCGGATCGAGGCGTCAAGACTGGCCACTGGCTCGTCGGCCAGCAAGAGACGTGGCTCCATGACCATCGCGCCGGCGATCACCACGCGCTGACGCTGACCCCCCGACACCTCGTGTGGATACAAGGGAAAGAACCGCTCCGGTGGGCGCAGACCTGCCCGGGACAATGCCTGCGCTACTCGTTCCTGCTCGACGCCGGCACCGTGCTGGATGCGAAGTCCCTCGGCGACGATCTCATAGATGGTCTGTCGGGGGTTGAGGGCGCCCGTTGGATCCTGGAAGACCATCTGGACGGTCGGATTGAAAATGGTCTGGATCTTCGGTCTCGGACCATCGTCACCAACATCCTCGACCCTTATCTGACCCGAGGTCGGTTTCTGCAAGCCCTGGATCGCCCGGATCAGCGTCGTCTTCCCTGACCCCGACTCCCCGACCAGAGCCAGCACCTCCCCCGGCGACACATGTAATGAGGCGCCGTCGACGGCTCGGGCCGCCCCGAAATGGACGTGCAGATCCTCGACCTCGACCAGATTGGTCAAACCAGCACGCACGCCGCACTCCTTTCCAAGCCGGACGACCGCAAGTCGGGCTCGGCCGGCAGACAGGCGTCATGGGCCAAAGGACATCGAGGATGGAAGGGACAGCCTTGGGGCAGGTTGTCGGGTGTCGGCGGGTCGCCACCCAGACCCGACGGCGCCATGCGCGACGCCTCGTCACCGATAGTGGGAAAAGCTGCGGCGAGTGCCCGGGTGTAGGGATGCGATGCATTTTCGAAAACGTCCCAGGCGGGGCCCTCCTCCACGATCCGTCCCGCATACATCACCGCCAGTCGCCGACAGGCATAGGTGAGCACCGAGAGATCGTGCGTGATGAACATCAAGGTCAGGTCACGCTCCTCTTTCAGATCGTGGAGCAAATCCAATACCTGGGCCTGGACCATGAGATCGAGCGCCGTTGTCGGTTCGTCGGCGATGAGTAGCAGCGGGTCGCATGCCAGGGCCATGGCAATGAGTACCCGCTGTCTCTGGCCCCCCGACAGCTGGTGGGGATAAGAGTCGGCCCGAGCCGCCGGCAGTCCGACCCGCCTGAGGAGCTCGACGACACGTTCGCGGGCGGCGCTGTCACTAGCAGCGGTCTGGTGGACCAACATCGGCTCAGCGATCTGCTCGCCCACCGTCTGGACCGGATTCAGGGCGTGGAGCGCCCCCTGGAAGATGATTGCCCCGGACGTCCATCGCGCCGCTCTCAGTCCTCCCGGAGTCAGGTTGAGGACGTCCTTCCCATCCAGGATGATCTGCCCGCTCACTTCGGTCCCGGCTGGGAGGAGACGAAGTAATGCATTGGCCAGCGTGGACTTGCCGCAACCGGACTCGCCGGCAAGACCGAGGGAATCTCCCTTTTCCAGATCGAAGCTCACCCCACGCACCGCCGGCACGTGGCCTCCGTGCCCGTGATACGTGACCTCGAGGTCACGCACCGACAGCATCGGCTCGCTCATCGGGCCCGGCTCAGTCTCGGATTGGCGATCTCCTCGAGGGTGCGGCCGATCAGCGTGAAGGCGAGGACGACCGCCAGGATGCCGAGACCGGCGGGGACGAAGTACCACCAGGCGTTCCTGACCATGGCCCCGTTGACGAAGGCCTCCTCCAGGGTCTTGCCCCACGATGCGGCCGATGGGTCACCCAGGCCCAGAAACGCCAGCGTGGTCTCGGTGAGGATGGAGATCGGGACGGCCAGTGTGGCGTTGGCCAGGATCAAACCCATGACGTTGGGGAGGATGTGCTGCCCAACGATGTGCCTTCCGCTCGCCCCGAGTGAACGCGCCCGATCGACGAATAGACGTTGCTTGACCGTCAGAACCTGAGCGCGAATGAGACGCGCTGTCGAAGGCCAGGAGGTGATGCCGATGACGAAGATGATGTTCCAGACGTTCCTCCCCAGGACCGAGGCCAGCACGATGGCCAGGGGCAGGAAGGGAACCACAAGGAACCACTCCGTGATCCGCATCAGCACCGCATCGGGCTTGCCGCCGACGAAGCCGGCAATGATGCCGATGACCGAGCCGATCAAGATCGTGAGGACGGTGGCCGCCAACCCGACAAAGAGGCTGATCCGGGAACCCCAGACGAACTGTGCCCACGCCGAGCGTCGGATGTAATCGGTGCCAAGTGGGCCGAATTCGCTCGGGGGCGCCCATTGGGGATTTCCTTGAGCCCGGGCGTAGACCGGGTTCAGCTCCCTGGCGTCGGCGAGCAGCGGCGCCGCCAGGGCCATCAAGACGAACAGCAGCAGGACACCGAGCCCGATCATGCCGCTTCTCGAGCTGCGGAACTGCTTCCACACCCTTCCTGCGGTGGCGCGTCGGCGCTGCATGGCGAGACTGGTCATTGGCCCTCCACCCTCGGGTCGAGCCAGCTGTAGGTGAGGTCGGCGATCAGATTGAAGAGGATCACCGCGGCGCTGAAGAGAAGAAAGAGCGCCTGGAGCATGGGGAGGTCCGGGCCCCGGATGGCGTCGGCAGTGAGCTTGCCTAGACCGGGCCAGGAGAAAACCGCCTCGACGGCGATGGCGCCCGAGAGGACGAACCCGAAGTTTATGGCAGTCAGGGTCACGACCGGGAGCAACGCATTGGGAACGGCATGGCGGTTGCGCACCGCCACATCCCGCAATCCCTTGGCGCGGGCCACAGTGAGATAGTCCTCGCCCATGACGTCGAGCAACGAGCTCCTGGTGACGAGTGTGTACTCCCCGAGATAGGCAAGGGTCAGGGTCAGCGCCGGAAGGAACATGTGATACGCCTGGTCGATGAGCACCGCGAGACCGGTTTCATTTGAGCCTGCAGTGGACACTCCCCCGACGGGGAACCACCCCAGGACCACGGCAAACAGGACGAGGAGGATCATGCCCAACCAGAAATCCGGCATCGAGTAGAACACCATCGTCCCGGAGGTGATCGAGTGATCCTTCCAGGTGTTCCTCCGCCAGGCAGCGATGATCCCCCCGATAGTGCCGATGACAGCGGAAAGGATGGCCGAGACTCCAACCAGGGCAACCGTTGCCGGGATCGCGGCAACGATCTCGTCCCACACCGGTTGGCGTGTCTGATAGGAGATCCCGAAGTTGAGCTGTGCAGACTCCTTCAGATAGAGCAGGAACTGCGTCCCGAGCGGCTGGTCGAGGCCGAAAGCCACCCTCAGGTTGTCGAGCGTCTCCTGTGGGACATTCCTTCCCCTGAACAAGGACCCGATCGGATCGGTCTGCACCACACGGAACAGGAAGAAGTTGAACACGAGGACGAAGACGAGGGTGAGGACCGACCCGAGCACCTTCCGGCCAATGAGTCTTCCCCGCCCCCGTCCCGTGTCTCGAGCCGTGGTCAGGCGCTCACTCCCGTTCGTCGGCGGTGGAACGATTCCGCATCGCCAGGAAGACACCGGCAATCAGGATCACGCCGGCGGCGATGCCGCCCCATAACAACCAGTTGATGTCGGACGCCCCGGCATTGGCGCCGATCGGAGTGAGCTGGACATAGCTGGGTGACGTGTTGTTGTAGATCACCGGGCCAATCTCGGCCGGCTGCCTGACCCAGCCCTCGAAAGTGTCGGTTCGGTACGCCTGGAGGTCGGGCGCGATGTACATCGGGATGTACACGGCCGCATCGTGGAAAATCGTCAACATCTCGTGGACGATCTCCACTCTCCGATCCGGATCGACCTCCTGATTCTGTTCCGTGTAGAGCGCGTCGTATGCGGGATCGAACCAGTTGGCGTCGTTGTAGTTGCCGATCTCGGCCTCGGTGAAATAGGAGAGCATGGGGTCCGGGTCGACGAAAGGCACCCAGCCCCAGTAGAAGGTGTCGTAGGTCCCGTCGACCAGCACACCGAATAGCGCATCCGCGGCGTACGACTCGAGGGTGACGTCGATGCCGATCTCCTCCATCCATCCCACCATCAGGTCGCCGATCGACCCGGCCAGGTCGCCGTCGGTGTTGACGGCATGGCGGATAACGAGCGGGTTGGTGCCGTCGGGCATCTCCCTGACCCCGTCCCCGTCGCTGTCCAGGTAACCGGCATCGTCGAGGATCTGGTTGGCCAGGGCAGGGTCGTAGTCGAACCGATCATCCTCGGGGATCTCAGGCATCCATTTCGGGTCAGCGGAAGGGCTGATCGTCTCCAGCGGACTTGCCAGGCCGAAATAGAGGTCTTCGATGACGGCGGGTCGGTCGATGGCGTGCGCTATGGCCCGTCGCACTTCGATGTCTAGCAATGCCGGATGGGGCTGGCCTTCGGCGGCGCCGCCATTTATGGCGATCTGGTCGAACCCACCCTGTTGGCCGGCTACCACCTCGATTGCATCATCTGCTTCGAGGGCGTCCCATGAGGAAGCCGGGACTCCCTGGGCAGCGTCGATCTCGCCCTGCTGGAGGGCGGCCACCATGGCGTCGGGGTTCTCGAAGAGCCGGAAGATCACCTGGTCGTACGGAGGCTCCTCGCCTTCCCATCCCCAGTAGCTGGGGTTGACTTCCATCACTACCGACTGACCCGGAGTGAACTCGGTCATCACGAATGGCCCACTGCCGACACCATCGTCGGCCGCGTATTGGGTGGCGGCGTCGTAGTCGGTGGCGATCGGCTCCCAGATGTGCTGCGGCACCAGATAGACGTCCATAGTGGGCAGCTTGGGGTCGGGGACCGAAGAAACCAGTCGGACGGTTCGCTCGTCTTCCGCGGTGGCCTCGATGTTGGCGACGGTCGACACCATGTTGTCCCAACCCTGATCTCGGCTGGTGTTGATGTTCCAGGCCACGTCTTCGGCGGTGAGCGGCTCGCCGTCGGACCAGGTCAGGCCCTCCCTCAACGTGTACACGTACTCGCGGCCGGGCTCGACCTCCTCCCACGATTCAGCCAGACCGGGGATGGTGGCGAAATCGTCTGCCGCCTTGTCAGTGAGGGTGGCGTAATGAAGGTTCCACACCTCATACGCGGCCACGGTGTACCCGGACGTCGGGTTCAGAACCTCCCAGTCCTGGGTGAGCCCGACGCGAAGGGTGACCTGGTCATCCTCCTCTTGGGCCGAAGCGATCGGAACCAGCGACACCGCCACCAGTGCGGCGATCATCGACACGATAAGGCGTCTCATCAATTGACTCTCCATTCAGGTTGCCCCAAAGGCAATGTATCCGCATCTGAGGGCCTGTGACGGCGATTCGCGTGACCGTGAATCCTGAATGACGATTCAGGCTTCCCCGGTTACAGTGGTCCGACCCAGCCGAGGTTGCAGACTTGATCCGCGAGACACCGTTTCATCCCAGGACCAGCGAGGCCAACAAGACGGGGTTGTGGAGCCACTGGTCGGGATATCTCGCCACTGACCGCTATCAGATGTCTGACAAGTTCGAGTACTTCGCCATCAGGAACTCGGCGGCGGTCATCGACACCTCTCCGCTCTACAAGTACCGGATCATCGGGTCAGACGCCGAGAGATTCCTAGCCGGTGTCCTGGCACGTGACATCCGAAAATGCCGTCCCGGCCAGGCGCATTACACGGTGTGGTGTGACGACGAAGGGTGGGTGGTCGAAGACGGCGTCATCCTCCGCCATAGCGACGATGAGTTCCTGCTAACCGCTGCCGAGCCCAACATGGCCTATCTGCAAGACCTAGTCGGACGGATGGCGGTCCAGATCGAAGACGTCTCGGACGACTTCGGAGCCCTCGCCCTGCAGGGTCCCTACGCCAGAGAGATCCTCAAGCAGCTGGCTCCAGAGATGGAGGAGATCGGTTACTTCCATCTCACCCCGGCCAAAGTGGGCAACGCCGCGGTGACTATCTCTCGCACCGGCTACACCGGGGACCTCGGTTATGAGATCTGGGTGGAGAGGGACGACGCAGTCGGCGTGTGGGACACCCTCTTCGAGGTTGCGGCGCCTTATGGAGTCATCCCGGCCGGCCAGACTGCTCTACTTATCGCCCGCATCGAGGCAGGGCTGGTCCTGATCGATGTCGACTTCTACTCCGCCCGCTACGCCTGGAACGACGACCAGCGGACCACTCCCCACGAGCTAGGGCTGGGATGGATGCTGCGCGACCTACCCTCCGATGACAGGGCTTTCATCGGCCGACGCGCGATCGAGCGCGAATTGGCCGATGGCACGTCCCGGTGGAAGACGGTCGGGATCATGGTCGACTATGAGGACTGGAATCGGGTCTACAACGAACGTGGGGTTATCCCTCCCAAGGACCACACTCCCGAGCACGGCGGGATGATGATCTACGACGAGAAACTGGAGCGGATCGGGTACACGCCCAGCTTCGTCTACTCACCGATGGCGCAGCGACACGTCGGGATCGCCCGGATTCGCCCCGAACACGCTGCTCTTGGGACCGACGTGAGCCTCGAAGTCACCATCGACCATCGCTACGACGTGGTGAAAGCCAGCGTGAGCCGTCTCCCCTTCTTCAACCCACCGAGAAAGACAGCCTGAGGTAGACATGCCGGCCAAGAAGAAGTTCGATGCAATCGTCATCGGTGGAGGCCACAACGGCCTGGTCAACGGGGCCTATCTCGCCAAGTCGGGCCTGAGCACCCTCATCCTCGAGCGAAGGCATCTGGTCGGCGGCGCCGCCATCACCGAGGAACTACATCCAGGGTTCAGCTTCACCACCTTCTCCTACGCCTTGAGCCTGCTCCGCCCCGAGATCATCCACGAGCTGGAGTTGACCAAGCACGGCTTCATGCCCCTCCTCATGCCCTCGACCTTCGCCCCGACCGAAGACGGCGATTACATCCTGCTGGGGCAGGACAAGAACGAGAACCACCACGAGATCTCCCGGCACTCGCCCCACGACGCCGACGCCTACGACGCTTACGGGCACATGATGGAACAGGTGGTCCATGCCATCAGACCGCTGATGGACTCGATCCCGCCCGACATCACCTCCAAGGACCCTGAGGAGCGAGCACGGATGGCGGCGATTGGCTCGTACCTCGCCGATCTGCCCCCTGGAGTCCTGCACGACATGATCCGGCTGATGACAGGAAGCGCCGCCGACATCCTCGAGGATTACTTCGAGTCCGATCTCATGCAGGGTCTGCACGCCTCCTCGGGCATCATCGGGACCAAGGTCGGCCCACGTTCTCAGGGCTCCGGCCTCGTCCTCCTCTATCACTCGTTCGGCGAGCACGACGGCGCTTATGGCGCGTGGGCCTTCCACAAGGGAGGCAACGGCGGGTTCACCCAGGTCCTGGCCCGGGCCGCGGAGTCGTTTGGAGCCGAGATCAGGCTGGAGTCGCCGGTCGACCACGTCGTCATCAAGAACGGCCGGGCCACCGGGGTGATGCTCGACGATGGGACAGAGCTGGAGGCGAAGACGGTGGTCAGCGCCGTCGACCCCCGCCGCACCTTCATGCAATTGGTGGATCCTCGGGAGTTGCCGACGGATCTCGTGGAGAACATCCGCCGTTTCAAGTTCCAGGGGACCTCGGCCAAGGTCAACTTCGCCCTCGACGCCAACCCCACCTACCCGGGGCTGGAGGGCCGTTCGGATCAGTACCGCGGATTCATCAACATGGGCCCCTCACTCGACTATCTCGAGCGTGCCTTCGACGACGCCAAGTACGGGTGGTACTCGCAGAAGCCATACATCGACGGGTGCATCCAATCCAACGTCGATCCGGATATGGCCCCTCCGGGCAAGGCGGTGATGTCTTGCTTTATCCAGTACGCCCCATATCACCTGAAGGAAAGTGACTGGGACAGCGAGCGGGACCGGTTCGGCGATGTGGTGCAGAAGACCTTGGAGGGCTTTTTCCCCGGGTTCGGTGACCTGGTGCTGCACCGCGAGGTGGTGACACCACTCGACATCGAGAGGGTGGTCGGTCTCACCGAGGGCAACATCTTCGCCGGTGAGTTCCTCGCTCCCCAGATGTTCTTCTTCCGCCCCGCACCCGGCTGGAACCAGTACCGCACCCCGATCGAGGGCTACTACCAGTGCGGCTCGGGAACCCATCCCGGCGGGTGCGTGATGGGCGCCCCTGGCCGTTTCGCCTCACAGCAGATCCTCGGGGACCTGGCCAAGAAGAAATAGCCCGGAACCCGGTTCTGGTGGGCGCCGTTGATAGCCTTGTCCCCAGGGAGAAGCAGATGGCGTCACGCCGAGGATTGGCCCTACTTGTCGCCTTGGTCTTGGGTCTAGCCGCATGCACGGAAGAGGCCTCGCCCCCGCAACCGACCGCGCCGCCTGATGCCTTCGCGTCTACCCCCACCATCGGACCGTCGACCACGACGCGACCAGCGCCCACCACGACCCTCGACCTCGAGCGGGTCGTGCTGCAAAGAGTGGACCCAGTCTCGCTCGAGCCGATTTCCGCCTTCGAGCCGATCCCGATGGGCGACTGGATGTGGGGGTCGACCACCTCGGCAGACGGCAGGTACCTGGCCGCCACTATCAACCATGACGAAGGAGGCAACTCCGAGCTGCGTCTCGTCGATCTGCAGTCCTGGATACCGGTCGCCTCCTGGGCCGAATCGGGCGATCTCATCGTCCAGGTGGACGAGCTCGGCAACATCTACTACGTGACCGACCAGGTCGGGCCCGAGTTTCGAATCGCCTGGGCCGGCGGAACCGATTCGACTTTGGTCGCTTCCCTTCCCAACTACGGGTTCTGGGGGGCGAATCCGGTGACCGACAGGTTGTTCGTCATCTATGGCACGAAGATTGCGGAGCCCGGGTCAGATCATCCCGAGCAGGTAATGGTCGCCACGATCGACCTCGACAACGATGGGGCCTTCACCGAGATCCGCGTGCCAGTCCAGGTCGGAAGGGTCGATCCGTACAGCCAGGGACCATGGGCGTCGTATCTCAACACGTCGCCATCGTTCACCTGGGACCCGATCGGGTCAAGGCTCCTGATCGTCCACGGGGCCGAGGACGCGGTGACAGAAGTCGACCCGGTGAGTGGCGCAGTGGCCGCGCATCCCGTGGCGGGGACTCTGGACCCCGGCTTGGGAGCGCGGCGCTCCAGCGTTGTCAGCCCTGACGGTCGGTCCCTCTACATTGCAACGCGGTCTGTCGAGTTGATCGAAGACGATGACGACTGGATGGTGATAACGAGGCCCGCCGGCGTCCAGGCTATCGATACCACCACATGGGAGACGGTGGGTCGCAACGATGAGCCGATATCCGACATCTGGGTCTCGCCCAGCGGGACCCTGCTCGGGTCCGGATACACGACCGAGGAATCGGAGTCGGTCTCTTGGTCGGAGTCGACCGGTCTGTATCTGCTCGATGGCTCGAATCTCAACGTTCGAGTTCATTACCCGCCGGAGACTCCCGATCAATGGTGGGGACCGGTGACTTTCACCGATTCAGGCTCGATCGCATACGCCTCGACCTGGGTTCAAACCCCAAGGGTGAACGCCATCGAGATGGCCACCGGGGAATTCCTCTCCACCGCGGAAGGCACCGAGACATTGGAGATGATCGGGCCGGTCGGGGTCCTTGCCTCGACTCGCTAGGTTGCCCGGATGTTCGAGAATCGACCGAAGATAGCCGCCCAAATGGACGGTGACCTTGTCGGCTGGCTGACGACGGTCACCGAATCCGGACAGCCGCAGAGCTCGGTGGTCTGGTTTCTCCGCGACGACACCGATCTCCTGATCTACAGCAAACCCGATGCCACCAAGTTGGCCAACATCGCCGTCAACCCCAGGGTTGCCTTCAACCTCCGTGGCGACGAGTTGGGAGACACGATGGCCACGTTCGAGGGCACCGCACAGGTGGTCGAGTCACCGACCCCGCCACATCGCGATCCCGCCTACCTCGACAAGTACAGAGGAGAGATCAGCCGTCTCGGATGGGTCCCGGACCAATTCGCCGACGACTACTCCGCTCTGATCCGAATCTCCATCGACCGCATTCGCTCCTGGTAGAGCCCTCCGACGTATCAACCACCCCGGTTGCAGCTCTCTCCTGCGACGTCGGCACACGGTCCGCGTCGCACGATGGGGGCCAGCATGTCCACGAATGTCACACGAGAGAAGCCAGTCGCCAGTCCGAGCAGGGGTCTCGGCCTGGCCGCCGCCGGTCTGGCGATCGTCGTCGCGATCGGCATCGGTTTCACCCTGAGTGAGGACAATGCCGCTTCGCATTCCGATGTGCAGCCAGCCCAGGTTCAGGTGAGCGAGTCAGGCCGGGTGAAGGTCGAGATGAACGCCCAACGGGAAGCCGCAACACCGAAGGAGCGTCAAGTCCGTTTGGCAAAGGATCAGTCGCACAGGACGGGAAACGGGGAGGTCGCTGGCGGTTAGCTCCCGACCGAGGGGCGGAAGAAGGGGTCGTCCCGGACGGCCCCTTCTTTTCGTCAAGCATGTATCAGGACCTAACGCATCGGCTCCTACCAACGACGGGGGCAAATCGCTCCCGATACGGGAAGGGAGACACCATGTCAACGAGTGCTACCCAGCCGGGTACCACCACAAGGACAGGACGTTCGGGTAAGGGTCTCGGCATCGCCGCGGCCGCTCTCGCCATCGTCATCGCCGTCGGCTTCGTGTTCGCCATCAATCAGGGGAACGACGTCACGGGGTCCGGAGTCAATGAGTTGTCCGGTCCGGCGGAGATCGCTGCCGCTCGTCACGCCGAGCGGGTTCGGCTCAGTGAGCTGGCGGCGCAGGCCGCAGTTCGTCCGGCCGGTTCTGCCGAACTGGCCCGGCTCAACGAGTTGGCCGCACAGGTCAAGGCGGAATCACATCCGGCGTTCAACATCGAGAAGACCAAAATGGAGCTGGCGGCGCAAGCCGCGGTGCGTCCGGCCGGTTCTGCCGAACTGGCCCGGCTCAACGAGCTGGCCGCACAGGTCAGGGCGGAATCACATCCGGCGTTCAACATCGAGAAGACCAAAATGGAG
>Ga0105092_10000731_pt1 | contig 17301 bp, 13 predicted proteins | sample PPLLak2March2015_FD_87021 | JGI IMG/M metagenome (GOLD analysis project Ga0105092, IMG submission 87021) | Freshwater sediment microbial communities from Prairie Pothole Lake near Jamestown, North Dakota, USA - PPLs Lake P7 Core (1) Depth... | ecosystem: Environmental > Aquatic > Freshwater >... | reverse complement strand
GCCTGGGAGCCCAATGCCTGGGAGCCCAATGCCTGGGAGCCCAATGCCTGGGAGCCCAATGCCTGGGAGCCCAATGCCTGGGAGCCCAATGCCTGGGAGCGCAGGCATCCTGCCTGCACTGGGGCCGCAGGCATCCTGCCTGCTCCTGCCTTTGCAGGAACGTCTGTGCAAGCGGCAGGAGCAGGCAGGATGCCTGCGGCCCCAGTGCAGGCAGGATGCCTGCGCTCCCAAGTGGCGCTCGGTTTAACTCCAGCGGAAGGACGGTTCTTCTCTAAGCTTCGAGTCGAAAAGCGCAGGCGTGACTGGCTTGGCGGCCGCCTGGCCGCCAAGCGCGCCATAGTCAGGCTTGCCCAAAAAGGCGCGTTCGACTGGCGTCCGAGATTCTTGACGGATGTTGAAGTCCTGCCGAGCGAGACCCGGGAACCGGTCGTTTACTCCGCAGAAGAGGGACTTCCGGCCCCGGTGCAGGTTTCCATTTCCCACTCAGGACAATTCGCCGGCGCTGTCGCTTGTCGAAGCGATCAAGCGAGGGTTGGGTTCGACATGGAGGGGGCTGGAGTGATCGATCCGGCTCTCTATGCGCTAGCCTTTCGAGACTCGGAGATCAGGGAGATCGAAGCCGTCGAGCCCGGCTTGCGCCAGGTTGCGGTCCTCGTCCTTTGGACTGCAAAAGAGGCGATCAGCAAAGCCATAGGTACCGGCCTTTCGATCTGCCTGCAGGACATCGGGCTCACACTGCCCGGCGGCCTCTTCTCTGGATATCCGGGCGCGGAACCGTGCTCCGCCAGTCTTCGAAACGGCGGTCCCCGATTGACGGTACACACCTGCCGGCGGGGCAATTACATTCTGTCGCTGGCGCGTGTGGTGGAGGTCGAGGATTGATCATGCAGTGGAATTTAGAACGCGTTACAGAGCCGCGCACGTAGCGAACGGGCGTCAGCCCGGAGCGCAGTAAGCGGACCACCCAGCGCGCCGCTACTGTTCGCTGGGTGGTCCGCTTACTGCGCTCCGGGCTGACGCCCGTTCGCTACGTGCGCGGCTCTGCAACGCGAAACCGCAGCGTCGGGTGCCTAAGAGGGGAGTTGATCAAGATGAGTCCTTTGGACGTTTCCGGCACACAAATGGGGCTGGAGGGAAAGCATGTCGTCGTCCTGGGGGTTGCGGATGAAACAAGCATCGCCTGGGGAATAGCAGAGGCTTTCCTCCGATGCGGCTCGAAGGTTCGAATCGGTTACCAGCAACGATTTTTCAGCCGTGTCCGCTTGCTCTTTCAGGAGCATCCCGGCCTGGACGGAAGAAAATGTGACGTCCTCAATGAGGCGGAACTGCGCGACTTTTTTGAATCGCTGGGAGACACGCCGATCGATGTTCTCGTTCACTCGATCGCCTACGGCTCGCCCGAGATCTTTACCAGGCCGCCTTCACAAATGAGCATCGAAGCGATCTCTCAGGCAATGACCGTCTCGGCATATTCCCTGCCGCTCGTGGTCCGCCATGCCAAGAGCCGGCTGACGCAATGGTCCAGTGTCATCACCTTGTCGTTTATGGCTTCAGAACGGGCTGTGCCGTTCTACGGGATGATGGGTGTGACCAAGTCAACACTGGAATCAATGGTTCGCTACCTTTCGCTTGAGTTGGGCAGGCAGAAATCTCGCGTAAACGCTATTTCAGCCGGACCTATCGAAACGGTTGCGGCGCTCGGCATTATTTTGGCTTTCAGCCAGGATCCGGAGTCCGTCCGAGAGATGCCGGGAACCCTTCTCAGGCAAACCTTCGAGGCGGTTGAAAGGGAGAGTCCGGGCCTGCGAGACGCTGACCCCATGGCTTTCGCCAAACTGGCCTGGAAACACGTCCAGTATAATTTTACCCAGCACATGGCACTGCCGGAGATGATCTGTAAGGAAGACATCGCCGATTGCGCGCTGTTTCTCGGCAGCGATCTGTCCCGCAAAATAACCGGGCAGGTCCTTCACGTCGACTGCGGTCTATCGAGCTCGTTTATATTCTGATTATTCATTCGACTCACCATGACGAACAGCGAGATTACGAAGACGACGTGGCACACGGGCGAACCCTTTGTCAGGGGCTATCGCGCAGTCCAACTGTTGTTCGGATGGGTCCTCCGCCTGGCCTTTCTGACCCGGCGCCGCGGAGTCGAGAAGATCCCTGATCAAGGCGCCGTCATCCTCGCCTCCAATCACCCCAGCTACCTGGATGCTCCGCTGGTTGTCGCCTCCGTCCGGCGCCCGGTTTTTTACCTTGGAAAACACACGATTTTCACCAATCCAATGGGGGCCTTTTTTCTGAAGAAGCTGGGTGGCCAGATCCCGGTAAACCGCGAGAGCTGGGGAAACGAAGATGCCTTGGAGGCCGGCCTGAAAGTGCTCGCCCGGGGATTTGCCTTGGGCATTTGCCCGGAGGGGACACGCAGCCGAGACGGCAAGCTGATGCGCGGCCAAACCGGCGTGGCCATCTTTGCTTTCTTGACCGGCACGCCTGTCTACCCGATCGCGATCGAAGGCACGTTCCGAGCCTGGCCTGTTCGGCATAAATTCCCGCGGCTCTTTACTCCCACCGGCATCATCGTCGGAGACCCGGTCACCGTCACGCGGGACCCGCTGGCCGCGGACAATCCTCGACTCTGCCGGCAGTTGACCGACGAAATCATGGCCCGCCTGGGAGATCTGCTTGGCCAGACGTATGAGCCGGCAGGAACGAAAGGATGAAGGATGAAGGATGAAGGATGAATGACCGCTTGACCGTTCGTCTTTGTTGATCCTCTCATCCTTCATCCTTCATCCTTCTCCTACTCCCGCTCCCATTTCACGATCTTGAAATCCAGGACGAAAATCGAATAGATCACGGGGACAAGGAGCAACGTGACGACGGTGGCCAGAGTTAGGCCTCCGATTTGCGCGTAGCACATGGGTTCCCAGAGGGGGCCGCCGTGCAAGGCGAGGGGAATGAGCGCGGTGACCGTGGCGCCGACCGTGATCAGGATCGGCCGCAGCCGCATGATTCCGGCGTCGACAAGCGCCTGCTGAAGGGTTTCTCCGTGTGCCCGTTTCTCCTCTATGAAGTCAAAAAGGACGATGATGTGGCTGACGATAACCCCGATCAGGCTGATGATCCCAAGGAAAGCCATGAATCCGAACGGGGAGCCCATCAGCCACAACGCCCCCAACGCTCCCACCATCCCGTAGGGAATCGCTGCAAACACGATAAGCGGTTTGATGGCGTGTTTGAACTGAAGAACGAGGGCCAGGAAAATGGCCACTATTGAGATCATCATCACGACGATCAGGTCGCGGAACCCCTCCCGACGTGCCTCCTCCTCACCCCCAATCTCGAGCTGATACCCGGGTGGGAGCGTTTCCTGGAAACGCTGCAAGGCCGGTCGCACCTGCGCCATGACTTCTGAAGGCAACACCCCGCTCTCCGGCATGCACGACACCGTGACCGTCCTGAACTGGTTTCTGCGGCGCAACTTCTCCGTCTGCATTGAATACGTGACGGTCGAAATCTGCCGCAGGGGCACCTTCTGCGGGCCCTGCGACGAATACACGTACAAGTTCTTCATCGCGTCCAGTCCCGCCCGCTCCTCCATCCTCAGGCGCGCCGCAACCGGGATCTGCTTGTCCCCCTCGCGCAGGACCGTCACCGGAAAGCCGCTTATCCCGGCCGCTGAAGCCAGAGCAACATCCATGTTACTGATTCCTGAGAGATTGGCGCGATCGGGATCGGTCTGAAGGGCGACCATGAAAGCTTCATCTCCCCAGTCGTCTCGAACCCTTGCGGCCGTGTGCGTGGACCGGAAGATCGCTTTGACCTGATCGGAGATCTCGCGGAGCGTCGGGATGTCGGTGCCTGATACCCGGATCGCTACAGGCAGTCCAATCGCCTTCCCGGATTCCAGTTGTCGCACGTCGATCCGGGTGCCCGGGATCCGCGCAGACAGCTCCTTCTGCAGCGGTCCTATCAACTTGGACGTCAGATGTTTGTCTTCCACCTGGAGAATGATTTGCGCGTAATTCAACTGCTGTAATTCGGGACTGACCGAAAACCAGAAACGAGGCCCGCCACCGCCGACAAAAGTCGTGAGCGAGCGAAGCAGGTGCGGCTCGCCCAGATGCTCGCGGCTGAAACGTTCGGTGACCTCCCGGATCACCTCTTCGGCCCGTTCCGCCGCTCGATTAGTAGCGGAAAACGGGGCGTCTTCGGGCAACCAGACATCCACAAAGGACAAATAGGATAGGTCCTTGGGAAAAAACTCCATCTTGAGCTGCGACATGAACAGGCCGCCGATGACAAGGAAAACCAGAGACGCCGCGACTACGTGCCACCGATGTCCGATCGCCCACCTTCCGACCTTCGCGTAGAGGCGTGCAAATTTCCCGGACCTCAAAATCATGGTGTCTTCAACCGATGAGGCCTGCGGGGCGCGAAGAATGTAGTAGCCGAGGAATGGAATGAAGGTCATCGAGACCAGCCTCGAGGCAACGAGGGCACAGGTGAGCACGATGGGCAGGCTGTAAAGAAACTCCCCCGTCGATCCCTTCAGCAGCAGAAACGGCAGGTACGCGACGATGTTGGTGATGGTGGCAAAAAGAATCGCGGCCGCGAGCTTCGTCGGCCCCAGCCACGCCGCGATACTGCGCGAATATCCGCGCGCCAGTCCCCGCTTGATGGCGTCCCCCGCGACGACCGGATCGTCAACCAGCAAGCCTAGCGCAATGATCAAGGTTGCGATCGACACCTGCTGCATGTCAATCCCGAGAACGTGCATCATGCCGAAGGTCAGGGCTAGCGTGACGGGAATGGAAAGGGCCATCAAGAGAGCGGAACGCCACTCCCAGAACCCGACCAGGGACACGAGGATGACGAGGGCAATGGCTTCGTACAGGCTGCGCATGAACAGATCGATGTTTTCGCGCACCTGGAGGGGCTGATCCGACGTCCGGGCGAGAACGAGGTCCGGCGGAAGCCGAGTCCCGAGTTGTTGCAGCGCCTTGTCAACCGCCTGGCCGAAGTCTCCGATCATCTCACCCGAGCGCATCTGAATGGAAAGGGTGATACCCCGGGTCCGATGCCATTTACCTTCGGCGTCGCGCCAGTTGTAGAAGTTGAGATAACGGGGCGGCGAGTCGTAGCTGCGAAAAACATCGGCCACGTCCCGCAGCCGGACGGGGGACCCTGTGGGTGAAACGGCCACCGTTACCTCGCCGATTTCCCGCTCCGACCTGAATTCACCGGATGGCTGAACCGAGATATTCTTGCCTTCCAACTCCAACCGTCCGCCCGCAAGAGTAATATTTCGCGCGCCTAACACTCGTGGAAGCGCGGCCGGCGTCAAGCCGTAAGAGGCAAGGCGTTCCTGGGAGTAGACGAGGAAGATCTTCTCGTTCAGGACGCCGGATCGAGCGACCTTCGATACTTGCGGCAGCGTCTTCAGCGTCCGGGCGATCAAGTCGGTGAACTGATCCAGGTCTCGATAGGTGTACTTGTCCCCGGCCGCCTGCCTCAATCGGCGTTCCGTGTCGGCCGGGTCCCTGACCACGAAGGGCCTCCAGACATCCGGTATCTCCGCCCCGCCGAATCGGTCTGCAGTAAAAGCTTCGAGCCGGCGCAACAGCGCCTGCTCGTCGAGGGATGTCCTCACGTCCAAGCCCACAAAGCTGGTCGACTCGATCGGCTGCACCTCAGTTGCCCACCCCGTGTCGACGAGATGACTGCCGACCGTCGACAAACGTTCCTTGATCAGTCTCGGCGAAATTCCGGCCGGGAAACACTGGACGAGTGTCAGGCGATCCTGTGCGCCGCCCTCGCCGGCCCCAGCACGTTCCCGCTCCAGAGCAGTGCGAATTGAGGCGGCTCTCAGGGCTAAATCGACATCGTCTGCGGGCGGGCTGGCAACTGTGAGCATCAGCGCCGCAGTGTCTCCGAAATCCTTGATGAAGTTTATCGGCCCGGCACCATCCGGCAGATCCCGAATGGAATCGAGCCTCAGCCGAATGTCGTCGAACTCCTTGCCGGTGTCCTTGATCTGCTGTTCCAGCTCAACATAGACAACCGAGAGACTGCCCCGCGAAATAGACTCTATTTTTTTGACTTTGGAATTGGATGCGACTTGCGCCTCGATCTTGCTCGTGACCAGTTGCTCTATTTGCTCCGCCGGCGCGCCCGGCCACGGAGTGACGGCAACGGCCGTACGGACCCGGATTTCCGGGTCCTTGCGTTGAGGCATGCTGAAGTAGCCGTACAGACCCCACAGGCAGGTGAACAGCAGAAGGACCCACGAAATCTGTCGTGATTCGACAAAGAAGCGCGACGTATTGCGAGCATTGGCGATCTGCTCACGATCACTCGTCGGGGATGTCATACGAAAACCTCAGTGTTTCGGCTTTCACAGGGGCACAACTACGATGGACGAAGTGGACGTTGTGGACTTGAGTGGACAGGGGCAAATCCGTGCCGCTCTTCACCACGCCACCACCTGGACCCTGTCACCGTCATGAACCATCGTCGATCCCGATGTGATCACGTTTTCCCCTACCTTCAAGCCACTGGTCACGATCACTCGATTTCCATGGGTGTCGCCAAGGGCAATCTCCCGAAGCCTGCACACGTTGCGGCCGGTGGAATCCTCCACCACATACACCGCATAGCCGTTCGGAGTCCGTTTTGACCGGATGACCGAGTTGATCGGGATGACAGGCAGGCGAGCCGAGGCGCGCTGCGAGGAGGCCAGCTCCAACGAGCAGATCATTCCAATGCGCAAGACGTCTGCCTGGTTCCGCACCGCGACCTCAACGTCGAACACCCGAGTCTTGGGATCGGCCGCCGGAGAAATGGACACCACCCGTCCCTCAAAAGTCTTTTCCGGAAGAGCATCGGCCGTTAGCGAGACCTGCGCTCCGAGCCGGAGCAACGGGAGATCCATATCAGGGATGCCGAAAACGGCGCGCAAAGACCCGGTATCCGCCAACACGAAAGCAGGCCTGCCCGGGCCCACGAAACTACCGATCTCAACCAGCCGCTTGATCACCGTCCCACTGAACGGAGCAATCAGCAGAGTGTCGTCCTGCGCCAGCTGGGCCTCCCGCACGAGCGCTTGCGCACCGCCTGATTTCGACTCGATTGCGCGGATCTGCGACTCGATCGCCTGCACCCGAGCTTGGCTCACCTCCTGCTGCGTCTCGGCCGCCTCGTAATCGCGCTTGGTAAGACTCTCCGATTCGAAGAGGTTCTTGGCCCTGACAAACTCCTGCTGAGAGCGAGAGAGTGCCGCCTGGGCCTCCCGCAATTGGGCCTGGCCCGCGGCCAGCGCCGACCGGGCTTCCGAAAGCTGGGCCTCCGCCTGCGCGACCTTCACGGCATATTCGTCCGAGCGCAACTGCCCTAATTCCGTTCCCCGGCTCACGAAATCCCCCGCCTGCACGGGTCGCCTTCGTCCGTCTGCTCCTGCCACCGAATGCAGGCGGGTCACGTAGCCGGCAACGCGGAAACTAGCTTCTACCTGGGCTGCCGGGACAATCGAAGCCGTGTATCGGACGCCTTGCTCCGCGGCCTGCAGCTCGACAGGCTGGATGTTCACCGGAATCGGCTTCGCCTCCTGTTCTGCCTCTGCTTTCTGGCAAGCCGTGGACACCGCGAACATCGACAGCGAGGCTAGAAGCGGAACCATGTGTTTGCTCATTTTTCCTCTCCAAGGGCCTTCTCCAGTTCCGCCTGAGCCGTCCAGAAAGACAGCAGCGCCTGCTCTTGCTGGAAACGTGCTTGCTCGAGCTCAGTCTGCGCCTGGAGCACATCTTTCAGCAGCGAAAACTCCTGATGGTATTTGTTGGACGTGACCCGCACATTTTCGGTGGCCCGTTCCTTACCCAGTTGGGCGATTCGCACAAGCTGCCTGGCTTGCTGGAGTTTCCGGTATTTCGCCTCGACGTCGATCAGTACCATGCTGCGGGCTTCTTCAACCCCGGTTTTCGCCTGCTCAATCGTCAGACTCTTTTCCGCCAGTTCCCTCTTGTTCCGTCCCCAGTCATAAACCTCCCACCGAAACAGAAGCCCAAGACTGGTCACGTTAGTGGGCAGCATCTCGTCGTAATTGACAGGAGAGAAGTAGGTGAGAGCCAGCCCTACCTCCGGGATTCGTTCCGCCTTCTTGATTCGGCGGTCCATTTCCGCTTGCTGAATGCGGATTTGGGCTTCCCGTATCTCCGGCCGACTCTCGAGGGCCCGCCTGCGCAAATCGCTCAGCTCCATGTCATCCGAACTGACTTGTTCCACGGGGATAACCGAAAAGGCGGTGTCGACAGGACGGCCGAGCAGCAGATTCAGCTGTTGCTTCTGAGTCACGAGTTGGTCTTCAAGGACCAGCGCATCGTATTCGGTCTTCGCCTGCCGGGTCTCAACGTCCAGCCGATCCGACTGCAACGCGACTTTCTGAACGACGTATTCTTTTGTAATCCTGTGAAGCTCGCGGTACAGCTCGATTCCCTGTCGTGTCGCCGCCAATCCGTTTTGCGTCAGGAGCACGCCGTAGTAGGCCTTCTTGATATCCGCGGCGACCCGTTGGCGCTCCGCCCTGAGTTTCTGCTCGTTGGCCTGCAGCTGGAGCTCGATCTGCCGCAGGTTCAGCCCGATCACGTGCTGCTGGGTCAACGGCTGAAGTACCTGCGCGTGGATAAGGGCCGTTGGGACCTTGCCCGTCACTACCTCGGTGTCTACCGGCGGCACCGGTCCAAGCCCCGGAAAAGTCCCGAAAAGTCCTTGCCGGAACAGGAAGGGGACATCACGCAGCTGCTGGGCGGCGAGAACATTAACCTGGAAGCCCGGGAGGCGGCGCGTCCGGACGGCGGCGAGAGTCTCGGTGAGCTTCGCGCCTTCCAGGCGAAGCCGGACCACTGATGGGTTGTTCTCGACGGCCTGCTGGAGCGCGTCGGGCAGGTAAAGCGTGGAGGTCGAATCTTCTGCGGACCAGCAAACGCCGGAAATGGCGACGAGAATTCCCAAGGCAATAATGCATGGCCCGGCCCGGCGTCGATACAGGGCAAAAAACGCGCCACTCCACCGCCGCCTTCGCGCTCTTCCGTTTTTATCCACGAAGCAACTCCACTTTCAAGCGCATCTTCACGTCGTTGTCGACGTACAGCGAACCATGGTATTGCCTGACCGGGTGAATCTCGGACCCCTCGAGCACAGTGCTCCGCTCCGGAATCGTGGAATCTCCCTTGGCTTCCAGCAGCATGTCCGCCTTCTTCCAAAGGCCTTCCTGTTCCTCACGAATTGTCATTTCGGTAATCGTCCTTAGCCCGTAACCGAAGATCGAGACGGAGGGCACTGAGCAGTGCGGGCCGAGCTCGCGCCGAAATTGATCCGCGTCCCGAAGGAGACGGCGCTGTTCGGCCGATACCCAGCCGTCTTCCGTCAGCACGTTCACCTTTCGCCTGTTCCGGTCGACGACACAGGGATAGGTAGGCAGAATCTGGTAAGTCGACGGGAAAGTGCAGAGGACCCGCCGGATACGCTCATTCATCAGGCCGAAAGGAAGGATGTCCGGACCGCTCATGAGGGTCGGGACGGCCTTCGGAACGCCGTAATGAGGACCACCCAGGAAGACGATCCGTTTGACTTTCGTGCTACCGCCCAGACACTCCACGTAGTACCGGCTGACGAGGCACCCAAGGCTGTGCGCAATCAGGGTGATCGGCCCACGGGCCTCGGGGCTCCGCGCCTGCCATGCTTCAATCGCCGCTCCCAGCCGACGTGCCGAAACCCGGTTGTCTTGCCTCCAATCGTACGGAAACTCCAGCAGGTTTTTACCTCGTTCGTACCCCAGCGCTTCTTCCAGGTGCTCGGTCAACCTGCTGTACTGGGCCATCTTGATCACATTCGGGACAACTACGACCTCACTGACCAGGCATTTTGCTTCAAGCCCGCATTGATCGGGCAGGCACGCCATCTCGGGGTTCGTCAGGAGATACTTCGGATTAGGCCAAATCTTCTCGCTTCCCGCCCACAGCTCTGAACCCATCAAACCCGGGACGATGATCACCGGCCTCTGGTTGGCGAAATCGGACGGCGTTGGCAACTCGCCGAAACCTCCCAGCATTGTCAGCTCTTCCGGCACAAATCCCTTCTTGAAGACCATTCGAACCCGGCCGACTCGGATTGTGTCGCCGTCCTCGAGCACCTGTTCGGTGACCTTCTGCCCCCGAACCCAGGTCCCGTTAGTGCTGCTTAAATCACGGATAAAGAAAGAGTCGTTGCGGCGTTCGATGACCGCATGTCGTCGGGACGATTCCGCCGTGTTCAGCACGACCTCGTTCCTGGGGTCGCGGCCGAGCCGAACAACGTCATCGTTGAGACAGACTTCGCTGGTGCCGTTCGGCGTGTGGATAACCAGTCGAGGCTCGCGCGTGTTGCTCACTTCCATGGGCAACGCTGACGTCTCCTCTTCCGTCCCACCGTCGAAATTCGGGGCTATCGCGGTCATGCTCAATTCCGGGCTGGGATCCTCCTCGACAGCCTCGAAGCGCAGCATGCTGTCGCCAACCGCAAGGGAATCGCCATGTTTCAAATGCACTTCGGTGATCCGTTGGCCGTTCACCCAGGTGCCGTTCACCGACCCCAGGTCGTTCACGACACATGTCTCGTGTGAGCATTCCAGGCGGGCATGGGAACGCGAGACCCTGGTGTCGGGAATGACGATGTCGCTGATTTGGGCCCGCCCCAAAATCAAGGTGCCGTTGCGAAGTACGAATTCCTCGTCGGGCTTGCCTGGGTGAGACAAGATCAGCTTCCCGGGACTGCTGGCGTTGCTATCCATATCTGAGCAACTCCTCCGGAACAATCGTAAAGGGGACACTGATGAGGTTGCGGCGGTCAATCGACTCGCCGATTAGCGGCGAATGGTGCCGCCGCCTGCTGATCCGATTGTATAGCCACTCTAGGAAATAAATCTACCCTAATTAACTTTGGTGTATAATCGCCACAGGATCCCGCCCCCGCGCGGGGCGAGGTTGTTCACGCCTTTCCTTTTCGGGGGTGTCCATGTTCCGAAAACCTAGTTTCCTCAACAGCATCGGGATCGTCCAATGCCTCCTGGCAACTTTTTTTGCTGTCTGGTTGCTTTTTCCAGGCGCGGGCCCTGCCTTCGCCTGGCCGGTCCAACCCGCATTGACAGCCGCCTTCCTGGCCACGTCCTTTATCCTGCGCGCGGTCATGGGCTACAGCATCTGGCGCGAGCAGTACTGGTACCGGTTGCGGCCTCTCATTTGGGGTAACTACACTTTTCTCGGGATCATCTTCCTCGCGACCTTCTGGCATCTCCACGAGATGAGTTGGAAAACGCAGGGCCTGTTGGCCCACGTTTGGGTGATTGCATACATCATAGAACCTCTGCTTCTCGCACTCCGAGAGCCTCGGACACCCGAGAGCAAGACGGCACTTCCTCCAGATCGATCCGGCGGCCCGCTTTTCCCTGGTCTCAGGTGGACGCTGACGGGCATCTACATGGTGGGAGTAACGGTGGCCGGCATTCTGGTAATCAATCCGGAGTTCGCGGATATCCGCTGGCCTTGGCCGCTCGATCCTTTTGACGCCCGCGTCATGGCCGCCTGGCCGGCGTTGTGCGCGGTTTGGGCCGCTACCCTTTACCTGCACACCGATTGGGCTGAGGTCAAGCTCGGCGTTCAGTTGCTCTTGCTCTACGGTTTCTCGACGTTCGTATTCTGGGCATTGACTTTTCCCGGTTACGATCCGGCGCGCGCCAATCGCTGGCAATTCGGGGCAGTTGTCGGCGTGGCTTCCATACTGCTCGCTTACTACTACTGGCGACAGGAGGCGGCGAGGCGGCGAGTAAACGTCGTGCTGCCTGAGCCAGGCACGACAGAAGGCCAGGTCATCGGACCGTCCCCGACGTAGAAAATGCGAGGCTGGCAGCGACCGTATCACCGAGACCAGTCAGTTCTTTGGGAGGTAACAATATGGAAATCGCTCCGGGCGTCTATAGCATGGGAAATTGGAAGGGTGGGCGCGTTCGGGCCTTTTTGTTGGATGACGAGCACGAACTGACGCTCGTCGACACGTTGTTCGAAACCGATGCTCGACTGATTCTAGCCCAGATCAAACAGATCGGGCGAAACCTCGGGGACCTCAAACGGATCATTATCAGTCATTGCCACCGCTCGCACGTGGGTGGCCTGGCCGCACTGAAGCGGATGACAGGTGTTCCCGTTTACGCCCACGAGTGGGAGGCCGACATCATTGCGGGCAATCGGAGGCCCCAGGGCATCAGTCCCTGGCCAAGGTATCCCTTTCGCACCTTTCCCTTGCAGGCAGGGCTCTTTCTCCACCTGGACAAGCATCCAGCCTGCCCCGTCGACTGCTATTTGCAGGATGGCGAGCAGGTGGGCCCGCTGGTCGTAGTCCGCACTCCGGGCCACACTCCTGGGCACTTGTCCTTTTTCTGGCCTGAACGGCGCCTGATGATCACGGGCGATATCGTCGCCACCTGGCCAAAACTCACTCCCGGCTGGCCGGCCTTCAACTTGAATCCTCCGCAGCAATGCGACTCGATTCGGCGGCTGGTCGGTTTCCGCCCGTCAATTCTCGGCGTGGGGCACGGGGACCCGGCGGTTGACGTCAACGAGGAATCACTCCATAGCCTGATTGAAATTGCCGACAAATGGGCAGGAAAGTCTCCTGAAAGCATTCAGAGCGCCAAGCCTAAGCTGGCCTGAACCCGGGTGGCGCTAAGGGTACCCGCGGATCACGCGGATAAACGCGGATAGCGCGGATAAGGCGGCCTTATCCGCGCTATCCGCGTTTATCCGCGTGATCCGCGGGTACCCTACTTTCATCCCACTCAGGTATCATGAGGGCCGTGGTCAGGCGCGACTCGCTTCAGCAGCAGTTGGAATCGGTTGGTCTCGCGGCCCGGACTCCGCGCTCGGCTGACTCTATCGAGGTCTTCCGTCGGGCCTTGCGTGCGCACGCGAATATTCCGGCAGCGCGCGCGGCACAGGCAGCCGCCGAGCACGGTCTCTCGGAGCTTGTGCCCGACCTCGTCGCATCCTTTTCTTACTTTATCGAGCAGGCCGTCAAACGCGATCCCCATTGCATGGCAAAACTCGCGATAGCCGAGGCCCTGGATCGGCTTGACTACTCGGAGCCGGAGTTGTTCCTGCAGGGACTCCGCCACATGCAGCTGGAGCCCGTCTGGGGAGGGACAACCGATACAGCCGCTTCACTCCGTGCCAGGTGCATGGCCGCACTCGTTCGGACTAGCTACCCGGATCGATACCGTCTCCTCGCAGATTTGCTGTTTGACTCTTGTCCCGATGCGCGGCGTGGGGCGGTTCGCGCTGCCGCTTACGCAGGCGGTGAGGCGGGCGAGATGCTGCTGCGGATCAAGGCCCATTTGGGAGACACGGACAGCTCGATCGTCGGGGAATGTTTTACGGGACTCATGCAAATGGCGCCCGACTCAGCCCTGGAATTTGTCGGCCGGCAACTGCAATCGGAGCACGGCGACATACGCGAGCTGGCGGCACTGGCGCTCGGCGAGTCTCATCTTGCCGAAGCTTTCGACCTGCTGCGCCGGGCGATCCTGGAATCGACGACTGCAGGGGACTTCAAGATGCTTGGGCTGGCGATCGGTCTTTGCCGGACGGACGAGGCTTTCGAGTTGCTGCTCGAGCTGTTGGCCACTCGACCCACGCCCTTTGCCACGGCCCTGCTGGAGGGCGCCGCCTTGTGCGCTTCCGATCCCGTTCGCCAGCGTAGACTGGCTGAAACCGCTCATGCTCGCGGATTAGAGTTCGAGAAAGGAAAAGACTAAGTGTTTCGCAGAATCGTTGTTGAAGCGGTTTCCGTTGATCAGGCATTGAGTCAATTACGGTCAGAGGCCCCTGAAGGCTATGAAGTCCTGCAGACCGAGATCTTGTCCGACGCGAAGGCCGACACTATCATGTCCTCCGCCCCGACCACCGACGCCGCTTTCGGCAAAGCCCGTCATAAAGTCCCGAAAGGAGCCACGCTAACCGAGGAGACGGAGTTGCGGCAGCCGGGGTCCGAGAGTCTCACGGTCGAAGCACCGGATGAGGCAACCGCCCGCACTCAAGTTGAAAGCCGGGTCGAAGACGGCACCAAGATCCAGTTCGTAAAACTGGAGAGCGAGGGCAGCAACGGCTTCCTGGGGATAAGGAAAAAACCACGGGTGTATCGCGCTCAGTTGTTTCACCCGGCAGTCGTCCGCGTCAGCTACACGGCGACAGCGAAAGTCTCGGCGACACTCATGTCCCGTGAGGCCGCCGAGCAGGCGCGGGCTGCGGCGCGCGAACTGATTGATCTCATTGACCAGCCCGGAGAAACTCCTTCCGAGCAGATCAGGATGGTCGGAATCCGCCTTGAGAGCACCGGCGGTGTGGAGCTGATGCTCGCAACGCACACGCTGCTCGTGAAAGAACGCCCTCGCGCCAAACGCCCGGTCGAACAAGCCTGGGACGGCATCGGGGCGTGGATTGTGTAGGCTGGAGTCGCGTTACAGGGTACCCGCGGATCACGCGGATAAACGCGGATATAGCGCGGATGAAGCCGCCTTATCCGCGCTATCCGCGTTTATCCGCGTGATCCGCGGGTACCCTGTAACGCGACTCCAGGTCAGTCTCACCTAATACGCGCGTCCTAGTTTTGGGTCACGACCTACTTTCCCTTATGATTGAAAAAAGACCACTTATCTCGTTGTGAAGTGCTTATGTCCTGCCCTATCGAAGACTATGGCATGATCGGCGACTGCCAGACGGCGGCGTTGGTCGGGAAAAACGGTTCCATTGATTGGCTCTGCCTGCCTCGCTTTGACTCCCCCGCTTGCTTTGCCGCTCTCCTGGGAAACCGTGATCACGGCAGATGGCAAATCTGTCCGGCCGACGAACCGAGAGCCATCAGGAGACGATACGTTCCGGGGACGCTGATCCTGGAAACGGAATACGACGTCGGGTCGGGCAGCGTAAAGCTCATCGATTTCATGCCGGTCAGGGGAACCGCACCGGATATCGTGCGGATCGTGACAGGGGTTCGAGGCGAAGTCAGAATGAAGATGGAGCTGGTCCTGCGGTTTGACTACGGCTCGATCGTTCCCTGGGTCAGGCGTATTGAGCGAGGCCTTCGAGCCACAGCAGGACCCGATACGGTTTACCTTTGGACGGATGTGCGAGTCCGAGGCGAGGACCTGAGGTCCGTCGCCGATTTCGAGGTGAAGGAAGGGCAGCGCATCCCGTTCACGCTCACCTGGTCCGAGACCCATTGGCATGAGCCGGAATGCCAGGATGCCGAGAAAGAGCTTGCCGATGCAACGCGCTGGTGGAAGGAGTGGAGCGAACGCTGCACTTACAGAGGCCCATGGTGGAAAGCAGTAGTCGCGTCGCTGATCACTCTGAAGGGGCTGATCTACCAGCCCACAGGCGGGATTGTGGCCGCCCCAACCACGTCTCTCCCGGAAGAAATCGGCGGCGTCCGCAACTGGGACTACCGTTACTGTTGGCTGCGCGATTCAACGTTCACCTTGGCCTCCCTCCTCGTCGGCGGGTACAAGGAGGAAGCCAAGGCCTGGCGTGAATGGCTGACCAACGCTGTCGCAGGCACGCCCTCTGACGTCAATATCATGTACGGCCTGGGGGGTGAGCGCCGCCTGATCGAAAGCGAGTTGGACTGGCTGCCCGGGTACGAAGGATCCAAGCCGGTGCGCACCGGGAATTTGGCGTATCGTCAACATCAGCTTGACGTGTACGGCGAGTTGATGGACACACTGCACCTGGCTCGTCGACTCGGTGTCCCTGCCAGCGCGGATGCCTGGAGAATCCAGCGGGCGCTCGTCCGTTTTCTGGAAACCGACTGGGACAAGCCGGACGAGGGACTTTGGGAAGTCCGCGGCCCCAGGCGGCACTTCACCCACTCGAAGGTAATGGCCTGGGTGGCAGTTGACCGCGCGATCAAGGCTGTTGAACAGTTCGGTGAGGATGGACCCGTCGATCAGTGGCGGCATCTTCGCAAACAAATCTGCGACGAAATCTGGCGCCAGGGGTTCGATCAGGAACTGAACTCCTTCGTCTGGTATTACGGCTCAAAAGAGGCGGACGCGAGCCTCCTGATGCTGCCCCTCGTGGGCTTTGTCGACGCCAATGACCCGGCCATGCTCGGGACAGTCCGCCTGATCCAGGAAAGACTCATGAGGGACGGTTTCGTGCAACGGTATCCGACTAACCCGGAGGTGGACGGGTTGCCAGGCGGGGAGGGCGCTTTTCTTCTCTGCACCTTTTGGTTGGCCGACAACCTCGCCCTTCAGGGACGCAGGAACGAGGCACGGGACATCTTCGAGCGACTCCTCGACTGCCGCAACGATCTTGGCCTGCTCGCCGAAGAATATTCGCCGGAACAGAAGCGACTGCTGGGCAATTTTCCCCAGGCCTTCTCACACATCGGGCTCATCAACACCGCTCGCAACCTGGCAGAAAAAGGCGGCCCCGCCGAGCTCCGCCCGAATCACCTGGGGGACGCCGAGTAGCTCACCATACCTGTCAGAAGCCCGCCGCCTTGAACCCTCTGACTGTCCGCGGTTACCATGGGGGAAATCCCACCAAAAGGAGTACCAACTATGCCAGTGAAACCGGTTCCCGAGGGTTACCACAGCATCACCCCTTACTTTGTCGTTCAACAGGCGGAGAAGTTTATCGATTTCACTAAACGCGCGTTCGGAGCCCAGGAAGTGTTTCGGATGAACATGCCGGACGGTTCAATCATGCACGCCGAGTTGCAGATCGGCGATTCCCGGTTCATGTTGGGCCAGGCATCGGAGCGGTGGCAACCGCAGACTTGTTCGCTCTATCTGTATGTCCCTGATGTCGATGCGGTTTACCGGAGAGCAGTCGAGGCCGGAGGCACCTCCACTATGGCGCCTGAGGACAAGTTCTACGGAGATCGGTCCGCAGGGGTGGACGATCCCTTCGGCAACCATTGGTATATCGGCACCCACGTAGAGGACGTGTCGCCCCAGGAAATCGAGCGGCGCTTCCAGGAAATGATCAAGCAGCCGACGACGTAGCGTCTCGGGAAGTGACAAGGTGCGGAGTGACGGGGTGACAAGGTGACAGGGTGACAGGGAGAGCGCGGCACCCAGCTCAGCGGCGGTTGAGTGACCCGCCGGTTTGTGGCGGGTTGTATCGAAACCCCGCGCCTCTGAAGCTCTAGTAGTTGCGTCCACTCCTGGCCTGGGCGCAACTACTAGAGCTTCAGAGGCGCGGG
>Ga0105092_10000729_pt1 | contig 17330 bp, 15 predicted proteins | sample PPLLak2March2015_FD_87021 | JGI IMG/M metagenome (GOLD analysis project Ga0105092, IMG submission 87021) | Freshwater sediment microbial communities from Prairie Pothole Lake near Jamestown, North Dakota, USA - PPLs Lake P7 Core (1) Depth... | ecosystem: Environmental > Aquatic > Freshwater >... | reverse complement strand
TCTTATGTCGAGCAGGTTCATGATTTGCCTTGTAATGGTTGATGACTTTTCGTTCCTCTACGTTATTGGATTTTTAAAAACCAGCAATGCTACGAGAAATATTCCGATGATGATCCATCTGGAAGCAGACAGAACACATTATTCCTCCCAAGGCGCTCTTTATTATAAGGTTTGTTTTTTCCCTTCCCTATTGTCAAACAGCTATGTCTCAGGTGACATTTGTCTATCCTGCATGGGCCCAGGGATCGAGAATGCCTACGGCGGCAAACAGGAAGCCCTGGAAATACTGAAACATTTATCTGAAAGATAAGGGTAAAATCTGCTTAGGTAGGTTGCGCAACTCGTTGAGGGCTTTCACGGCAGCAAGGAGGAGATCATGGCAAGAATTTTTATCTCGTATCGCAGGCAGGACAGCCCGTCAATGACCGGGCGGATCTACGATAAGCTGGAAACCATTTTTGGAAGCGAGCGGGTCTTTCGTGATATCGACGATATCGGCGCAGGGCAGGATTTTCGCGCAAAGATCGCCCAGGAAGTTGACAGGAGTGACGTTCTGCTCGTGATCATTGGTCAAAAGTGGGAAAACATCGCGGATCATCAGGGGAACAGACGCCTGGACAACCCGGACGATTTTGTCCGGCTCGAAGTGGAAGAGGGATTAAAGAACTCGAAAAAGGTCGTGATCCCTGTCCTGGTCGAAAATGCCTCCATGCCCAAGCCGGAAGCGCTTCCAAAGAGTATGCGGGAATTATGTTATCGGAATGCCATCAGTGTGCGCCAGGACCCCGACTTCCATCCTGACATGCAGAAACTGATCGATGCCATTCGGAAAATCGCAAAAACGGGCATACCACTCTATAAAAAGAAATCTGCCATGATCGGTGCCGCATTGCTGATCATCGGCATTATTGCAATTTTCGCAGCCACACTGCTGGCTTCCCAGGCTACGCCAATCCCGGAGGCGACAAGTACGATCGTTCCCAGTCCCTCGCTTTCACCAATCGTCGAAAGCAGTCCGACTCAAACAATAGAGCCCACATTTACAAATACACCCGAGATCGTGGTTACAGAAACGGTTACCGAGACAAGCACGCTGCCCTCTTCCCGCCCCATCCGGATTGGGATCATTCAAATTCCAGACTATATCTTCACAGATATAAAAGATCGTCTCAACAGCCTGGGCTTCGAGGCGGAGTGGATCGGCGCATCGTCCGACTATAAAGATTTCATTGAATATGATATTGTGTACCTGCCGATTGGCTGGGCTTTTCAAAATCAATTAATCGAAAGCAGGGCGAATCAATACCAACGCTTTGTAGAGGAAGGCGGCGGGCTCGTTGTCGAACAACCTAATTTTAAAACTGCGTTAACTCCTGAACTGCTGCCATATAAGATTGTCTTCGGCCTGATGCAATACGATTCCAGGGAATGGCCTCCGGATGTCCGTGTCAAACACGAAATTGTGGCAAATCTTCGTGCATCGGAACTGCCGGGACCGGGCAACCGGATCGGCGTGAAAGATGACCACTGGCAGGTCATCACCACATCTCCACAGGGCAAGTATCCCACCCTGGTCGTGGCAGAATACGGTCAGGGAAGGATCGTGGTCCTGGCGAGCAGCGTCAGCACAAACCGCGAGGTGAGATATCAGCTCGGGGACCATTTTATTGAGAGGTTCATTGCGTGGGTAAGCAACATAAACAAACCATGAATATTCGCCTTCTGCAACGCGATGAAATCCCGCTCATCTGGCAGATCGACCGCCGTGAGGTGATCGAGAACATCTATACCCTGCGAGAGGGAAAACTTGTCCTCGAGCCCGAGCATTACGACATGCAAGGCTGGCCCCCGGGCGAAGCGGAACACTACACAGTTATCCTGTCGGATTGTTACAACGGCGGCGGGCTGTTCTGGGGCGCATTTAAGAATGATACGCTGGTCGGCGTATCCATTCTGGAAAGCAAATTCATGGGCTCGGGTCGTGACACGCTGCAGCTTAAGTTCCTGCACGTCAGCCGCGACCTGCGCGGACAGGGCCTGGGCACGAAGCTTTTCCAGCTTGCCGCTGAAAAAGCCAAAACACTTGGGGCGAAGAAGTTATACATCTCCGCAACGCCGTCCGAGAACACGGTCAATTACTACATGCGGCTGGGATGTGTGCTGGCTGGCGAGATCGACCCGGAATTGTTTGCGCTGGAGCCCGAGGATATCCATCTGGAGTATGTGATTTCGTAAATGACCAGCTCACGCCGCCGGAGACGGCGGTTATCAATGAACAACTGCTGGAAGCATGATTAAAATCATGGAACCAGAAAAGGGGGTGCAGACGTTAATGAATCATGGAGAGTCCCATGAAACCAGCAAGTATTTATAAACTGATCGTTGCGAGTTTTACCCTGCTCAGCCTGCTGGCCTGCAGCTGGACATTTACCGCCGAGTTTCCAACCGCAACCATTCCGGCTCCTGCAGAACCGCCGACAATCCCGCCCCTTCCGACGCCTACTCCTGCGAACCCGCCGCCATTTGTTATTTCAACACTCAACTTCAATGAAACGGGGCAAAACTCAGAATATACGATCGATGTCCAATTCCCGGCCATCCTGGAGAATAACGATCCGCGTGCGCAGGCGTTCAACGATGAAATCCATGCTCTGGTGCAGGGCGAGATCGCAGCATTCAAACTGAGTGTCCTTGATGCTCCGGATGACCCTGCTTTTGCCGCCAGTTCCTTTGATGTGAAATTTGGCATGTTGTTTAAAAACGATCGCATTTCAAGCATTAAATTTGACCATTTAGTATACATATCCGGCGCGGCACATCCCTATGGATATAGCAGGACCGTCAATTATGACTTTCACCAGGGCAAAAGCTTGTCTCTCGATGAACTATTCCACCCGGGCTCGAATTATCTGGAAGCAATTGCAAAGTATTGCAGCGCCGAGTTGAGTCAACGCGACATCGGCTTCGACGTGCTCTCCACGGGCGCGGCACCGACTCTCGAAAATTACCGCAACTGGAACATCACCCCGAACGGCTTGATGATCACCTTCGATCAATATCAGGTCGCGGCAGGCGCGGCGGGTTCGCAGACGGTCGTCGTACCGTATGGTGAGTTGCAGGCAGGGATCGCTCCTGAAGGTCCGCTGGCGGGCATCGTCAGGTAAAGGGCGAACAGATTTAGGGGGCATGTGTGCTTGACTTTCACAGCAATGATTTGTATAGTGAGTTTAGTCAGATCACTCTGATAACCACTGTACGCAAGCAAATCGGCAGGGAGCCATCGCATGCTTTACACATTTACAGTCGTGGTCAATCTAATCGCCCTGGCCGTTGCTGTTTGGTTGGGAATTTACATTGTCAGCCGCAGTTCACGAAGTGGGATTGCCTGGCTGGCCGGGCTGGCACTCTGGTCCATTGCTGGTTTCTTTCTGAACGTCCTGCTGGCGCTCAACCCACCCCCCTCTCCCACATTGATGCCCTTCTGGATGCGGCCGTTACTATGGTTCTGGCCTGCCGGCACGTTTGACCAAGGCTGGGGCAGCTGGGGTAGCTGGCTGCAAGGCTGGCAGATCACCCCGGCGGTGATGGTCTGGCATCACATTACCCTGCTCATCCGCAGCGGACGAATGAATCCCTGGCGCTGGACGCGCGTGACAATCGGCTATGTCATCGCCATCGCAGCTATTCTCGGCCAGCGTTACACAGGGCTCGTTTTTACAACGACCAGTGGAGATCCCCTTTATCTCACCACGCTGGTTCCGGGACCGTTGTACCCGCTGTACATGTTCGCCCTCTTTGTCTTTACATTTCTCAGCCTGGTGAACCTGATCCGTTCCGCCAAGGCCGCTCCCACCGTCGTGCAAAGAAAACAACTCAACCTGATGGTGTCCGCCACATTGATCGCCGGGCTGGCGGGACCGATTTCCTTTGTGTCCTACAAGCTGGACTTCCTCCTGCCGCGCGTCATCGTCACCCTGTTGCTTGGCTGTGCGGTCTTCATGATCGGTTATGCGGTTGCACGTTACAGCGCCCTGGTGGAAGGACGGGTAATCGGGCGCGATTTCTTATATAACGGCATCGTTATTTTACTGATCGCCACACTCTACCTGCTCGCGGTCTGGACCTCGGTCGCGTTTTATGGGGTGCCGGTGGTTGCAGTTGCCATTGTAGCGATCCTGGCAATCCTGACCCATTCCCTTGTGGATGTGGGACGTCGGGTCTTCGATTTTGTATTCTATAGTCGCGAAAAGCGCGAGCTGCGTGCCGGATTACGCAGGCTGGCACACCATGCCTATCAGGCGGAGGCGCTCGAGGAAAACCTCTCCAGCGCCCTCGAACCGTTGTGCCGATTCGTGCATGCGACCTACGGGCTGATCCTCCTGGTAAAAGACGATACATTCCATCTGGCAGCCGCTTATCGCTGGCGGCGCCTCCTACCGGAGCTGCCATTCAATGTTCTGGCATCAGATGATGTAGTGCGATTACCGGCAGGGAAACTCACGCCGCCGCTCGAAGAAGCAGCACTTTTGGTCCCTTTGTATGCCGGGGAGATGCAGCAGGGTGTCTTGATCCTTGGCCGGCCTGAAAATGCAGTCTCCTATGCCTCTTCCGATGTGGAACGGCTGCTCGAGGCAAGCGATCAGATCGCGGACGTCATTCGCGAGGCTGACAGGGAGAGCCAGCATCTCGCTCAACTGGCACAAATGGTGCAAGCCCTGCCGCCGAAACCAAACCTGGGAAGTGAGATCCCTGCCCGAACCGTGGAGGAGGCTCTGCGTAATCTATATGATTACGCCTATCTCTCCGACAGCCCTCTTTCACAGCTAAAGCAAGTCGGTGTGGGTCCCGGGAATACCCATCTCGACCGGGGAAAAATGGTCTACCAGACGATCCTGTGGGCTTTGGATAAACTGCGTCCACCCGGTGAGTTGCCACACGAGCCCATCCCGCGCCAGTGGTATCCGTATTTGATCCTTTCCGATGCCTACCTGGAAAACAAGCCAAATAATGAGATCATGATGCGCTTGTACATCTCAGAGGGCACCTTCAACCGCACCCGCCGCCTCGCCATCCGTTCCCTGGCACGTGCCTTGTCAGAAATGGAAGCAGCCGCCTCGTAATCCGTTCCCGAGTTTTCAATTCACCTGCTTTTGCCGCCCTCCTGTGTGAAGGAAGGCGGCAATCGCTTTAATGTAGCCTGCCAGGAGTAAAAGCGGCGGTTTTTGGCAGTTTTTTCTCTCGCTTTGGCAGTTTGGAAATGTGATAGTGGGGTCAGCAAAGGAGATCAGCATGTACCACACACAACCGCCCACCTATAAAACCTATTTCATCGATCTGCCATTAGCGCGCCTGCATGTGCTGGAGACCGGCAAGGGCATGCCGCTCATCATGGTCCCTGCCACGATCTCGGAATTGGAGAACTGGCTGGCGCTGGCGCAGTTCATGGCGCAGTGGTTTCACGTCTATTTCTTTGAGCTGCCGGGGCACGGACAATCGGAACCTTTTCGAGACCGGTTCTCCAGCCAGCGCGTCGCCGAGCTGGTAGCCCAGCTGGTGGATGCCCTGGGATTCGAACGCTTCAATCTGATGGGGTTTTCCTTTGGTGGGATCCTGGTGATGCGGACGTTCAAACTTCTTTCCCACCGAATTGACCGCCTGATCCTGATCGCTCCCTGTCTTGACCATCGCGCGCTGCCTTTCTCACGCCTGAGGCTGCATCTGCTCAACAAATCCAACCAACTCCTCAGCCATCCCAAGGTTCAGGAGCAGTTCGTCAGTTTGATCCACAATCCGTACACAGTTTCGGCAACCGTAAAAACCCTGCAAAGAATCGGCCGCCTGGAAGACACGATCCCTCTTCAGGAAAAATTGCAGCACACCAAAGCCAGCACGATCTCTGTCTTGAATGCCCAGGTCAATGAGATCCTGACCACCGAGTTCGAGGTGGCACCGACGAAATATCAGACACCATGCTATTTCGCCATGTCCGTCTACGATCCGCTGCTGCGCTTTGATACCACGTTGAATATTGTCCACAACCATTTTGCGAATGTGAACGCCGTGCCGCTTCTGTATCCATTCCACCAACCACCCGGAGCGTTCACCTACGAGGAGCTAAACAGGGATTTTTATAAGACTGTGGATGCCTTCATTGACATCCCGGCCTGAAACCCGCGTGCCGTTAGTCCGCAAGAGACCAGCGATCATAAAGGAGACTGGAATGAAATCACTCGCGATTCTTCTCAATCGAAAAACCCTGCCTATATTTTCGGTCCTCGCCAGCCTGCTGGCGATATGGCACTATCGCAGCCCGCTTTCTGAGATGATGACTTTATTCAGCGACTGGGAAGCCATTGTGACCTGCATTCAAGGATATGGCACACTCGGTCCGGTCATACTCTTTCTGCTGGTATTGGCACAGGTATTCGTCGCTTTCATTCCCGGCCACGCGCTGATCGTAGCCAGCGGTTATATCTACGGCGCGCCGGTGACCATTGGGGTGGTCGCGACCAGTGCCATCCTGGGTAGTGAGATCGCTTTTTGGCTGGCGCGCAAATACGGCCGTCGGCTGATCTACCGCCTCGCTTCTCCGGCGGCGATCGAACGCTGGGATCATCTTGCTGGAAATCGGGGTGCGGGGTTTTACTTCTTCACCTTTGTCCTGCCCCTTCTGCCAAGCGATCTAATGTGCTATGTTGCCGGGTTGGGGAAAATCTCACACAGACAGTTCTTTGTCGCCAACGTTGCAGGGAGATTACTATCCACCGTCGCGATGACGTTGATCGGCATGTTCAAGTTGCGCCCTCCTCTTGGCTTTTGGCTGCTGTTTTTTGCAGTCCTGACCGTTCTGTATATCGTCTGGGGTATTCAAAACAATTCGTTCAAAATGCTCCGCACAAAAATGACCCGCCGCCTCAAAAAAGCCCGGCGGCCGATGAAGCAAATATCCGATAAGACAAGACCTGCTCAGCTCCACGAATGGACTCGCCAGCTGATGGAAAGAGTCAATGACCTGATGCAACTGGCCGCGCAGGAGGAGACAAAATGAAGATCACCGACTTGGTTCGATCCTATCCCAATGGGAACGTGTAAGAGAATGCAGGCTTTTTAGCCGAGGATCTCATACGGCACGCCGCGCACTTCCCAGCGTTTGCCGTTGGCTTCGCCCCTTACTTTGACCGGCAATAGTTTGGCAGGCACGCCTGAATCCGGGATCCAAATGCGATCCTGGATGGGCAGAATGAGCAAGCCATTGTCATCCCCGACGGGTGTGAATGTTTCATTTGCCTGCTGTTTGAAGACAGATATGCCCAAGCGCGCGCAAAGTTCATTGGCAAGTCCCATCACATCTTCCGAAGGCAAACCGATCTCGCTAATTTGAAGGATCTGCCGGCTGTCAAAAGCCCCGTCCGCAGCGTTTTGCAAGTTGTGGCGCGCAATAAACTCCAGGACGTTTCCAGCCGCATCCTTGAAATAGAGCGCATGGGAATTCCAGTTTTCAGATGCAAACTCATCCTTGCCACTTTCATCGTGCAGCAAAGGAATGCGGCTCGAAATCCACTCTTTCGAGGCACGGAACTGGTTCTCCGGAATGTTGAAGGCAAAGTGATAGGCACCATCAAAATCAGGTGGAGCCTGGGTGAAGAGAAGATCTGTTTTCCCTGCTTTGACTTCCAGGCGTGAAGAGGTTAACCTTGTGGGTAGCTCAAGAACGTTCGCGTAAAAATCTTTTTGTGCCTGTAAATCCTTTGCCGGGAGTTCCAATCCTGTAATATTCATCAGCCATCCTTGTGAAGATTATTCGATTTCTTAACTATAGCTACTGAAACCTTCACAAAGTAAATTCTTACAGTTGCCTCCCCCTAATGAATACCGATTTGTTCACTGATTTACTCGTCATGTCTCAGGTGTGGGTGTGAAACTTGTAAGGATCGACTGTATTTCATCCACCCGATCCTGCACCATTTGGCGGACATCCTCAGTCAGCGTTGGATCATCGGATTCGAGATAGATGAGGTAATTGGCGAGAGCATGTTCCAGGTAACCACCCGAATCATAAACCCTGGCTAGTAGCGCATAGTTCGCAGGCGTCGGGGAAATTTGGCATAACCTTTCAAGATAGGCTGCAGAAATCTGATAATGCCCAAGCCCAAGCTCCGCATATGCCATATATTCCAATGCCCTGGCTTGATCATCAGGGTCTGAAAACTCCTCCAAATGGGGACCCAGGGTATCCAGGACAAATTGCGCGTCTCCCTCCGTGTAAAGAGCTTCCTCGACCTGATCCAAAAGCGCCTGGGCGGCAATTGTGGGAGTGGATATAAGAGTTGGCGTGGGAGGTGGATTGGCAATTTGCACGGCGAACAGGCCAATGGCGGAGAGAGAAACGACACAAAGTCCAAGTAGAAAGCCAGTCAGCCCGTACTTAATCCATGTCATTGCAGTGGTCTTTTTTGAATTTTCCATCATAGCCTCAGGGGGTGATGCCATGAACTTCAATGGAACCGTTTGTTCTCTGGAGTATAAGCGTTATGCCAAGCTCATCTATGGTCGTTTCGACAGAGGAATTGCCATATGCAAAGTGAATATAGACATCACCATCGGGAGACACATATTCATTTGGATAATTGATCTGATTCTCGCCCCAGTGGACTTCGTTGTTTCCACCCCACATGTTGTTATGAAAATTCCAAAGGGAAATTTGCCGTGGGAGATGCTGGCTGGTATCTGATGAAATCAACCAGACGGAGAGGCGCTGTACTTCACGATGGTCCAGGGACTGCGCAGGTTGAAAGCGCCACAGGCTATCATATGTTGGACCTGTTTGAACAGGTCCAACCTTTTGCTCCAGATCAATGATGTGCGCGAAACGCAGAGTCGGATCTTCTGTAAACACGGGAGTAGGTAGGGAAGGATTCGGCGAAGAAGTGGGGCGCGGTGTCAGGAGAGACGTAAGAGTGGGAGTGGGAATGGCAGTGCCGGCCGGAAATGACGGAGTCACTTCCAGAGGGGTCGCGCCCAGGGCAGCAAGATCCTCCTGGATCATTGTGAGCACGGGGTCAAGCTTTCGATATGTAACTTCTGCCTCCTGGAAATATTGAATGGCGGTTTCCGTATCTCCCCGTGCGAGAGCGATCTTGCCCTGGGCATAGGATAGTAAACCTCCCCGCCCCCAGGTCTGTCCCATGCCAAAATCCAGGTCATCCTGTGCTTTATCCAGATCGCCCTTTTCGGCATGGAGCAAACCGCGCAAATAGTAACGTTCTCCGCAGTAATACGGATCATTTGCGATTGTGTAATCCAACTCCGCCAGGGCGTCATCGTTCCTACCCATTACATACAGGATTCGCGCGCGTTCCAGGCGGCGTTCACAAGTATCGCGAATTTTGATCGCTTCATCCATATATTCGAGCGCTTTGTTCAAATCATTTTTACAAAAGTAACCTAAAGCCAGCCCTGTCGGTAATGCCGCGCTTGGCTCCGTTGCAATTTCAATCAAGTGATTGGCCTGTTCAATTCCTTCGTCGCAGTTTCCAACGATAATGTTGGAGAAAATCACGTACCGTTCTGCCAGCGGATCAAAGTTGCCCAGTCTGTTTGCAATATCCAAATTATCCAGGGCAGTTTGTTCCAACTGAAGATTATCCACCCGGGCAGGTTGAAGACCAGCTAAATGGTCATAGTACTTATAACGACCGAGGTAATAATCGCCCTTGCCATCGGGTTCGAGTTCAATTGCCTTGTCAAAATCCGCGCCCGCCAGAGATAAATAATGCATAAATTCCTGTTGCGAACGCTGGTTCCCCAGCAAATTAAGATAAGCCTGGCCACGGTTGTAATATCCCTCGGCCCAGTCAGGGACAATCTCGAGGGCCTTGTCCCATGACAGGACAGCATCGGCATACGCACCTTGAGAAGAATACCGGAGTGCTTCTGAAATATAGTCGCCAGCCAGCTGAAAACGTTCCATAAAAGGCTGCGATGCAAGGTCTGGGGTAGGAGTTTCTGAGACACGTATGGCTAGGGTGGGAGTCTCTGAGAAGACCGGCATCACTGCGGAAGTTTGAGCGGCATAAGCGAAGGGCTGAATTACCTGCTGGAATCTACCTGTCCACACCCCATAAAAAAGCGGGACTCCACAAAGCAGGCAAGCGAATAATAACCCGCCAAGCAGTGCAATGAATTTGTTCCTTGTTGAAGACTTGTGACCATCCATGGGATAACCTCCGTATTTATCTCCCAGCCTCGCTCCAATGTGAATTCTACAGCCACATCCTCTTCCTGTGGAATGGAACTTGATTACAAAACCGAAAGATTTACAGGTTTTACTCTTCCCTCAACCACCTCCTGACCGCCTCACGCGGATGCTGGTACCCAGCCATCCTGTCGAGCAACACATTCGGGTCAGACTCGCAGAACAGGACTTCGCGATGTTCCTTGAAAACGAAACCTTCCGCCACGGCATGGTCGATCGCGGCGATCAAAGGAGCGTAATAGTTTCGGACGTTAAACAACCCGACCGGTTTCTCATGTGCGCCGGTCTGCGCCCAGGTGACGGTTTCGAACAACTCGTCGAAGGTGCCGAAGCCGCCCGGCATGGCAATGTAGCCCTCTGCAAGTTCGTGCATGCGTGCTTTGCGAGCGTGCATTCCCTGGACAACGTCCATCTGGGTGAGATGCGTGTGGGCAAGCGCCAGGGTATTCATGGAGGGAATGATCACGCCGACAACCTCCCCGCCTGCTTCCAGTACGCCATCTGCCACCACCCCCATTAGTCCTGTCTTGCCGCCGCCATAAATTAAACGGATGCCCCTTTCCGCCAGAGTCCGGCCCATAAAACGGGCGCCGGCGATATAGTCCGCGTGAACGTCGTCCGACGATCCGCAGAAAACGCAAATTGATTTCATAAAATCCATCCTTTATAAAGAAAATCCAGCCTTGCGAAGGTGATTTGAGTCTTGATCGCTGATACCAACCTTCGCAAGGTTCAAAACCGCCTTTGGAAGGCCGATTTCATAACATGAAATGTCAAAAATCGTTGTTTTTTGTAGCTATTACTTTTTCGTGAACACAAAACGGGGCATCGGTAACCATCAACTTCACTACGACTTTACTATCCGTGAAACTTTTGTAATATTGTAACCGTCTTGTAAAGAAACTCTAATCTTTTTCCTACGCGGACTTTCCCCCCTTTTTGGTAGAATCGTCCCCATAGATTTAGGAGAAAACTATGGCAGGTATGGAGCGTTTTACACAGCGAGCGAGACGTGTCCTCAGCCTTGCACATCAAGAGGCTGAACAATCTCGCAACAATAATATAGGTACAGAGCATCTTCTCCTTGGACTCATGGATGAAGAAGGCGGTGTGGCGGGGCGTGTACTGCGTGAACTCGGGATGACGTCTGACCGGGTGCGCGAAGTGATCCGTCGCGTGACTACCAGCTCATCAAGTTTCGATCCCAATCGCGTTGAACTCGCGTCTGAAACCCAACAGGTTCTGGAACATGCGGTGGATGAAGCGCGTCGACTCGGTCATCATTACATTGGTACAGAGCATATCCTGCTGGGGCTTGTCCGCGTGGACAGCACTGCGATGGAAGTGCTGCGCCGGCTTGGGGTGACTGCGGAACAGATTCGCAGACAGACTCGCCGCGTGTTGAACGAGTCCGCCTCCTCCCCAACGCCTACAGGCGGAAGCCTGGCGCGCGGTTCTGCAGCCAGCGGCGCCAAGACTCCGCTGGTGGACCAGCTTGCAACTGACCTGACGACCAAGGCGGAAGAGAAAAAACTCGATCCCGTCATTGGGCGTCAAATGGAAATCGAGCGCGTCATCCAGATCCTGGCGCGCCGCACCAAGAACAACCCGGCATTGATCGGTGAGCCTGGCGTTGGCAAGACGGCCATCGTCGAAGGTCTCGCCCAGCGGATTGTGGAAGGCGATGTGCCCGCGCCCCTGATGAACAAACGCTTACTGCAGCTCGACGTGGGTTCCCTGGTGGCCGGCACGATGTACCGCGGTCAGTTCGAGGAAAGACTCAAACGCGTCATTGATGAGTTGAAACAATCAGGTGCAATTTTGTTTATTGATGAAGTCCATATGCTGGTAGGCGCAGGCGCCGCCGGTTCCTCGGTGGACGCCGCGAACATCCTGAAGCCAGCTCTGTCACGTGGCGAGCTGCAGGTCATCGGCGCGACCACGATGGACGAGTACCGCAAACACATCGAGTCGGATGCCGCTCTCGAACGGCGCTTCCAGCCCATCACGGTGGAAGAGCCCTCGGAAGAAGAGACGATCGAGATCCTCAAGGGTATCAGTAATGCTTACGAAGAGCACCATCATCTTGTGATTTCCGATGAGGCGCTCGAAGCGGCCGCTCATTTATCCTCCCGTTACGTCACGGAGAGGTTCCTGCCCGATAAAGCCATCGACCTGATCGATGAATCCTCCTCGCGTGTGCGCATGTATAAGAGCGCCGCGGCGAAAGAGTCGAAGGATCTGTTTGGTCAATTGCGGCAGGCACGCCAAAACCGTTCCCTGGCTCAGGAAGAAGGCAACAGCGAAGATGTGCGGGAATGGGAGGAGCGTGAAGTCGAACTGGGTGAGCAGATCGAACGTCTGCGCACCGGCTGGGATCGCACAAACAGCCCCGTCGTTTCTGCGGAAGATATCGCGGAAGTGGTGTCCATGTGGACCGGCGTCCCGCTGATGCAGCTGGCGGAGGAAGAGTCCCAGCGTTTGCTCAAGATGGAAGATGAACTGCGCAAGAGCATTATTGGGCAGGACGATGCCATCCTCGCGATCTCGCGTGCCGTCCGGCGTGCCCGCGCCGGGTTGAAAGACCCGCGGCGCCCGATCGGTTCCTTCATGTTCCTGGGACCCACAGGTGTGGGCAAGACGGAACTCACCAAGACGCTCGCCAAGTTCATGTTTGGCAGTGAAGATGCGGCAGTCCAACTGGATATGTCGGAATTCATGGAACGACACACCGCTTCCCGTCTGGTCGGTGCCCCTCCGGGATACATCGGCTATGAAGAGGCTGGTCAACTGACCGAGGCCTTGCGCCGCCGACCTTATTCAATTGTTGTTTTTGATGAGGTGGAAAAGGCGCATCCTGAAGTTCACAATATGCTGTTGCAGATCATGGAAGAAGGTCACCTCTCCGATGCGAAGGGTCGCAAAGTGGATTTCCGCAACGCGATCATCGTCATGACCTCCAACATCGGTGCGGACATAATCAAGCGCCAATCATCCCTGGGCTTTGTGCTCAAACGGGATGAAGTCATGGAAGAGAAACTCTCGTATGAGGACATGCGCAAGAAGTTGAACGACTCACTCAAGCGCGCCTTCCGGCCCGAATTCATCAACCGCTTGGATGCAGTGGTCATCTTCCGCTCGCTCAATAAGGAAGACATCCAGAAGATCGTTTCCCTCGAACTGGATAAGGTTGCGGAACGCCTCAAGGAACATAACCTTGCGCTGACCGCCACCCCCGAAGCTCTTATGGCACTGGCAGACCAGGGCTATGACTCCGATTTTGGTGCACGTCCCTTGCGACGCGTCATCCAGCAACGAGTAGAAGATCCGCTATCGGATCGGGTGCTGGGCGGCGAATTCCAAAATGGAGATGGGGTGCTGGTGAATTTGAACGCAGAAGGCGAGGTCGTTCTCGAACGAGCGGCTGAGAAGGAAAAAGAAGAAGCACCAGCCGTGTAAGAAAGACAAAATGAAATAGTAGTCAATTGTCCCGCAGTTCGACTGTGGGACAATTTTTTAGGCAGGTCAGCTCCCTGCGGGAGTGCTTCGCGAAGACCTGCCCCTAGTTCTTTTTTGTAATCTTTTCTTAATAAGTTTTGTTTGCCACAGGTTGTCTATGAGGCGTAAGAAACTTTACAGAGCACCGCTTTAGCGGTAGAGAGAAGGAGTAATACTATGAACACCAATCTTCAAACTGCCACCCTGGCTGGGGGATGCTTCTGGTGTTTGGAAGCTGTTTACGATGAACTCAAGGGAGTCCACTCCGTGGAATCCGGTTATGCAGGCGGGCAGACGGACAATCCCACGTATCGGGAAGTCTGCAACGGCAACACCGGCCATGCCGAAGTGATACAGATCCGCTTTGACCCAAATGTCATTTCCTACCGGGACCTGCTGAACGTGTTCTTCACCATCCACGATCCTACCACTTTGAATCGACAGGGTGGAGACGTCGGCACACAATATCGCTCTGCCATCTTTTATCACGACGAGGAGCAGAAGAAGGTCGCCGAGGAAGCCATCCGGGATCTCCATGCTCAAAAGATCTGGGACAATCCCATTGTCACCGAGGTGACAAAGTTCGATAAATTCTATGTGGCTGAGGATTACCATCAGGAATATTTCGCGAAAAATCCCTACCAGCCCTATTGTCAGGTTGTCGTCGCGCCAAAGGTAGGGAAATTCCGCAAGCACTTCATTGAGATGCTGAAGAAGCAGCCGGTGTAAGTTATAAAGGCCCTAAGGGTTTTGTCGCCTCCATGATTACTTTGGAGATGCTTGGCAATAATCCTTAGGGTCTATCTTTTTAATCAAAGATCACAAGGCGATTCCTGGATCCCTGAAATGACCGTATCCCGGAATGTTATCGAAGCATTCCGCAATTCATCCACTTTCGCAGTGACCTCAGAGGGCATCAGCAGAGTGCCCGCCTCGTGGAATACCCAGTCGATATCTTCCTGATATTCACGAATCCCCTCTGCCTGAGTCAATCCGCCATCGATAAACCACAAGTTGAAATTAATTGACATGGGGGCATCCGGATAATATGCCCCGCCATGCTGGGCGACCAACGTTCCGTCGATGAAATAGCGAACCGTTCCGCCGTTCACCTGTGTTACCAGAGTATGCCAGCCTGCCAGGCTGCCATGAATGGAATTGCTGGTGTTATCCGCATTCCACGGCTCGATCTGTACCGTTTCCCAGGTGGTGACATAAAAGGTCAGGTCTGTGCCGCCCCAGCCGCCGTTCGGCAAATACTCGTAATCCATCTCGCTATAGTCCGGGTCCAGAGCCTGGAGGTAGGGAGTGATCGTGTAAAACGTCTGGACGACCTCATCGCCATCCGTTCCGGAGACCGGCTCATCACTGAAGCGCACACGCGCTGCATACGTCCCTTCGAGATATTTGCGCTGATGACAGATCTGCGTCTGATACGTATTCTCGCGGGTGCCATCCGTCGAGGAGGTCATCCGCAGGAGACGATTGTCGGCTTGATCGGGATAATCCAGAAACGAGACATTCTCCGGGCGGAAGGTCGCCCCGGGCACGCCGGGCCAGCCCGAGCTGTCCCGGAGGATCCAGCCATTCGAGGTCATTTCCGCGTGAGTGGAGTAGGAGAAGTCATCGAACAGGATTTGTGACGACCCAGCGCCTGAAGCGGGTGAGGCTGCGACTGGAGGTCTGCCCGGTCTGGGAGTACAACTTCCCACGCTCAAAGCACAAATCAAATACAAAAGATAAGGCGCTGCACAGCGTTTCACGGTTGGGCTGCTCTCATTTCCCGATCGTTTTTCTGAACAGCTCAAGGGTCAGGCTTACTCCGTCCTTTGTGACTGTGTGTCCGACCCCGGGCTGAACCTCATAGTGGACATCAAACCCATATCCCTGTAAACCGCGGATGAATATCCCACTTGTTTCAACAGCGACCGGATCATCGCTACCGCCGATAACAACCAGCATGGGGATCAACTCTGGAAACGAGCGTGGTTCCATGTACACTCCTGAAGAGAGGATCGCAAGTCCGCTCACGGCTCGGGGATAATGACAAGTGAATGCCTGAATAAAGTAGGCGCCTGCCGAAAAGCCGCTAAAGAATATTCTCGGCCGAATGCGATAATCCCTTTGCACCTCCCCGATCGCGCTCCAGACAATATTTTCTCCCACATCCAGGCGGAATCCGAATTGTTCGCCCGGTATGCTGGGGCAGAGAAGAATAAAGCCTTCCTTCTCTGCATATGCCTGCCATAATTGCCAGCATTGCAAACCATTACTGCCTGCGCCATGGATGCCCACAAACAGGGGCCATTCCGAGTCAGCCGAATAAGCTTTCGGGACGTATAAGTAATACTCCACCGGCTGGACGTGCCTGTATTCTGCCGGGTCCTTCGGCGCGGAATTTTCTACAGCCATCCAGGCAAATACTGCCACCGCTGCCAGCAAGCCCATGCTGATCCACAACAACCAGGGCGATGGACCGGTCCGTCTGGTGGGGAAGGTGACAGCACGCGCCTTCGTCTCCGAATGGACCTGTCGTTGCGGATCGAAATTCAAATTCTTTAATGTCTGTTGAACCTGCTCGTTTGTGGGATTGTAACGAAGGCAGGCCTGCCATATCCGGGCCTTTTCCCTGGCTCCGGGCCAGGTCTGGGCATACCAGTGCCAGGCTGGGATGTTACTGCGATCATTCTTGATAATGAGTTCCAATTGTCCACGGGCGGCATCTATTTTTCCTGCCTGAATCAGCCCAATTGCTCGCTCCAAAGGATCATCTGCCATGACTGCCTCCCATGCTATGAAGTCAACATGTCGAGATTATACTTTAACAGCTTCTTTGTGGATAAACTTTGTTATACTTGCGTCGCCTTATGAACGAGATGCAAACGTTAGCCCCAGCTTTTTCAGTACGCGACATTCCCATTTACGGGGATGCTGTTCTCGCGCCCATGGACGGTTACTCCGACTGGCCCTTCCGGTCGCTCTGCCGTGCGCTGGGTTCCGCCATGAGCTATACCGAGTTCGTAAAAGTAGAGAAGATCTTAAGTCGCTCGAAGGAACCAGCCAAAAGACTGTACTATGAAGAAGCAGAAAGACCCGTCACGTTTCAGATCTATGGCGACGATCCAGATCTGATTCTAAAAGCCGCGTTACGAATACAGGAGTTGAACCCGGATATTCTTGACATCAACATGGGTTGTCCCGCCAAAAGCATCGCGGACCGCGGCGCCGGCGTGGGCATGATGCTGACTCCTCTGAAGATCGCGCGTACCTTTCGAAAACTGACTGCGGCGCTGAAAGTGCCGGTGACGGGCAAGTTCCGCCTGGGCTGGGAGCGGAGCAAAAACTATAAATTGATCGCCCGCATCGTGGAGGAGAACGGCGGTTCCCTGATCGCCATTCACGGACGGACCAAGGAACAGCGCTACAGCGGCGAAGCAGACTGGGATGCAATTGCCGAAGTCAAGTCCCTGGTCAAAATTCCTGTGATTGGCAGTGGCGACGTAAAAACTGTAGCCGATATTCAACGCATGAGACAGTACACCGGCTGTGAGGCGGTCATGGTCGGCCGGGCTGCGAT
>Ga0105092_10000727_pt1 | contig 17332 bp, 12 predicted proteins | sample PPLLak2March2015_FD_87021 | JGI IMG/M metagenome (GOLD analysis project Ga0105092, IMG submission 87021) | Freshwater sediment microbial communities from Prairie Pothole Lake near Jamestown, North Dakota, USA - PPLs Lake P7 Core (1) Depth... | ecosystem: Environmental > Aquatic > Freshwater >... | reverse complement strand
CGTTGCTGACCTGGCCCGGGGCTACGCAAAAAGCGCTCCGCCCCGGGCTATTATGTCTCGGCCTTTCAGGCCGAAGGCGGCCGCAGCCGGCTGAAAATGTAAAAACGCCGGTCAGCCGGTCAGCCCGTGAGCCGGTCGGCTGGTCAACCGGTCAGCTGGTCAACCGGTCAGCCGGTCGGGGGTTGAGCGCCGGTGAGTCCCTGGTCCGCTTTGGCCGGGTCGTATCCTGGATTGGATTTCGGCATGGTCGCATTCACCGACTGGCGCCACCGTTCCAGCGACTGCCGCAGCTCTCTGGTCTTGCCGGGGTTTGCCGCGGTCAGATTCCGCGTTTCGCCCAGGTCCTCCCTCAGGTTAAACAGTTCGAGCCGGCCGTCTTCGTAGAACTCAATGAGCTTGAAGTCACCTTGGCGTACGGCTCCGCTCGGCACTCCGCCCTGATTGCTGTAGTGAGGGTAATGCCAGTAAAGCGCCTCGCGCTCGAGCCGCCGATCCCCCTTCAGGACGCGGACCAGGCTCTGCCCATCAAGTCCTCCACCGTCCGCCGGGCGGCCAATCATCTCGAGGACCGATGGAAAAAGATCCATGCTGCAGACAGGCGCAGTACAGGATGCCCCGTTGGTCACACCCGGCCACTTGATGATTAGAGGCACTCGAATGCCTCCTTCGTACAGATGTCCTTTCCCGGCCCGCAGCGGCAGGTTGCTGGTTACAGCGCGTTTGGACCGCCCCTCGTAGATCAAGCCCCCATTATCTGACGTCAGGATGACCACTGTCCGATCAGCGATCTTCAGTTCTTCGACCTTCCTGACCACGCGTCCCACGGCGACGTCCACCGACTCCACCATGGCGGCATACGCCGCGTTCTGTTGCGGGTCGTCGGGTCGCAGCCTCGCCCGGTACTTCTCGATCACAGGCTCCCGCGCCTGGATCGGCTGATGGACAGCGAACTCGGTTAGATAAAGGAAAAACGGCCGGTCGCGGTTAGCCTCAATGAATTTTTCGGCCTCTTCCGTGAGTTTCTCGGTGAGGTAGTCGTCGGGAGTGCCGCCTTTTAATCCAGGAAGATCGAACGGCCCGAAGTACGAACTTGGGGAGCCGCGATGTGTGCCCGCCACATTCAGCGCGAAGCCTTGGGATTCAGGATAATGCTGGGGCCCCCCGAGGTGCCATTTCCCGATGCTGGCCGAAATATGGCCGGACTCGTGCAAAGCCTCCGCCAGGGTCTTCCGTTCGAGAGCCAACTGTTGCTCCATCTGAGCGGGGAGCAGCCGAGCGGTTGGCCAGGGCGCTCTGCCGGGAATCCAGTCGGTCAGATGAAGGCGAGCCGGGTGTTGTCCGGTCAGGAGGCTGGCGCGAGTCGGCGAGCAGACCGGCGCGCCTGCGTAGGCGTCAGTAAAGCGAGCTCCTTCCCGGGCGAGCCTGTCAATGTTCGGCGTCTGGTAGAACTTGCTGCCGTAGCAAGTCAGGTCGCGCCAGCCCATGTCATCGACGAGGATGAGGACGACGTTCAAGGTCCGATCGTCGGCAGGCAACGCGGCCTTTGGAAAAGCAGCCGAGACTTGGCTCCAGTGAGAGAATCCGCCTGCCAGGGCACCCGCGCCGATAGCTCCCAGAAAATCACGTCGGCGCTGCTTTCTGAGACTCATCTCCCTCCCCTGTGCGGCGACTATAACAACCGAGTGGCCGCCGCATCAAGCAGTATCGGAGCTTCGATTCGGGCAACACGCTAGCTTCTGGGAGTTATCTTCAGGGCGTGCGCGGGCTGATCGGCTTTCTGTGCCGGCAGCGTGACGACCAGCCCCTCCGTGTCCCGGGTAAAGGCGAGTGAGCCCTGGTTCCCAAGCAGCTCGACCCGGGCGATCTCCTTGGGAAATTTCTCGCTTCCCTGGGCGAGGGTCTTGATGGTGGCCCTGCCGCTCTCGGGCCAGGCCATCACGAAGGCGTAGAGCACGTCGCCCTTGGCAGTGAAGCGGATATCCTCTGCAGTGTAAGGGCGGACGTCCCGCGCGCCGCCGAACTGCCCGCGCGGCGCAGGATTCGTAACCGACGGCCCTTCGCCGTAGACCTTCCACGGACGGGTGGCGAAGATGCCTTCGCCGTTGGGCGCCATCCAATTTGCGATGCCCTCGACACAGGCGACTTCGTCCGAGTCAATGGTTCCGTCGCCGCGAACGGGGACGCTGAGCATGAGGTTGCCGTTCTTGCTGACGATGTCAATGAGCATCTGAACAACTTGCTTGGAAGTCTTGTAGCGGTGCTCTTCGAATATCCGGCGCTCGTAGTGCCAGGCGCCGATGCACGTGTCTGTCTGCCAGGGCAGTGGCCGCCCTTCGCCGGCGACGCCGCGTTCGATGTCATCGACCAGGCCGGCGCGGTGCTCGGGCGGGACGTGTTTGGCGTTGATCACCACGTCCAACTTGCCGGTGCGTTCAATGGAGGAGTTGTAGTAGTGCGCCGCGATGTCGAGCCCGGCCTGCCCGAGTGGCAACCCGCTGTTGTCGAAATAGAGCACGTCGGGATGGTATTGGTCGATAAGATTCTGGCAACGTAGAAACCACTTTTCGGTGAAGGCGGGATTCTGCGTTGGCGGGTTTTCGTTCCAGCGGCGATCATTGGCCTCGTGCCACTTGTTCGCCTCGGCGATGGTGGTTATTCCGTCGGGAATGACTATGTTTCGGCCCGTGTAAAGCTCCTGGGGATCGAGTCCTTCCCACCACTTGCCCTTCCCGTCCTCTTTGGTCAGCTTGTGGGCATCGTAACGGACCCCCGCCATAGGACCTTCGGCATCGTAGCCGTAAGCGGTCTGGAACCAGTGCCAGGCGTGCGCCGAATGGTTGCTGACCCCGAGGCGAAGCCCAGCTTGACGCGCCGCCTTGGCCCATCCGCCAACGATGTCCTTCTTCGGGCCGACGTTTACGGAATTCCAGGCGTGGTGCTTGGAATCGTAGGCGTCAAAGTTGTCGTGGTGGTTGGCCAGGGCGAAGAAATACTTTGCGCCGGCGCGTTTGTAGAGCGCGATGAGCTGCTCGGGCTCCCACTTCTCGGCTTTCCACAGGTTGTCCAACTCCATGAAGCCGAACTTGGAGGGATGGCCGTAGGTCTTGACATGGAAATCGTAGTTGGCGTGCCCCTGGATGTACATGTGCCGGGCGTACCAGTCGCCTTGTTCCGGCACACACTGGGCAGTCCAATGCGCCCATATACCGAACTTCGCATCGCGGAACCATTCCGGGCATTTGTATTGGGGGACCAGCGAATCCCACGTGGGTTCGAAGGGACCGCGGGCGATCCGTCGTCCGGATTGGAGACCGAGCGAAGAGGCGGCGAACGCGGTGCAGGACGGGAGCAGACCGGCGACCATCACGCTCCCACCAAGAAACTCCCGACGCGAAACGGATTTTTTCATGGGATTCCTTTCTCGAATCTTGCCCCTCGGGCCTGCACTTTATAACACTTTATACGCATGTTAGACACCTAGGGTATGCAGTCTGCTTTCGGTTCGAACCGAAAGCAGGTCGCATGCCCCACCGGAATCCCAAGATCCAAATAAAGTGCGGTGCGGGGGCGCAACGCTGATTGCGTCGTGGGGAAAGGGGGAAGGGCCGCCGGACGGCGTTTCACCTCGGTCTTGCCTGCAGATCCGTTTCCTTGCCCAGGCGAAGGACGAGGCCGGGAAGCGCTTCGATATCCTCGCGGGACGTTCGGAAATTCACGATGCAGAGGCGCAGGTAGAAGCGTCCGTCAATCACAGCGTTCGATAGGAAGACCTCACCGCTCGCTTCCAACCCGTCCAGGATCTGGCGGTTCAGGTCGTCGAGATACTCGTCCGCGTCCGGCGCACCGAGCTTTGAATGCAGGTCCGGCGGGATGTAACGGAATGTCACGATGCTGAGCCCGTGCGTCTTTCTCTCGAGGTCCGGAATTCTGTCAAGGATCGCGTACAACTCTTCGGCCAGCGCGATGTCGTCGGAAATCATCCGCACGTAGCCCTCACGCCCCACCTGCTGGAGCGTCAGCCAGACCTTCAGCGCCCGGAAGCCGCGAGAATTCTGCGGGCCGAGGTCGAAGTAATTGGTCCGCTCGGGATCGAAGTGGTAGTAAGGCGGATGGTAGGAAAACGCCTCCCGCAGCTGTTCAGGTTTGCGGACGAGCACACACCCGGCTTCGAGCGGTGCGTAGAGCCACTTGTGCGGGTCCATCGCGACCGAATCAGCCAGAGCCAGAGCACGCAGGTCCTCGGGCGCCTGAGGCACGGCTGCGGCAAACGCCCCGTAAGCACCGTCCACGTGGAACCAGAGATCATGCTCTTTGCAGATGGCGCTGAGCTCAGGGAGAGGATCGACCGCGCCCGTGCTCACGGATCCGGCGGTGCCGACGACCATGAATGGATGGCTCCCGTTCCGCCGGTCCGCCTCGATAGTCGCCCTCAGCCTGGCCGTGTCGATCCGCTGGCGCGCGTCGCAGGGAATCCAGGCGATCGAGTCGGTCCCAAAACCGAAGAGGTCGGCAGCCTTCTGAATCCAGGTGTGGGTTTCGGCCGACGTATAGATTCTGAGACGGCGAGAAGCCGGGAACATCCCTGATTTCCGCACGTCCCAGTCGGCCTTGGCCTTACGACCCGCCAGGACTCCAACGAAATTGGCCATGTTGCCCCCGCTGACAAGCAGGCCGCCGCAGTCGGTTGGGTAGCCTATCAGCTCGGCCAGCCAGCGGATAGTCTGGACCTCGATTTCGGACGCCACGGGCGAAAGCTTCCAGCCGCCGGCGTTCGGATTTACTGCCGCGGCGAGCAGATCGGCGAGCGCGCCAAGCGGCGCGGCCGACGACGTGACGTAGCCCCAAAACCGCGGGTGACCATTGTGCAGGGAGTGATCGAAAAGGAGCCCGGCAACCTTGGCGAGGAGCGCCTCGGCGTCCGTCCCATGCTCGGGGAGAGCACGGTTGAAGTCCACGAGCTGTCGGATCGTCTCGACGGGGTGACCTCGCGTGACCGGCCGGGAAGGAAGAGACTCGTAAAAGTCAGCGATCTGGTCGATGAGAGCGTGCCCGAGCGCACGGAACTCGTCCTTGGACAGGTTGATCGGGGAGACGCGGGCGTTCTTCCGATCAGTTGTGCGTGAAGTTTTCATGAGTTGCTCCACTCGGGTAGCACGAAGTTACGACGTCACGAAGACATGACGGCACCGAGTCAAGAGGTCACGATGTCGCCAGGACACGAATGCCTTCGAAGAGATCATCTTCGCGTTCCCGGCCTCCGTTGACCAGGCTGAAGACGCGATAGAACTCCTGGGATCCCCAAAGGCCCTTGTGATGCTCCTCGCTCAAACGCTGGAGCCCGGTGAAAAGGGCCATTTGCGTCTTGTGGCAAGAAACCGCCCGCCAGACCTTTGGCCAATATTTGCTGGTGTCGACCACGGTGGTGATCGACCAGTCAGGCCAGGGGGTAGCGCGGCGGTCCATGCCGTCCACGTTCACCTTCAAGTCGCGGAACACCTCCTGGTAGGCTCTCCATTTCGGAGGGGTCCAGGCCATATAGTACAGCTTTGTAACCCGGTGGGCTTCGCCAGGCGTGGCGACCGGACCGTAATAGTCCGGGTCAGCGGCTGCTACCACGGCGGCCATCGTAAACTGGGAGATGGCGATGTGGTCCGGATGTCCGTAAGCACCTTCCGGCCCGAAGGTCACGACGATCTGCGGGCGGATGCGGCGCAGATGAGCAACGATCTTGCCTATCACCTCGGCGGGCTCAGCCTGATCGAGGTCTTTGTCGACGTAGTCGAGGAAATGAAGTTCCTTGACCTGAAGCTCGCGAACCGCCGCACGCAGCTCCGCTTCCCGGGTGCGACCGACCAGTTCGGGAGCCGGGCGAGGGTCGGCATCAAAGTAGCGGCCGCGCTCCCCTCGCGTGGCGGTGATCAGGTACGTTTCGATTCCTTCAGCGGCGTATTTCGCAAGTGTGCCGCCAAGACCAAGTGACTCATCGTCCGGGTGGGCGAGCACGGCCAGCAATTTCAGTTGAGACAAGGTAAACTCCTGTGCGGGCGGGTTTCTAAACAGTATAGATGTTGGGCAGGATTCAGGGAAATGTGCTGATCGGACGTGCGCGGCCGGACTGCCAGTTTCGGGGACACAAAACTTAATTCCTCCGCAAACGGGCCCGTCGTGGAAGCGGTTCGGGAATTAAGTATTATGTCCCCGAAACTTTACTCCCACTCCAAAATGGCGCCGCGACTCGCCGAGGTCGCCATAGCCCGGTACTTGCGCAGGTAAGGTGGGAGCGGACCCTTGTCGATCGGTCGCCACGACTGGCGCCTGGTGGCAAGCACCTCCTCGGAGACTTCGACATCAAGCCGATGAGCGGGGATGTCGATCGAGATGATGTCGCCGGGCTCAAGCAAACCGATCACTCCACCCTGGGCTGCCTCCGGACTCACATGGCCGATCGAGCAACCACGAGAACCGCCCGAGAAACGCCCGTCCGTGACGAGTGCGACTTTTTCATTGAGTCCCATACCGGCGATCTGGGACGTCGGGCCGAGCATTTCCTGCATGCCCGGGCCGCCCTTGGGGCCCTCGTACCGGATGATCACTACGTCACCCGCCTTGGCTTTTCCCGACAGAATGCCCTTCGAGGCGTCCTCCTCGCTTTCGAAGATCACCGCCGGACCGCGGTGTTTCATCATCGCCGCAGGCACTCCTGCCGTCTTCACCACCGCCCCCTCAGGAGCGAGGTTTCCGAATAGGACCGCAAGTCCGCCGTCAGGCGAGTAGGCGTTTTCAACCGTGCGCACACAGGCCGAGTCCTTCGTTTCGCATCCTGCGATGTTTTCTCCGATTGTCTTTCCGGTAACTGTCATGCAATCGAGATTGAGAGCCCCCGGCTTCTTGGCCAGCTCGTGGAGAATCGCGGAGATCCCGCCAGCCTTGTCCACATCCTCGACGTGGTAATGGGAGGACGGGCTGACTTTGCAGAGGCAGGGGGTGCGTGCACTCACCTCGTTCAAACGTTCCAACGGATACCCGATGCCTGCCTCGTGGGCAATCGCGATTGTATGCAGCACCGTGTTCGTCGATCCGCCCATCGCCATGTCAAGCGCAAAGGCGTTGTCGATCGCCGCCGGCGTGACGATATCGAGCATCTTCAGATCCATCTCGAGGAGCTTCATGACCTGATGAGCCGCCTGGCAGGCGAGTTGCTCCCGGCGCGGATCAACGGCAAGGATAGTCCCATTGCCGGGAAGCGCGACACCGAGGGCCTCGCACAAGCAGTTCATCGAGTTGGCCGTAAACATGCCCGAGCAGGACCCGCAGGTCGGACATCCGAAATCTTCCAGAGTCTTCAGGTCTTTGTCGGTGATCTTGCCCGCTTGGTGCGCCCCGACTCCCTCGAATACCGAAATCAGGTCCACGACCCGGCCGTCGGGCGTTACCCCGGCTTTCATGGGTCCGCCGGAGATGAAAATCGTGGGGATGTTCAGGCGCATCGCGCCCATCAGCATGCCCGGAACGATCTTGTCGCAATTCGGAATGCAGATGAGTGCGTCCAGCATGTGAGCGGCGACGACGGTCTCAACAGAATCGGCGATGATCTCACGGCTCGGGAGCGAGTACTTCATCCCGAAATGACCCATTGCGATGCCGTCATCCACGCCGATCGTATTGAACATGATCGGTACGCCGCCGGCCGCCTTGACCGCCTTGCGGACCACTTCTCCGAACACGTTCAGGTGAACGTGGCCGGGAATAATATCAATATAGGAGTTGGCTATCGCGATGAAGGGCTTGTCCATGTCCTCGTCGCGAATACCGGTGGCCTTCAGAAGCGAACGGTGCGGCGCCCGCTCAAAACCGCGCTTAATGGTGTCGGATCGCATTTTACGCATGGGGGTAGATTCTAACATTTTGGGAGAAGCGGATATACTTAGGCACGGAAAACACGGAAGAGGACACGGAAAGCACGGAAAGAAAGAAGATATGGAATGAAGCTGGGAATACTGGGTTTACCGCAGGTCGGAAAGAAGACGGTTTTTGAGATTTTGACCGGGGTGCCGGCAGCCAAGGCGCCCTCCAAGGACGGGATATCCTACGCGGTGGCGATGGTAAGAGATCCCCGCGTCGACGCGCTCTCTGCAATGTACAACCCGAAGCGGACCAAGTATGCCGAATTCGACATAGCCCTCCCGCCCGACATCGCTCCCGAAGAGACAAGAACAGCAAGCTGGCTGGAGGCGATTCGCCGGGTCGACGGCATCCTCCACGTCATCCGGGCCTTTTCTTCGCCTAACGTCTTCCATATCTCGGGGAGCGTCGACGCGAAACGGGATTCCGAGCTCGTCGAAATGGAACTGCTGCTCGCCGACCTCGATCTCGTCGAAAAGCGTCTCCTGCGGATGGCCAAGGAACACTCGAAAACGAACCTGCTGGCCGAGCGCGAACGGGTCGTCCTCGAAAAAGCCAAGACGCATCTGGAGTCCGAACAGCCGCTGAGAACTCTCGGCCTTAGTGAAGACGACCTGAAACTGATCCGGAGCCTGAATTTTCTGACCTTGAAGCCGATGGTTGCCCTCATTAACGTGGACGACAAGTACACCGAAGCCCGGGAGAAACTCAAAGGCCTCGCCGGTGAGCTCGAGGCTAAGGACAGCCGGGTCGTGTTTCTGAGCGCGGAGATCGAGAGGGAGATTGCGGAGCTGCCGGCAGACGAGCAAAACGCGTTCCTGCAGGATCTCGGCCTTGATGAACCGGCGGCACACCGGCTCTCCAGGGCGGCGTTCGAGTCACTGGGGCTGATCAGTTTCTTTACCGTCGGCCCGGATGAGGTTCGCGGATGGCCGCTGCGCCGCGGCGCGCTCGCGCCCGAAGCAGCCGGACGAATCCACACAGACTTGGAGCGGGGCTTTATCCGCGCCGAGACAATCCCCTACCCGGACCTGGTAGCCGCCGGCTCGGAAAAAGCAGCGCGGGACGCCAATCTGTTCAAGCTCAAAGGCAAGGAATATGAAGTCCAGGACGGGGATGTGATCGAGATCCGGTTCAACGTGTAAAGGCGACTGCGCACTGCGCACTGCTCACTGACGACTGACGACTGACTGGCTGACCTCGCCAACCGGGCCGTAAAGCGGCGGATTCTGAACCGCAATCCGCCCTGGAACTCGGCCGGCGTCTTGATGTTGGTCCGACTTCCAAGTCGGACACGCTTTGTCGTTGGTCAGTTTTTCGGCCAGGTTGGCTCCATTGGTCGGCAGTGGGCAGTGCGCAGTCGGCAGTAGCTTTTCGCTTTTGCTTCTTGCCTTTTCGGATCACAAGAAAATATGCTGCGTGGTGGTTTTATTTGTTTGACGCAACTGTTACCTACTGCTAAATTATGCGCACAAGCCGGGTGATGTGTCCCGGCATGGGTTCAGGCGAAAGGTCGGGGGATGGGCTGGCCCATTGATTTGACTGCATTACAGACAGTCTTGTTTTTTTGGCTCGGCCTGTGTCTGGATGCCGGCCTCAAAAGCCTGCTCATCGCCCTGCTCTCGTTCGCAGGGTACCTCGCCCTCAAACGTGCATCGGCGTCCTTTCGTCACCTCGTCCTGACTCTGACTTTCATCTGTCTGGCGGTCTTGCCGTTTGGCGACGCCCTGCTCCCCGAATGGCCCGTGCCCCTGATTTCCGTGAACCGCGCCCAGGCCTACCTTGCTCCGCTCGGAGGCTGGTCGGGCGTCGCCAGCGGGTTACTGGCGATCTGGCTGGGAGGGTTCCTGCTGGTTAGCCTGCGCTTTTTGACCGCATTGGCCGCTTTGCGTGAGATACGGCGGTCGGCGCGACCGGTGTTTGACCCCGACTGGTTGGAGGAACGGGACGAACTGTCCGAGGAGTTGGGGATCCGCGGAACAGTGAGACTCTTGATTACCCGGAGACTCACGGCGGCGGTCTGCGTCGGGGTCTTCCGGTCCACGATCCTGTTACCGGTCTCAGCGTCCGATTGGTCTCCGGCGCACCGTCGCACGATCCTGCGCCATGAGCTGAACCACGTCCGGCGCCGCGACAATCTGACGAACCACCTGGCGCTGGCTGTATGCGCATTCTACTGGTTCAACCCGATCGCTTGGTGGGCGCTGAAGAGTCTCCGGGTGGCGCGCGAAGGCGCATGTGACGATGCGGTCATCAACTCCGGCGTGAAGCCGTCGGACTATGTTTCCATTCTGCTTGCGGCTGTCCCGGTCGGCAAGCAGGCCTTCCCCTGGGCGCGGATCTCGCAGGTCTCGGCGATCAAGTTGCGCCTCCTGACGATCCTGAACCCGAGGGTTAACCGGGTCAGCTTGAGTCGTTCACAATTGACGGCGGCAGGCGCTGGAGCCGCACTGTTGTTCAGTCTTGTCGTGACGGTCCGTCCGTGGATTGTTTCCGAGTTCTCGGCTGGAGTCACCGGTGCCCTTTCGATGCTAACCGGGGATACGGGCATCTTCTCCGAACGGGCAGAGTCAAATTTCGGTGTCCGAACGCCTCGGAACGGCGACCGTAATCTTCTCCGGCTCGCAAGCCAATCGCCCGCCAACGAGGCGGTCGGAGAATCCGCAGAATCAAGCTTCGGCGGGCGGGCGCCGCGGGTCTCGATGGTCACCATCGGGGCCGCCGCAAACTCGTCCAGTCGAATGGCTTCGGGTGGTTCTCTAACCGGTGCAATGGCCTCGAAGCAAGCGGCGGGATTGACCCAGGCGAGCGAACCCTGGCCGACTTCATATCGGTACCGCGGCGGCTACGTCGCGTCCAACAAGAAGAAGCCGAAGGACCCTCCAGCACCAAAACCGCCCGGTGACGATCTTGTGACTGTGGATCCGGTCCGCGTCCGCGAGGTTCAGGTCAGCCGCATCGAACTGGGACATCAGGACAGCCTGTCGAGTGTCGCCGCCGACATCAACGAGGCGGGAGAAGTTGCCGGGACAGCGATATCTCTGGCCGGCGATTCGCGCCCGTTTGTCTGGAGTGTCGAAAGCGGCCGGCAAAACTTGCCTTGTCCCGGTACCGATTGCACCGCCGTTGCGATCAACGGTAACGGAGCAGTGCTGTTGAACGGAAACGGCTTGGATGGCCGCTCGCGTTCCTGGCTATGGCTCCCCGAAAGCGGCATGGTCGACATCGGCTGTCTTGGTGGCGGGATGACCCGGGCGAGCGACATTAACGAACTTGACCAAGTCATCGGCATAAGCCAGACCAGTGCTGGGATCGAGCAGGCATTTGTATGGTCCCCGGGTAGCGGGATCATGAATCTCGGCGGAATGGGCGCCCTGGCGATCAATGACCTCGGTCAGGTGGTTGGCTGGGCAGGATCTTACTCGTTCTTCTGGGACGGCGAGATCGGCTTCTTGCGCATCGGCGAGATCGGCGTCGTCGCGAAGCCCCTGCATATCAACAGTGCGGGCGAGGTAGTCGGGTATGCCGCCTTCGAGCGCAATACTCCTCCCCGTGCGTTCCTTTGGACACCCTGGCAGGGGATGGTAGACCTCGGGTTGTTGCCCGGCGACCGGATGAGCTGCGCCTACCGCATCAGCGATGCCGGCGAGATTTTTGGTGTCAGTACCGGGGCAGAGAATTCTGGCCGGGGAGTGGTCTGGTCCAAGGACGGAACGATGAGGGAGTTGACGGAAGGCCTGCCCTTTGATTTCGAGCCGGAACCGGACGAAGAGATGCCCACGGTACCCACAATTCCGATCGGGTCCAACGCCGTTTCGACGCTTCGCTGGCTGGAAGAAGTGCAAAAGGCCAACGGATCACCCGGTGAAGAATCCTCCGAGCCCGTGAGTGTCAATGGACGGGGCCAGATCGTGGGTAATGTCCGGTCGAATGGCGGGAATACTCAGGCAGTCGTCTGGCAGCTTCGGCCCGTCGGGGCAGAAGAGGGACTTACCAGACTTCTGAGGGATCTGCGCAACGAAGGTATCGGGGAGAACGCTCTCGAGCCCCTGGTTCATGCGCAACGCTCCCTGGAGCAGATGTTGCCCGAATCGGCCCTCGTCGAGATCGACGAATTCATCCAGTCGCTGGACCGCCCTTGGCTTCCGTCCGGAACCGCCCGCGATCGCTGGAGACGTTCGGCGTTTCTGATTCGTGAAGCCCTCACCGAATTCTTCTTCTACCAGGTAGAGTAGGGCTCCTACAGAAATCTCAGTATTTCGCTGATTCGTCCAACCGCGGCCGGGGTATACGCTACACGTAAGAAATGGAAGACCGCGTCTTCCGAGCGTTAACGCGAAAGAAACGGGAGGGGCTGGCTATGCAGCCCCTCCCGTTTTTTGTTTTACGCCATGGAATGGCCCTCGACAAGGGTCTTCATCCGTTGGAGATCCTGATCCAACTGCGTCTTCGGATCAGCGGCGAACAAGCTGGCCACGACGTGTCCCACGGTCCCCGCTATTGGATTGTAGGAAAGGCGTATATCCACCTTCGAGCCATCGCGGTCCTCCCGGAACTGTACGATGCCTGAATGCTGAATCATGGATCCCGGCACGGTTTTCCAGGCGAGCTCCCGGTTCGGAATCCGCGTGGTAATAACGGCATCCCATTCGACGGTCTTGCCGGCGGGTCCTTTGACCACCCAGTGTGATCGCCCGTTGCCCAAATCCCGCACTTCCTCCACATTGCTCATAAACCGCGGGAAATTCTGGTAGTTGTCCCACATCTCCCACACGGTTTCCACGGGAGTGTCAAAGTGCATCGTCTTATGGACCGTAACCGCTTTCCGTCCAGCGCCAAGCCCCACGATCCGCTTGACCTCCTTATTGGTCAAACCCCGGAGTGCGAAGACCAGGCCGGCGAGACCGGCGGCAATTGCAAGCGGATTTGTGCGCCGCGTTGCGCTGACGGCCGCGAGCGCGGCACCCGTCGTCCCTGCGATCACCCGGTGGGTCGGGCTCCAGTTCGTGCGCCGGAAACCCCAGGCTCCGCCCGGTCTCCTGCCGGTACCCTGCAGCGCCGGTGTGTCTCCCGCCTCGGCGTGGACGGTCAGCTGGTTGTCCACATCCGACACGCCGCGAATTGTCCAGGTGGCGCGAAGCACATCGTCGACTTCGTCTTCGAGAACCGGGCCGCGAAGGGTGACCCTGCCTGCGTTTGCCGTCGCCTCAATCGAGGACGGATGCGTGACATAACGTCCCAGTTTGGACCGGACTCGCTCGACAAGCACATCGTCGGTTATCTCCTTGCCGCCTCGGACTCGTGAGCTTGCGCCCGCATATACGCCTTGGGCGCGGTTGCCGATGTCCTTTCCGAGCGCGGAGATTGCGTCCTCGGTTTTGTGCCAGGCGCGCGTTGCCTTGTCGCGTGCAAGTGAGCGTCGACGATTCCCGACTTGGGGATCGAGGATATACATGATTCCGGCGCCGATGCCGGCTCCGATAAGCAGTTTGGAAAAGTTGCTCATTTGAGCCCTCCTTATTCGTGTTTGGGATTTACAGCGGTCCAAGCCGAAACAGACGTCCGTCAGAGGACGGATTTTAGTTAGGTGAATTATCTCACCCGAGGACCAATGTCACAAGAAGACGGCGAGTCTGCCTGGCACCATTGACGTTCCGCTAAGCGACCTGCGTCCGACCGACTTCTCGCGACACCATCGGTCTGGCGGGCCAGACGACGTGCGTCCGGATATGCAGCGCCAGGCAGTCGATCAACAGGAATACACCGACCATTTCGAACAACTCTTCTGCTCCGGTCAGCGCCCCGTATCCGAAGCCCGAGCGGCCGTACTGCTCACTCCATTTGCCTCCCACCATCTCAAGGCCGAGGCTTCCTGCAAAGTACACCGCTGCCGCCAACCCCAGCTTCCGTCGGGTTGTCTGTGGCAGAGAGCCGTAGAAACGCCGGTAAGAGACCAGGACAAAGAACACGAACACCAGGCCGGGGATTACCCAGGCAAACCTGAAAAAACCACCCACACCGAGCAGCGACCTTACCGGATCGTTCAGCTTCTCGTGCAGGCAGGCAATTTCATCCACCGAGAAGGCCAGAAGGATAACCGACAGCCCGAACCAGTGAGAGTGAAACCGAGTGTGACGGCGTCGCTCCGATAGCCAGACGACCGCCAAGAAGAGCGAACAGACAAACAGCGAGGTGGAAGCATACCAGGTAGCAATGTTCGACTCGGCATTCAGGTCAAATGCCGTCACTATCATGCGAAAGAGGGAAGAGTCGAGCGGAGTGAAATGCGCCAGATACTGAGTGGTCAGGTGGGCAAGGAACAGCGAAGCTATCGTCGCCGCCAGGACGAGTCGCACCCCACGTACTGGCAAATTGACACACACCTCAAAAGGTGCCGGCTCAGGCGCGGCAGGTTTGTGGAATTTCATGATCTAAGCTCATGCCTGGGTGCTGCCCGGGGAACAAACCCCTGGTACCAGCGTCGCATGAAGCGCGGCGCACTGCAACCTACCTCCGGACTGGGTAATCGGAGGCAGGCTGGTTAAGTGGGGGGCCTTATCGCAGGAGGGCGGAGACGGTCCAGAGCACCGGCGCCTGGCCGTGCAGATCGCCGGTCCGTCGGGGGCGTGTCAGGTAGTACTCCAGGTCATTTTTCTTGTCGGTTCCCACGCAGACATCGCTCACATTCCCGTCCTGGTCGATATGTTTGACCAGGCCCAGCCAGGCATTTCGCGCCGCCGGACCGTAGACTTCGGAGTCAAGCCATCCGTTCTTCACACCACTGACCATCGCGAATGTGAACATGCCGGTGCCGGAAGTCTCCGACCAGGCTTCAGGGTGGTCGATCAGTTGGTGCCAGAGGCCGTCCTCGGCGTTTGCGGTTCTGTCTTGCTCGGCGACCCGCTCGGCTGGCTTCCCGGGCGCCGCGTAACCGAGCTGAACGGAACCGCAAACGCAGCGCTTTTTGCGGAGTGCGCGGATTGCCACCGAAAGCGATGTCAACCGACTGCGGCGGTCGTCGCGATTCTCGGGCGGTGGCAAGCTTGCCCCAATACTAAAACCGCACTACTGCCCCGAAGGCCAGGCGGTTTTCTCTGCGCGACTCGTTATCGGCCTGTTTCGTTTGCAGAACGTCCCACTGAATGGCCCGGACCGCAAATCGCGATGAAAGAATTACGTCTGCCCCACCGCCAAAGCCGTACGCGAGGCGCCAACTGGCCGGGAGGGACGGCGTCGGACCTCCGGAGTGCTGACTCCCGACCAGAGCGCGCGCAAACCCGTCGATCCTGCCTGTCCGCGCCGTAAACTGGGGGCCAAACAACAAGAAGAAGACATCCCCTTGGCCCAGGTCGAATCCCAGGAAGTTGTTACGTTGGAACGACGGTCGGGAGCTCAAATCGGCGACGACTCCGAACCAGCGGTTGAAGTTGCCGCTCACCGCCCCGTTCCATCCCATCTGTTTTGAGCCCGACTCGGGCCAGCTGTAAGCCACCCCACCGAAGATCTCGGCTCGCGGAGCCGACTCGTCTTCCGACTCCGAATAGTAAACGCGAGGCGCCGGGGGCGTTGACGAGGCAGGGGCAGGACTGGAGCTGGCGACCCGAGGCGTTGACGGAGAGGCACCCGCCATTTCCCGCGGCGCCGGACTTGCCGCCTTGGGACCTTGGGTCGAGGACGCGACGGGCGGGGGAGACGACGCTCTGGGAGGCGCGCTCGCCGGTGCCGAAACGACAACCGGGGGCCGACTGATGGCTTGCGGGCGGGTTGTTTCGGGCCGAGCAGTCGGTGGCGTGGAAGTCGTCGGCGCAGGCTTCGCTGTCGCGTTCGAGAGTCCGTTCGGCTTGTTGGCGGCAGTGGCGGGAGTCGGAGCCGTGCGGTTGGCCACTTGTGCCTTGGGACGCGAGGGGTTAAGAATCGCATCCATCACTCGCTTGGAAACGCCTCCCTGAAGCAACTGCTCCCGACCCTTGGCCGATGTGTCGAAGTGGGTCGGGTTCGTTTCAATCAGGGTCACTATCGTTTCATCGGGAATCTTTTCACGCACCATCTTCAGCACCGCTTCATTGTTCAATTCGTCGAAAGAAACCAATCCCTCCGGCGCTTGAGCATGAAGACTGAGGATGGACAGACAGACTGCGAGAACCAAAAAGATTCGGTACATAGAAGCACCTTCCAATATCGGTGACGACGTTAGCCCCCGGTTCTCGGTTCAGTGCGGCCGTTAGTGCGCCAGAGGTGAGCAATCCGCTCGGGAGCTATGGCATGGACCCTGTAATTCATGTTAGCAGCAGCCGGCGGCATCTTGCCAGAGCCCGCCCGAGAGTTCGCTTACCAAAGGCCGGACGAGTGGGCCGCCGGCTTACGACCACTGGAGCAGCACTTGGGTTATCATGGAAGTCTTATGCGGACATTGTTGACCGCGATGACATTGATTCTGCTCGGGATACTGAGTGTGCCGCTGAACGGGCAGCCTTCCACCCAGGAGGCCCGCGACATCATCGACCGCGTGGACCGCATGCTGCGGGGTGATTCGTCCGTCGGCAGAGTGGAAATGACAGTCGCGACCCGCCAATGGAAGCGAACCACTGAACTGCGTATCTGGTCGGAAGGCACCGAGAAGGTCCTGGTCCGCGTGGAGTCACCCAAGAAAGACCAAGGGACGGCCACCTTGCGCGTGGGTGACAACATCTGGAACTATCTCCCCAAGATCGACCGGGTCATCCGGATTCCCACATCCATGATGATGGCCTCCTGGATGGGATCCCACTTCACGAACGACGACCTGGTTAAAGACAGCCGGTTGATCAGGGACTACGACATTGCGATTGACTACGAAGGTCCCAGGGAGGGCGTGGCCGTGTACGAATTCTTGCTGACACCTCGACCCGAGGCACCCGTTGTCTGGGGGAAAATCGTGTACCAGATTCGCAAGTCCGACCTGCAGCCGATCTGGGGAAAGTTCTACGGGGAAGACGGTCAACTCAAACGCCTTGCTACCTTTTCGGAGTGGGAGACGATGGATGGGCGACTTGTTCCCACCCGGATGCGCATGTCTCCCTCCGACAAGCCGGGCGAGTTCACCGAGATGAAGTACAAAGAGCTGGATTTTGATCTGAAGATCGCCGAATCGATCTTTTCGCTGAAGGCACTGCGAGGCTCATGATTGTCGTCCGCATGGGATGGAGGAATCTCTGGCGGAACCCTCGGCGAAGCGTGATAACCATCGCAGGAATCGCCTTCGCCTTTGCGTTCCTGATCGCCATGATCGGCTTGGCTAACGGCCTGGTCCTTCAATTACTCCGTAACGGTACCGAGTTGATGGTCGGACACGTTCAGATCCACGACCCGCAGTACCTTCCGGACCGGGACTTTTACGAGACCCTCGGTAACGCGGAGGGATTTGACTGGCGGCCGCTGTTGTCGCGGCTGG
>Ga0105092_10000726_pt1 | contig 17376 bp, 16 predicted proteins | sample PPLLak2March2015_FD_87021 | JGI IMG/M metagenome (GOLD analysis project Ga0105092, IMG submission 87021) | Freshwater sediment microbial communities from Prairie Pothole Lake near Jamestown, North Dakota, USA - PPLs Lake P7 Core (1) Depth... | ecosystem: Environmental > Aquatic > Freshwater >... | reverse complement strand
TCCTCCGCGACCGGAGAGATGGCCCACCAATCCAATGAAGTTGCCGCTGCTGTAAAAGAACTAACCGCCATGGCCGAAGGGCTGCAGGCGATCATCCACCAATTCCACCTGTGATGACTGTTCAATCCGGCGGCTTGCACCCGACCCATTACCACATATGATATAATTTCGGATAGAACCAGTCCTTGAAATTTCTGGTGTGGAGGGTTGGATGGAACACTCGGTCACTCAATATAAGCGCTGCGTACTGGTTACACTCAAAGGCCGGATTGATTCGATGACCGCCCCGGAAATGGGCAAGATCATTAAATCAATCAACGATGAGGGCCAATATAAAATTGCTCTGGATATGACCGGTGTCGATTTCCTCTCCAGCGCGGGCTGGTGGACGCTGATCAATGCCCAGAAACGCTGCAAGCAGTACAACCGCGGTGAAGTGGTCATGGCCTGCCTGGACGATAAGATCCGCGAATCCATGGACCTGGTTGGGATCCGCAATTATTTCAGATTGTTCGATGACGTTACCACGGCGGTGGCGGCATTCTAGATCAATGATCCATTTTGAGAATTTGTGAGGCGAGAGTTTAGCGATAGTATGGCAAGTACGATTTCATTCCCCGGTCGATTTGAGAGTCTTGTTCAAATCAGCCAATACGTTCTCCAGGCCGCTCGAGAAGCGGGTCTGAACCCCAAGGCTGCCTATGCGGTCGAGCTGGCAGTAGATGAAGCCTGCGCCAATATCATCGACCATGCTTACGGCGGCGAAGATAAAGGTGAGATTGAGTGCTCGTGTATCCCCGAGCCCGGAAACCTGCGGGTGGTGCTGCGCGATCACGGGCGTCCTTTTGATCCTTCCAATACGCCGCAGCTGGATCCGAAAGCGCGCCTGGAAGACTGCTCCTGCGGAGGCGCCGGCCTGGTCCTGATCCGCAACCTGGTAGATGAGGTGCATTATGAATTTTCACCGAGCGAAGGCAACGTTTGTACGCTGGTGAAAGGCAATAACGGAAAAGACAACCACTAAGAAATAACAGGCTTATAAAAACCGGGGAGGCAGATGACTGCCTCCCCGGTTTTTATAAATCCTCTATTTGTGGTTTCCAAGGCTTTCGAGATCGCCCTGGCCCGAAAAATCCTGAGTAAGCTTGGGCTGCCCATAATAGCGGATTCTGCCCTGACCGGAAACATGCACATCCAGGAGTTCTTCCACCCAGACCGTAACATTGCCAGAACCGGAGATGCGCACATTGGTTTTGTCAGACTGCAAGTCCCCGGCGCGGTAGTCACCGCTCCCGCTGATTTCGATATCCTGGGATTCCACCTGGCCCTGCAGATCGAAATTTCCGGAGCCCGAGATTTTAACCGATAGATCGGTAGCTTTTAGGTCATCCACCCGCACATTCCCGGAACCGCTGATGACCACATCCAGGCTGGATACATCCAGGCTGGCCGATTCAACATTCCCTGAGCCGCTCACCTGCACTTTATCCAGGTCTTTTACCGCCAGCAGGAAGCGGATATCATGATCGGTGGAAAAAGAGATGTTATCCCGCATCTTGATCACGAGCCGGTCTCCCTGCATGCGGGTCTCGATATATTCCATGAGGTTATCATCCGCCTCAACGGTCAGCGATTCCTGGTCTGCCTGGGTAATGATCATATCGCCAAAACCCTGCAAAGACACTTCACGCACCCCGCTCACCGGCCGGTCTTCGCTGGCGAGATTGCCCGATCCTTTGACCTGCCTGCCCGGGACAAAACTCACGCAGGCGGACGCGGTAAACAGCAAGATGAAACCTAATACATAAACGTACATTCTAGAGCGCAACATTTTGGCTAACCTCGTTTCTGAAAAGTAGGAATGATACCTTCGTTCCAGAGTATATACGTGGCTGCGCCCTATTTGGTTGCAAACTGGTTAAAATAGCGAGCACTTGGGTGAGGGGGGCACCCAAGCGCTCGCTGGTGATAATATACCACAGTTCGCATAAGAAGACAAACAATATTCGGGAATTTTACCTGATTTTTACGCGAGAAATTCTACCCGGCGCCCGATCGAAGGGAATTAAACAGGCTATGGGCGATCCCCGTTGCGCCCATAGCCCAATTGGATTGCAATGGAGGCTTCCCCGTGCCATTCCCACTGCCAGAGGATTGTAACTGAAGCCCCTTGAATAGACAACTAACTACTATAACAGTTATACAACTAATTATGACAAAAGGGAATAGGGAATTTAGCTTTTTTACGCGGAATTTCCGCGGTCTTTGGCCGATTCCGCCAGATTTTTTTCGGACTGCCGGATCGTTCGCAGAAAGTCAGGTGTGTTGAGCGCACGTTCGAGCAAATAGGTAAGGTAATGCTGGAAAAGCGATTCCAGTTCGAGCTGGATCGAAGGCGAGACACGCGCGCGGGAGGCCTCCACGTAACTGCTGCGCTGAAAATGGCGCAGGAAACGCAGCGCGTTTATCGAGACCGGGCGAACATCCGTCTGCCCGGCGCCACAGCGCGGGCAAAGCACTCCCCCCAGAGCGGCTGAAAAATATTGATCCTCCGGGCGGATCTCTGTCTGGCAGTTGGCGCAGTTGAACAACTGCGGACGAAAGCCCAGCAGGTCTAACAGGCGGATCTCATAATAACGGATGGCTAAGAGTGGGTCCGGTTCGGCAGCCACCCGGCCTAACGTATCGGCCAGCAGATGGTAGAGAGAACGGTTCTCGCCCTCTTCATAAGTAAAACGGTCGAGCAGCTCGACCACGTAAGCCGCGTAGCCGGTCTTGAGCAGGTCCTCTCGGATGGGCATGTACATATCGAGAGTCTCAGCCTGGGTCACAATGGGCATCTCTCGTCCACGGGCCAGCATCAGGTTAACCCGGGTAAAAGGTTCCAGGTGGCCGGCCTTGCGCGAGCGCAGCTTGCGCGCGCCTTTGGCGACCGCGCGGATCTTTCCCATCTCGCGCGTGAAGATGACCAGCATCCGGTCGGCTTCTCCCCAATCCGAGTGGCGCAGGACGATGGCTTCAGCGCGAAATGAGCGTTCACGAGAGGGCGGCATGGGATTCCAATTTTTAAGTTTCCTCTTCCACTGCTCCGGAAGAATTCAGCAGATCCGCGGGCAAGAAGGCATCTGGGAGAAGACCGGCTACGGTGGTCTCGCGCAGAACCCGGCCCTGTTCATCGGCGATGATCACCAGGGTGTTCACGCCAAACTCAGCCAGTACCTGGCGGCAGCTCCCGCAGGGGGAGCCGCCCGCATCGGTGACCACAGCAATGGCAGCGAATTCGCGCTCGCCTTCCGAGACGGCCTTGAAAACTGCCACCCGCTCGGCGCAGATGGTGGTCGGATAGGCAGCGTTCTCCACGTTTACACCATCATATACTTTTCCCGAAACAGTCAACAGGGCCGCCCCAACCGGATAATTGGAGTAAGGCGCATAGGCCCAGCGACGAGCGGAACGAGCGACCTGGATCAATTCCTGGCGGGCATCTTCAGTCAGCATCACTTTGTTCAACCTCCATCTCTTCGGTTGGTTGGTGCTTGCGAGCGCGCACTTTACGAATGCGCCGCTTACTCACCTGCTCGACGGTCAGAACCACCCCGTCGGCTTCAATCGATTCGCCCCCGGTCGGAACCCGGCCAATCTCATTATAGATGAAACCTCCCAGGGTATCCGTCGATTCTTTTTCCAGGTGGCTGCCCATAATCTCGTTAAAATCATTCAGGTCGATCCGCCCCAGGAAGAGATATTCATTCGCGTTGACCTGCTGGTAGAGCATTTCTTCGGCCTGGTCGTATTCATCCTGGATCTCTCCGATGATCTCTTCCATGATATCTTCCAGGGTGACAAGACCGGCTACACCGCCGTATTCATCGACCACAATGGCCATATGGATGCGGCGGGTCTGCATCTCGGTCAACAGATCATCTGCCTTTTTGGCTTCAGGGACGAAATAGGCCGGCCGGATCAACTCACGCATACCGGTCAATATCTCATTTTCGGCGCGATGAACACCCAGCAAATCTTTTGCGTACAACAGCCCGATGATATTGTCGACGGTCTCTTCATAAACCGGCACGCGTGAGTGACCAGACTTCGATAAGGCTGAAAAGGCCTCCGCCAGTGTGGCGGTAATATCCAGCGCCAGGATATCGATGCGGGGCACCATGATCTCGCGGGCCAGCGTCTCGCCAAAATGGAAGATGGAATAGATCATCTTCCTTTCTTCTTTTTCCAGGCTGCCCTCGGGCCGCCCCACTTCGACCCAATTTCTCAGGTCATCCTCGGTCATCTCCGAAGCATTATTGGGTTGGGCGGTATACCCCAAGAGAGCCAGCAGCAGGGCAGAGACCGGCGTCAGCAAGAAATCAACCAGGGCGCCCAACGGAGCGAGAGCCAGCGCCCAACTTTCCGGGTTGGGCAGGATACGCCCTTCGAGGGCATATTCCAGCATCAACAACAGGCCGCCGGCTAAAATCAGCACCCCAAACGCAATGGTCACTGCGGTCTGGCCGGTATTGACCAGCGGGAGCAGCCAGCGCTCGGCCAGAAAGAAAACCAGCCCGGAAAAAATAAAGTGGAAGAATACAACCGCAAGCCTGAGGCTGGCGCGCAGGCGGGGACGCGCCAGCAGAGCCAGAGTACGATCTACAGGCCCCTGGTGCTGTTCGCGGAGCATAACCAGGTAGGTAGAGCGGGAATTGAGCAGGCTGGCTCGCACCCCAACCAGGAGGATATCTAACAGGACGACCGCCACTAACAGCAGTCCGGATGCTTCAATCACCTTTCTCCAATTCTAGCAGTGAATTTTCCGCGCCCCCGTTCGTACCCAGGCGGGCCTCATCTTTCAGCACACTGAACGGTTCGAGGGTCACGCCATCTCCCAAAACAACCCCATCCAGATAACAGGCCGGGAGAGAACAGCGGCTGCCCGTGCGGGTATCGCGCAGTACAGCGTTTGGGCCAACTTCGCAGGCTTCTCCCAGGTGGGTATGTCCCCGCAAGTACGTGTTTGGCCAGATAAGCGTATCCCGACCGATCACCACGTCAGTTTCAATAGTGGTGGCTGCCGGATCGATGAGGGTCACCCCTCTTTCCATCCAGGCTGTATTGACCCGCTGGCGCATCACCCGCTCGGCTTCAGCCAGGTGGACGCGGGTATTGACCCCGATCGCCTCCTCGGCGCCCATGGAGACCCCCTGGACGGGCAGCCCGTCCTTGACGGCCAGCTCGACCAGATCGGTAATATAGTATTCGCCCTTAGGTGAGATAGGCACGCGTTCCAGGGTGTCCCACAGCCAATCCGAGCGAATACAATAGACCCCTGCATTCAACTCGCGCAGCGCCAGGATTTCGGGAGAAGCCTGGGCCTCCTCCACAATCGCCTGGACGGAGCCATCTTTGGCGGCGCGCACGACCCGCCCAAACCCATGTGAATCGGCCAGGGTTACAGTACCGATGGTCAGCGGCCCAGCCTGGTTTTTCTGGGTCTCGACCAGGCGCGCCAGTGTATGCGAAGTAAGCAGGGGCATATCCGCGCTGGTTACCAGGACCAGGTCCGTTTTCCCGCGCAGCTGCGGCTCGGCCTGGCGGACGGCGTGGGCAGTTCCAAGCTGCTTTTCCTGAACCACCCAACTTGCCCGCCCCTGGATTGCCTGGCACACGGCGCCGGCGCCGTGCCCGACCACCACGACCGGGAGATCATCCGTCAGAACCGCAGCGATCTCCAGGGCATGCAGGATCATCGGCTTGCCCAGAACCGGGTGCAGAACTTTGGGCAGGGCGGAATGCATGCGCTTTCCCTGACCTGCCGCCAGGATGACAGAGCTGAGCTTCAAGGAAGGCTCCTTTTCGTCATAAAAAAAACAACGAGCCGTGCGCCGTTCATCTGCTCAGCGCAAAGCCCGCTTGTATCAACCGTTTGCCCGAATTCTATCTTTCTGCGTACCCGATGGCTTTTCATTTAGTTTGGCTTACTTAGTATAGCTGGGGCACCTGGATTCGAACCAAGATCCACAGATCCAAAGTCTGGTGTGCTGCCGTTGCACCATGCCCCAAGACTTTGCGATTCTATCATAGCAGGCAGGGATCGACAATAGGTGTAGGAGCGAAGCATTGAGGAGAGAAGATTAGCCAAGGACCGATCTCAATCCGAATGCTGCCCTCTTACGTTTCTTCCCCATCGGGTGTCAGGCCCAAACGGGAAGCCTGATCGTAGGACAGCATATCGGGGTTCGAAAGTCCCCCGGTATCCTTGCCGCTGGCCAGTTTATCCCAGAATGCATTGACATCATCGGTCGTCAAGCGAGCGGTCTCCGTCTTATTAAAGAGTTCTTCCAGGTCTACGGCAAGCTCCTCTGCATGTGGATCGGGGCTGGCCTCGACAGGCAGGGTTTGAACGAGCGGAGGCGGCTCCACGGGTTGGGGTAATTGGGCCTGCTCCAGCTCCTCAGCCGGCGAGGCGGTCACAGCGGACTGCGCCAAAGCCTGCCGGAGATCTTTTTGGGCTGCCAGCAGCTCGTCGACCGCCAGGGCAAGGCGGATGCCGCTGCGCGCTCGCTTGAGCACCACCAGGGCCATGTAGTTTAGCCCGGCCGGGGCGGCCACAAAATCCAGCTCGGGACCGCGCACCAGAACCAGATTGGCGGGGATATCCTGGCTCATCAGACGGCTGACCTTTTCGCTGGCGCTCAGGCTGGCCAACAGGGCGGGCACGATACTGGTCTCGATCGATGGGTCGGGAAAATCGCCTGCCCGAGCAATCATGCGTCCGCGCTCATCCGCCAGGCCAACCGCCAGGGCATTCAATGATTGGCGGACGCTGGCCAGGATATCGGGCAAGTTTACAGTTTGTACTTCCGGAGAAGCGGTGGCGGGCTGCACAACCAGGGGGTCGGTCGAAGGTGGGCGTTGGATATCCAACAGGCGTTCGACTGTGGCGAGGAATTCGCTCATCACCAGGGGTTTGGGCATAAACATATCCGCCCCAACCCGCATAGCCTGATCCTTGAGGGATGGGTCGTTCAACCCGCTGATCTGGATGACGTGCATTTTCTTGTTGCGGGACCTGAGCTTGCGGGTCAGTTCAAGACCCGAAATGCCAGGCAGGCGCACATCGATGACCAGCAGGTCAAACGCCTGGCGGGTAATTTCCAGGATGGCCTCTTCCGCGGAGGGTACAACGGTAGACTTTAGCTCCGCGTCCAGTGTGCTCAGGGCAGCCTGCAGCAGCCGGGCAATTTCTTTGGTGTCGTCGACGATCAGGACCCGTTTTGCGCTCATGTAATAATTATACCTGGAATAAAGGGGCTGTCACACATACATAAATGTAAAGACACGGACGCAGGTGGAATGGCCCGACCCAGATCTACCCATCCACCTGCGTCCGTGCCTACTTATGCCACGCGGTGACAGGCAACCCAGTGACCGCTGGAAACCTCTTGAAAAACTGGCTCGACCTGGCTGCAAACATCCATGACTACCGGGCAGCGCGGATGGAACCGGCACCCGGTCGGCGGGCGCAGCGGACTGGGCACATCGCCCTTCAAAATAATCCGCTCGCGCTTGATGCGTGGATCGGCAATCGGGATGGCGCTCATCAAAGCCTGGGTATAGGTATGCAGTGGATTGCGGAAGAGTTCTTCGCGGCCGGCCAGCTCCACCATCTTGCCGAGGTACATGACGGCTACCCGATCGCTGATGTGTTCCACCACCGACAGGTTGTGGGCAATAAACAGGTAGGTCAAACCAAATTCATGCTGCAAATCTCTCAAGATATTCAGCACCTGCGATTGAATGGAGACATCCAGGGCCGATACCGGTTCGTCACAAACGATAAAACGCGGCCTCAGCGCCAGAGCGCGGGCGATCCCAATGCGCTGTCTTTGGCCGCCCGAAAATTCGTGCGGGTAGCGGCGGGCATGATAATCTTCCAACCCAACCTTTTTCAACATCGCAATAGCGGTATCAAAACGATCCTTGGGATTGCCGATGCCATGGATCTTCAACCCTTCCATGACGCTATCCCCAATTGGCATACGCGGGTCCAGGGAAGCATACGGATCCTGGAAGATGATCTGCATATTGCGCCGCATGGCTTTCAACGCCGGGCCTTTGAGGGAAAATACTTCCTGGCCATCTAACAATACCTGACCATCCGTGGGCTCGGTCAGGCGCAGCATGGTGCGGCCCACAGTGGTCTTGCCGCAGCCCGACTCACCTACTAAGCCAAGCGTTTCGCCTTCTTTTACATAAAAGCTGACGTCGTCGACAGCCTGGACCCAGGCCATCACCCGCTGCAGGATCCCGCCGCGCACAGGAAAATATTTTTTCAGGTTTTTTACCTGGATGAAATCAGGTTTCCCCACCCCGGTCGACTGTACCGTTTCCTTTACTGACAACGTGTCATTCATACTTCTCTCCCAAAATTACACTACCCACTGCTCACACTGATATGGACGGACCGTGACCATCGTGATCTACATAGATCCAGCAGCGCACCTTATGACCCGGAACTACCTCGACCAGCTCGGGCTCCTTTTCGGTGCACAGCTTGCATTTTAGATCCACGCGAGTACGGCAGCGCGGCGCGAAACGGCAGCCGGCCGGCAGATTGACCAAATTGGGGACGGATCCCGGGATCACATCGAGCATCTCGCGCACTTCGCCCAAGACCGGGATCGAACCGATCAGCCCCTGGGTGTATGGATGGAGCGGTTTATCGAACAGGGTCTGCACATCGGTCTGCTCCACAATCCGTCCGGCATACATCACGGCCACCCGGTCGGCCATCTCGGCGATGACCCCCAGGTCATGCGTGATCAGGATCACCGAGGTGCCCATCCGCTCGCGCAGACCGCGCATCAGGTCAAGGATCTGGGCCTGGATCGTCACATCCAGGGCTGTGGTAGGCTCGTCGGCGATCAACAACTGGGGGTTTAGCGCCAGGGCCATGGCAATCATGACACGCTGCGCCTGTCCGCCAGACATTTCGTGCGGGAAAGCATGCGCTTTGCGCTCCGCATCCGGGATCCCCACCAGGCGGAGGAGATCCACGGAACGCTCCCAGGCCTCTTCCTTTTTGACATTCTGGTGGATTTGCAGCACTTCCGCCACCTGGTGGCCCACTTTGTAAACCGGGTTGAGACTGGACTGCGGCTGCTGGAAGATCATCGAGATCCGGTTGCCGCGCATTTTAACCATCTCATCTTCGGACAGCTTGAGCAGGTCCTTGCCCTCGAAAAGCACCTGTCCATCGACAATTTTGCCCGGCACACCCACCAGGCGCAGGATCGAGAACGAGGTGACGCTCTTACCGCATCCCGATTCGCCGACCAGACCCAGAACTTCCCCAGGCCGGACGCTAAAATCAACCCCGTCGACGGCTTTGACCACGCCATCATCCGTAAAGAAATAGGTTTTAAGATTACGCACTTCAAGCAAAGGTTGGTTGTCAGAAACAGTCATGTTGCGGTTTCCATGTAGAATCAAGTTTGCGCTCAGGTGTAGGCCACTTGAGCCATCTGGCAATCATCATACGCGAAATGCTTCGCCCAATCCCGTTGAAATTGCCTTGCACCTGGGCATTTATAATTCGCAATTGTGTATCGCGTATTATACACTTGTGTTTCATTATATAATATATAAAGTTATAACCGAATCAGGGTATAAACGGATTCTTTCAACGGATCGCAGATTGGAAGTTGTGGTTTACCCAACTATGGCTGGTCCCAAAATGCTCATCCCGAGGCTGTGCTTACAACCCCGCCAAATATTGACTACCAGAATAGGTTATGCTATAAGTATTGATTACCTGGGAATATCCTTGTTCCGTTTTTCCTGAACGGGATTTCGCCTCGAAAGGAGGTGACCACCGAGCGCCTATAAAGCAATCTATAACCATAGATATCTTTGAAACCAATCCCCATTTTTACACTATTAAATCCTTGGAGGAGGAAAAGCATGAAGCAAAATAGACTTCTGCAGATCGTGGGTCTGGTTGTTGTGATAGGCATGGTATTATCTGCCTGCCAGCCCCAAACTGCTACACCAGCAGTAGTAGCCACTGAGGCAGAGGCTGCTCCCACTGAAGCACCAGCAGCACCAACCGAAGCCCCCGCTGTTGAACAACCAACCGAAGCAGCACCCACCGAAGAAGCACCCGCTGCGACCACCCGGACCGGCGGCTGGCTGGATCAGATCGTTTTCTCGGCCGTTCCTGAGGCCGAGCCGGCCGTAGCTCAGCTCCAGGCAGGCGCGCTCGATCTGTACACAGCCACCATCGATAAGGCTGATGTGTTCGATACCGTCAGCTCCGACCCGAACCTGGCTTATGCATTCACCTACGGTTCCTCGAACCAGATGCTCCTCAACACGGTCGAGTGCACGGATGGCAGCCTGAACCCCTTCACAAACGCCAAAATCCGCGAAGCCATGAACTGGGCCTTGGACCGCAATTACGTCGTCCAGGAGATCTTCGGTGGTCTGGCCAAGCCAAAGTTTAACCCCTTCACGACCGCCTTCCCCGATTATGCCCGCTACGCCGACCTGTTCAGCGCCATCGAGACCAAATACGCCTACGACCTGGAGAAAGCCCGGGCCGTTGTCGATGAAGAAATGCCCAACATGGGCGCCGAAAAGGGCGCTGACGGCAAATGGGCGGTTGACGGCGAGCCCGTGACCCTCATCGGCCTGATCCGCACCGAAGACAAGCGCCTGGAGATCGGCAACTACTTCGCCAACCAGATGGAGGAATTGGGCTTCACCATCGACCGCCAGGAAAAGACCCGCTCAGAGGCGGCTCCCATCTGGCAGGGCGATCCGGAACCCTGCGCGTTCCACTGGTACACCGCCGGCTGGATCTCCCCGCAGATCTACCGCGATGAAGGCCTGAACTTCATTCAGTACAACACCGGCGAACTGCAGGGTCTGCCTGTGATGAATGCCTACCAGCCCTCAACCGAACTCTATGATGCCGGGCAAAAGTTGTACACCAACAGCTTCAGCACCCTGGATGAGCGGCGCGAGCTGTTCGCCACAGCGTTACCCCTCTCCATGACCGAATCCTGGTGGGGTGTGTGGGTGAATGACACGATCTCCTTCGAGGCCTATGACGCCACGATGGAAGGCGCGTCTGACCTGGCGGCCGGGTTTGGCCTGGGCCAGCTCTTCCCCTATACCTTCCGCTACAAGGACCAGGAAGGCGGCACCGCTAATGTGGCCAATTCCGCCATTATCGTGGATGCCTGGAACCCGATCGCCGGCTCCAACTGGGTCGACGACAGCGCTGTGCGTAACACGGGCGTCGATTATGGTGTGATCTACAACCCCTACACCGGCCTGATCATGAACAAACTGGTCGAGAGCGCCCAACTGGTGGCTCAGGAAGGCCTGCCCATCGCCGAGCCGCAGAGCGACTGGATTACCCTGAGTTTCGAGTCCGAGATCCCGGTCCCGGATGACGCCTGGGCGGATTGGGACGCTGAAAACCAGGTCTTCATCACCGCCGCCGAGAGAGCCGCAGCCGATCCTGAGTACACTCAGGTTGCCAAGACCAAGGTCACCATCCAGTACGTACCCAACCTGTGGGATACGACCTGGCACGACGGCAGCAGCTTCTCCCCGGCCGATTTCGTCTACTCGATGATCATGACCTTCGACACTGGGAAAGAGGCAAGCCCCATCTTCGACGAATCGCTGGCCAACACCGTGGCCACCCTCCTGACCCACTTCAAGGGCGTCAAGATCGTCTCGACCGATCCGCTGACCATCGAGACCTACGATGACCAGTTCTATCTGGATGCCGAGAACAATATCCGCGACTGGTACCCGAACGTCTACAATCCTTCGGTCTTCGCGGGCGGCATGCTGGCCTGGCACAACCTGGCCCCGGCCTACCAGGCCGAGGCAGATGGCAAGATGGCCTTCTCGAAGGACAAGTCCACCATCAAAGAGATCGACTACACCAGTCAGGTCTCCGGCCCGACCCTGGCCGTCCAGATGGAGTACGTCGACCAGTACATCACCGACCAGTTTATCCCCTTCGAACCCACGATGAGCGAATTCCTCACCGCGGATGAAGCCGTGACCCGCTACAACAACCTCAAGGCCTGGTATGAAGAGCACGGGCACATCGTGCTGGGCACCGGTCCGTACTATGTCGACCAGGTCTTCCCGGTGGAAGGCTCGATCACCCTCACGCGCTACGAGAATTACCTCTTCCCGGCTGACCAGTTCTCCGGATTTAGCGAGCCCAAGGTGATGACCGTCTCTGTCGAGGGTCCGACCACACTCAACGCCGGTGACGAAGCCACCTTCGACGTCTTCATCACCTTCAAGGACGAGCCCTACGCGTCCGCGGATATTGACAACGTCACCTACACGCTCTTCAACCCCAATAACGACGTAGTGGCCACTGGCCCCGCCGAGCTGGTTGAGGAAGGCCAATATGCGGTCAACCTCGGCTCGGACATCACCTCCCAGCTGGATGCCGGCACGGCCAAACTGACCGTCGCAGCCGCCTCCAAAGTAGTCAGCCTCCCGGTCTTCGAGACCACCCAATTCGTGGTCACCCAGTAAATTAGGGTGGGATCCTGTTCTACAGCTTAAATGGGGATTGGTTAATCGTCAGGGGCGGCCTCCACCGCCCCTGACGGAACCTTATCGGTAAAACGATGACCCATGGTTCGAAACATGAAGAACCCCGGATTACTTTTCGGGGTTCTTCGATCCTGATTTAATGCGCTCTGCTTCGCGTTTTATATCGGATACCTACTGCTCGAAGGTAGGCGCAAAGTCCGGCAGCGATCCGGCGATCATCGGCAGCATCAGCCCGGTGTTTACCTAAATGGCTCTCATGCGATTGTTCTTGGGATTGTGTTCCACTTCAGCCAACCCGAGCGCTTCCAACAGTGGGGGCAGATACATGCCAAAGCGCCCGCGGAGCCCCTTCTTCAAGCCGTACCATCCCTTTACCGGGTTTTCCGCTGACCGGCCCCATGCCTCCACGGTACCCTCAGCGGCTGGTTTTTGCTCGTCGGCGCTGCCTAAGGGCATCCAGTCACCATGCGCCTTGAGCATGGCATGCAAATCCTCAATAGAACGGAGATGGTAGTGAAGTACGGTTTTGCCTACCACGCAAACCAACACGGGGGGGTTTGCCGTTTCATCCCGGTACATCATGTATTCGGATGTACCGCTGGGCGTCTTTAGAAGCCATGGATCTTCTTTCGTGCCCTTTCCTCTAACTTCATTCGCATTCATCGTAGATCTTGCCTCCTTTGGTTTTGGATGAATAATTTTTCTATGCTATTTTCTATCCATTAAGACGAAAAGATGAACGAAAAAGGTGCGGTCGGAACGGATTTTTGTGGATCAATTTTGTCAACCTTTTGGTACAATGGCTGAGAGACAGCCGATGAGCGATCAAACCCAATTCCCCGCCACCCTGATGGATATGAACCAACCCGAGTTTGGCGCGCTGGTGGAATCGTACCAACGCGAGCTGCGGGCGCACTGCTACCGGATGTTGGGTTCCCTGCAGGAAGCCGACGAGATGGCGCAAGAAACCTTCTGGCGCGCATGGGACCGGCGCGAGACGTTCGAGGGCCGCGCGACATTTCGCGCCTGGCTGTATAAGATCGCGACGAACCTGTGTATCGATTCCCTCCGGAAAAGAGCGCGGCGCGGTTTACCGATCACACATGGGAATGCTTCTAGCCTGGACCAGCCCATGCGATCGGCTATAAACGAACCCATCTGGCTCGAGCCTTTCCCATTTGATTTCCCCGCGCCTGAAGCTTACAACCCTGAAGCAAAATACTCTATGAGCGAGAGTATCAAGCTTGCGTTCCTGACTTCCTTACATTTACTGCCTCCGCGCCAGCGAGCCGTATTAATTCTCCGCGACGTGCTGGACTGGCGGACAGAGGAAGTGGCGGATGCATTGGATCAGTCCGTCCCCTCGGTAAAGAGCGCCTTGCACCGCGCCCGCGCCACGCTTGCCCGGCACCATCAAAATATTCAACCCGAAACCATACCCGACCATATCCCTGACGAAACTCTGCGCAGGCAGCTCGACCGCTACGTAAAATCCTGGGAAAACGCGGATGTGGATGGGTTGGTGGCGCTGTTGAAAGACGAGAGCACATTTAGCATGCCCCCCACGCCCAGCTGGTATCGTGGGCGAGAGGATATCGGCGGGCTGGTGAGAAAGACCATCTTTAGCGGCCAGGCGCGCGGGCGCTGGCGGCTGGTCCCCACCCGCACCAACGGCCAGCCCGGCTTCGGATTGTACAAACTCAATGAGGAAACAGGAAATTACGAGGGGTATGGCATCCAGGTGGTGACCTTTGACGGCGAGCAAATTGCCGACATCACCACCTTTCGAAACCCGGCCTTGATCCAGTATTTCGATCTACCCGCCACTTTGGCCGCTTGATTTACCGCTTGTATCCATGTACTCCATCACCACAATCCCGGGACCAGACGGCAGCGCACCCGTTTTGCATAGCTACGGTAGCCTTCCAACCGGTCCGGAAGGGTCCGATCTTCCAGTTTGGTGCGGATCACCAACACGACCCGAAGGAATGCACAGGGTGAATCCAGGAATAAGGGAGTGGCCAGGTAGGTCAGCAGCGCGCCGGCGTCACCGGGATGCCGCACCCAGCGGTAGGGGCCGCTGGATATAAATAAAAATAGCAAGAAAAGTCAAGAACCGGGCCCTGTTTCTGTTATATATTTGGGGCACGAGGAACAATGATCTTTCAGACCAGCGAGAAATATGAACAGGCGCTGCTCTCAACACTAATTCATATTGAAACCCATCTCGAAGACGATCTGGGTCTGGATATGCTGGCGGAACGCGCCGGTTTTTCGGCCTATCACTTTCACCGTATCTTTCGGGAAATCATTGGCGAACCCGTCAAGGAGTATATCCGCCGCCTGCGGATCGAAAGAGGCGCATACCGTCTGAAGATCAGCGAAGAGACCATTCTGCAAATCGCTCTGGATGCCGGTTTCAAGACCCACGAATCTTTTACTCGCGCATTTGAGAGAAGATTTGGAATCACACCCTCTGAATTCCGCACCAATTTCTTGCGTGTTTCACGCGAGCGAAAACTTCAGGTGGAACCCCAATATCTGGCTGATTACAAGCTGATGGACCGGTCCGGTTTGCTTCCGAATTTATCCACTGCCGCACAAGTCCGGCTGGAACATGTACGCCCAATCATTGTGGCTTTTGTCCGCCACGTCGGACCCTATGACCGGCTGCTGGAAAAGGGCTCGCCTATGTCCGGGCTCTGGGAGGAATTATTCCAATGGGGGAATACCCACAGGTTGATCAATGCCGACTCATTATTGATCGGTATTCCCCAGGATGACCCCTCGGTCACTCCGCCTGAAAAGCAGCGCTTCGATGTGTGTGTGCAGATCCCCGAATTTCGCAGCCCATCCGGTCATATCGGGTGCCAGACCATTTGTGCGGGATTGTACGGCGCGGGCAGGCATTATGGTGCTTTTGACCATCTTGCTGAAACGTATATACACATTTACGACTCGCTGATTACAGCGGGGCAATATCGGCTGCAGCAGCAAACCCCTTTTGAAGTGTACAGTTATTCCCGGGTAAAAGAAGACATCCGGGTTCATTTTACAGACGTTTATCTTCCGGTTGAGTTGGTCGATAAGGAAAAATAAGCCCAGGGGAGTTCGTTGATGATTAGAGGAGACTAAAATGGCTGGATTCGAAATGAGCGAATGGATTGCCTGCCCGCCGAAACACGTTTTCGAGTTTATTGCCGACCCAGACAACGCGCCAAAACTAATGCCTTCCGTAAAAAGCATGCTCAAATTGACGGAGGGTCCAGTAAACGTGGGCACACGCTACCGCGAGACCCGGTTAATGGACGGCAGGGAGCAGCAAGCCGAGCTGGAAGTGAAGGAATACGAAGCGCCTCACCTGTATGCCATGCAAAACGTGACCCAGGGCATAGAAACAGTATATCGATACAATCTGCAGCCCGAAAAGGATGGCACGCGCGTTGACCTGGTTTGCCATGTCAAAGCCAGGGGTGTCAAGAAGTTAATCCTCCCAATGGTTGTGTCCATTTTGAAGAAGGAAGATGGGGATCATCTACAGAGATTGAAGAAGGCGTTGGAAAGATAATGATTTTTACCTTGTCGCTGAAAAAGACATATCCCGATATTCCTTCGGCGTAACCCCCGACCATTTCTTAAAGGCTTTACGGAAAACACTCGGCTCAGAAAAACCCAGCAGGTAGGTGATCTGTTCGACGGTGTAATTTTCGTGCAGGTATTTTTTGGCCAATCTCTCGCGGATATCTTTGTACAGCTCGCTGAAAACGACCCCCTCCTCCTCCAGGCGCTTTTGCAGAGTGCGGACGCTGACTGACATCTCTTTGGAGATCTTATCAATGGACAGCTTTTCGTCGTCCAGGCGGGAAAGGATGATTTTTGTCACGGCGCGGGTGTGTTCGTTTTGGCAGTCCAATTCAGCCAGGAAATCCTGGGCGTATTGTTCGAAATGCTGCAAAAGCCCCGGGTTGGCCATCAAAATCGGCGTGTTGACGATGCTCCAATCGATCGTAAAGGAGTTTTCTTTCCGGCCAAAAAGCACCGGGCAGCAGAAAACCCGCTCGTATTCCGCCGTCGATACCGGCTGCGGGTAGATAAAGGTCACCTCGAGCGGGCTGAGATGGACGCCGGTCAGCGTGCGCATCATGCGCACGCTGCTGGTGAAAGTCGACTCAAAACAGTGCCGCGACATTTTCGGCGCATGGGGTGGGGTAAAAAATATCACCTTGATTTTATTGAGGCGCAGCTCAACCCTGGCGGTGATCAGGTTGCCAATAATGCGCGAATAGCGGCCCGATTTTTCAAAAGCTTCGCCGAGAGTCTTGCAGTTCATCATCAAATAGCCGAGGATCGACCAGCTGCCCGCTTCGGCAAATTCCCCCATGTGCAGGCCAAAATACGGGTCGTGCGTAAATTCGGCTGCCTGGTCCTGGATGAGCAGGTAGGTTTCGATGGGGAGGCGCGTGTCGGGCGCTTTCACCGTCTCCGGGTCCACACCCAGAGAGCGCAGGAACGCATCGATATCCACCCTCAGCGAAGACAGGTAGAGAAACATCTGTGTCAGGACGGTTACCGAAACGGTGATCGGCTCTGGGACGATCTCCATACAATAATAATAGCTCAAGTTTGCGCAAAATGACACAATTAATGCAGGAAAGATCATAGAAATTTGCTCGCGATCGAGCTATGATCAAGATGACCCAAGATGTGCTGATCCGATACGAAAGAGGGAAACACCCATGAACCGACGCCAATTTTTACGCCTGGCCGGCGCTGCCCTGGGAG
>Ga0105092_10000725_pt1 | contig 17392 bp, 18 predicted proteins | sample PPLLak2March2015_FD_87021 | JGI IMG/M metagenome (GOLD analysis project Ga0105092, IMG submission 87021) | Freshwater sediment microbial communities from Prairie Pothole Lake near Jamestown, North Dakota, USA - PPLs Lake P7 Core (1) Depth... | ecosystem: Environmental > Aquatic > Freshwater >... | reverse complement strand
TGTATTTCCTTAAAGCCCGAGCTTTTTCGTTAATGAATCCCATAAACGTAAAAGAAAATTGAAAAAGCCTAAATCAAGAATTACCTGAATTTGCAGCCGCTGATTTCTTTTGCCTCAACAAAGCCGCCAGGAAGGACTACTTTGAATGGGTCGCCCATATAACAAGTCATATTCTCTATTCTCGCAAAGCAGTTTTGCCCCGGCATAAGCTCAGGAATTGAACTGCACATTGTGCCATCAACTCCTCCAGTCCAAGGTCCTATGGAATATGTTGTGTCAGACACAAGGTAACTCACATCTTTCATGTCTATTGGGATTGTGTTTACAAATGGAGCCCTAATCTGGAAGAACATGTAGCTCCCGGAGCGATAGACTGAAACTATACTTAGGTTCTGTCCCCGGTAATCTTTGGTTGGCTGGTTTGTTGAAGGAGAGGTATTGTTCTGCACGGGTGGATTAGTGGTTGATTGGTTCTTAGGTGGAATGACTGGATTAACCCCAATCTCAGTGTAGCAACCCTCTCTTGCAGTTGCATCATTTATCTTGTCGCAGGTAGCTTTCTCTTTGGTTAAAGAGCCCACTCTATTGTAGCATGAGTCTCTCAAAAGCCCGTCATCAATCTTAGCACATATGCCTGCGTCTCTTGCTGCAACAGCGACTTCCTTGTAGCATCCATTGACTGAAGCCAGGCCCGAAAGCCTTGCGCAAATAGACGAATCTTTCTGGTCTATAGCAAGATTTGTGTAGCATATTCCCTGAAATGAAGGCTCATGAAAGCCATCACATCTCACAATGCTGGTGCTGCCAAAAAATAGGTATACTGCCAGCCCGCCAAGAATCAGGCTTGCTATGATCAGCAGTGGGCAGATTTTGCCGATATTATTTGAATTCATTGAAGATTTTGCCATAACTATTAAAATCAGATTATGTATAGTTCACTTAAACCTGAAATCCACGCAATATCTTGAAGTCTTGGCAGAATAGCTGCCACAAACAACAACATCAAGGATTTCCACAGGCTCTTTTATCTTCCTAATCACATCTTCCTTTGACTCGCCAAAAATATAGAGATGGATTGTTGCTCCGGGATTTGCCGCCTCTTTTGCAACATCCAAAAAAGTCTCTGCATCCTTTGGCAAGGGCATTACTATCCGGTCAAACTTCTCGCCTAGTTTAGGCACAACAACGCGCACATCACCGCAAAAAGATTTCACAAGGCCGCCGCACTTATTCAATTTTATATTTTCTTCAGCATACCTGCAGCCTTCAGGGTTAATCTCAACTGCGTAAACTATAGACGGCTTTGCCCTTTTTGCAATCTGAATCGCGTACGGACCAATTCCAGAAAACATCACAAGGATCTTTTCTCCTGGCTGAACCAATTTCACAATCCGCTCCCGCTCATTTCCCAGCCTTGGGGAAAAATATGCCTTAGTAATGTCTACTTTGTACCTTCGGCCATACTCAATGTACATCGTCTCGGTCTTGTCAACTCCAGCAAGGTACTTGTATTTCCTGACGCGAAACTCATCCTCGACAGCACTATCTTTTCCAAGAACGGTTTTTATGTTCTTGAAGGCGAGAAGCTTTTCACCGATTTCCTTTTCCTTGTGCTTCAATTCATCAGGAATCCAGATTATAGCAATATCTCCAACTGCGTCAAAAGCCGATGGGGCAGACAGCATTTCCTCTTCAGTCAAAATATCCTTCAAAAGGTCTTTGAGCCTCATAAGTTTTGTTGCCAAAAAACAAAGATTAGTTGCCGGTTCCGGGTGAAATGACCCTAAAATTCTGTATGCCCCAAGGAAGCATTATCTTAAGGATATTGTCTCCTGTGCAGGGGCCTTCCAGTTTTCCAAAGCAGCTCTGGCCTTTAGCAAGAACAGGGTTATCTACGCAGTTTGGACCCATTGCAGTGCTTCCCCAAGGATATACTTTCTTTGGGACATCGTTGAGATAATAGCCAGTTCCCTCTGTCGGAAGGTCAAACTCATTTGTGCCCAGTGCTTTTATTTCAAAGCAAATATAAGACCCACAGCAATAAGCCGTAGGTATCACAATTTTCTGGTTTAATTTCTGGTTCTCCTGAAGTGCACGGTCAGTGGAGCTTCCTGCATTTTGTGCAAGGTCGGTGAACATAGTATTTACAAAGAAAACCAGGACCACAGTAACCATTACCATAAGAAGTGTTGCTACAACCTCAGAGATGCCCTTAAGATTTGCTGAAGAATAATCATGGCCTGATACCCCGGCAATACAAAAGCCCATTATATAATAAGAACACCTAGATATAATAAAAGATATAAACTAACTTACTTGCAACTGCTGATTCCTTTAGATGTTTCAGTTCCCCAGGCCAGTGAAACCTTCAGTATATCACCGATAGTGCAATTGGTAGCAAGAAGTTTTCCATAACAACTTCCTCCAGGCGCAAGAAGAGAAACTGTAGTGCATGAAGGCTGAGATATATCTCCATCCCAGGTGGTAATAGCCTTAGGAATATTATTGACGTAATAGCTGGTATCATTCATCTGCACGCTATAGGAGTTTGTCGTAAGGGCTTTAAGCTGGAAGCAAATATCATTTCCACACTGATAAACTGTAGGTATACTTACCTTCTGGTTCAATTTATCAGCTTGGGACAAAACATTTCCTGTTTGCTCCTGAGTGCCGGTCACTGTATTTTGAAGCCAGCTATAGCTGAAGGCAACAAGGACTACAGTAATCATAACCATTAGTATTGTAGCTACAACCGGAGATATACCTTTCATAAACGCATCATTGTTATATGAATCTCTGGACTTAACCATATATATTTATACTAAAGTATATATAAAAACACCAACTCTAAAAACTCCAAAATAATTATGGGACTGCGCCAAAAAACATTCTACATCGAAAGCTATGGATGCTCTGCAAACCAGTCGGATGCTGAGATTGTGCTGGGCCTTCTTTCAAAGGCAGGCCTTGATCCAGTTGAGACCGTGGAAGATGCAAATCTCCTTATTATAAACACCTGTTATGTAAAACAGTCAACAGAAAATAAAATCCTTGGAAGGATCACTGAACTTGCAAAAAAATTTCCTGAAAAGAAAATGATCATCTCAGGGTGCATGCCAGATGCAATTTCCAGTAAGCTAAAAAAGGTTGCACCTAATGCCATACTTGTCTCCACTAACAGAATCAATGAAATAGAAAAAGCGGTGGGGCTTTTTCTGACTGGCAAAGAAACAGACCTTCTAGGTCCTTCATGCAAAGAAAAAATTGGCCTTCCCAGGTTAAGAAAAAATGAGTCTCCTGCCATTATCCAGATTTGCTCGGGATGCCTTGGAAATTGCTCGTATTGCGGGACAAAGATTTCAAAAGGCAACTTAGTTTCTTATTCCCCTGAAAAAATAACCCGGGAGATTGAGAGGGAACTTAAAGAAGGATGCAAAGAATTTTGGCTTACCGGGCAGGATATAGGGTGTTATGGCTTTGACAGTGGAACCAGTCTGCCGCAACTGCTTAAGAAAATTCTGGAGGTAAAAGGAAAATATTTTGTCCGCCTGGGAATGATGAACCCAAATCACGTTGAAAAAATCATTGGCCCTTTACTGGAAGCCTGTGAAGATGAAAGAATTATGAAGTTTTTCCATATCCCTATCCAGTCGGGTTCAGATAACGTCTTGAAAGATATGAATCGAGGGTACAAGGCAGAATATTTTGAAAAGCTTGTTTGGACAATAAGAAAAAAATTCCCGCTTTGCACTATTGGAACCGATATAATTGTTGGGTACCCTACTGAAACTGAAAATGATTTTGAGGAGACTCTGAAAATTTTAAGAAAAGCAAAGCCTGACTGGACAAATGTCTCAAAGTTTACAAGCCGGGAAGGGACTTTTGCCCAAAAATTAAAGCCTCTTGATTCGGCTGTTGTAAAAAAAAGAAGCGAAATCGCAAGTAAACTGGCAAAAGAAATCCAACTCAAACAGACCAAAAAATGGGTTGGCTGGTCTGGAGAAGTCTTGGTTACTCAAAAGGGGATTGGAAAGAACTTTGCGCACAGGGATATTAGTTTGGATAAAAATGCAGAAGTTGGAAAATTTGTGAACGTAAGGGTGGCTAAATTGGAAGGCTTAAAAATCAAGGGTAACTTATCTAACGTCTAAGCGGAAAATGGGCTTGCAAGGTATTGGCTCACAGAAGAAACGGGTTCATGATAAATGTTTTTCAGCTTGTACTGAGCTTCGACTATATCAACCGCACATTTTTTCAGGTCCTGCTCAAAAGTTTCTTCAGATACAGCTATTTCTCGATCCAACCTTAGCTCTGTGATGGCTTTACCAAATCCACCACGAGTGTATTTTCCAGTTTTTGTCTCCTTCCATCCCAGCCCAGAGTTCTCAAGATATTTACAAACTTCTGAGCCATATAAGGCACTTCCCGTGTAGGCTGAAATATCGTCTGACCCAATCAAAACTACACGCTTTATTTCAGGATCTCTTTTATCCGGAGATGATCCCACTACCAAGTCACTTATAATTTGAAGGCCTTCTCTATCCACAGGAATCAATTCTAAGATGAAGTCAAGTCCCGTCCATCTATAAACATTCTCAGACTGCCTATCCAACTCAGATTCTCCAATAAGCTTCAAGATAGCACTTCGTCTCAATTTTTCAACTTCCATAAGATAACTCATGAAGATTAAATAATTACTTGAAGGTACCTTAACTTACTTTCCCTTTGACCTGTGTGAGTGAAGACTTGGCCTTAATTTCTCTGCCCCTTCGCCCTTGTTCAGAAGCCCCCTTGACTTCTTTCCGGCAGAGGTAAGCCCTCTAAAGACCCTTCCCCTGTGCTGCCTGTCAGCAATCCAGTTAATGGACTTATCTGCAAGTATCTGAGGGTGATTTTTGTCTACCATTATAACCTCAAACCAGGTGCTTTTCCCATCTTCTCCAACAAAATATGAGTTCAAAACCTCAAGGTTCTTGTACTTCCTTGCCACCCTTTCCTCAGCAATCCACTGCTTGCTTTTCTTTGCAGGGATTTTTGTACCAATTTTAAGAGGTTTTCTTCCCTTTTTGACCCTTGGCCTTCTTCTTGTTCCTTTGCCAATTTTAGCCCTTACAATGGTAAATCCTGGCTTAGCCTTATAGCCTAAAGCATGGGCTTTATCAGGCCTTGTCGGGTTTTCTACCCTTACAACAGAGCCTTCTTTTCTCCAGGTTATAAGCCTATCTCTATAGAATGGGCTCTCTTGTGGTTTTTTCCAAATTCCCTTCAGGTAATTTATCAGTGCCATAACTTCAGTTAAAAATTTAATATTCTTATCCCCTCAGGGCATATGCCTCCTTAAAGCTTAAAAAAGGCAGGATTTTGCAAATATTCGCAATTATTTGGCCAAATTACTGCAAAGCTATAATATTAAAAGGCATAACTATAATTAAATAATGCAAAAAACCTATTTGCCTTTGTTCTGTCTGGCTCAGTTCCACAAACCTTTAGGGGAGTGTGGCCAGGGTTGCTATAGTCTTTATAACTTCACTGAACTTGAGAAAGAGCTCATAATGGAGTTCGATGGAGAGGCAACTTCCAGAAGGTATCGCGATGGAGAGATACTTGAGCTTACTTCCAAACCCTCCAAGGAAGGAGATACCCAAGTCATTTCACGAATATATCGGCCAATGTCGCCAAGGCATATATTTACAACCGCAAGTTATGTCCTGCCTAAAAGGGTAGATTATCACCTGGAAGAATGCAAGGATTTTTTTGCTCAGGGAACTGAAATTGCCCAAAACCACTTGGCAAAAATCGAGAAGCTCCTTGGCCCCAGGCTGAAAAAAGATGGCTTTAAAATAGATGAGAATTGGGAAGTGGATTATAATTTTGAATTAAATTTGGCAGGAACTGAGGATTCCACTATTCGATTTCTTGGGGAGAAAAATCCAAAAAACATTGAAGATGTGCCATCCAATGTTACGACCTATCGAAAAATACCGGTAAGGGCAATTCTGAAATCCAAGGATAAATCCAAAATCAGCGACTTGCTCTATTTAAGCTTTGGCAAGAACATAACAAGCCCTTATGACCCATCATTGCTTATCGGGTGCTGGAACACTGACTTTATAAAAAGGCAGGTTGGCCCGGACCTGTTTGGAGCATACTCCTACAAAAACCCCAGAAACAAATATAAGGCTACTGTAAAAGGCATTGTTTATCCAAAAGATAATGCAATGGACCTTGCAAAATATCTTATCTTAAGCTGCCATGAGATAATGTAAACCTAGAAAACTACCTTAACTAATTATGCGCGAAAGCCATATTGACAGAATTGAAGTCCATGTTTCAGGAATATGCTTTCATGAACATAATGTGCTGGTGGCAAAACGCTCGTCTACCCGGAAAATCTACCCTGGATTTTGGGAGTGCGGCGGCGGGCAGGTCAGAATTGGAGAAAACTTTGAGGAAGCAGTATTAAGGCAGCTAAAGGAAGAATTGGGAGTTACTGCGCAAATTATCAAACCATTTAAAACCTATGAGATTCAAGCTCCTGAAACTAACCAGAAAAAAATTCCTGGCCTGCGCTTCGTGTGCAGACTTCTTGGCTTTATGGATGGCAGTTCACCTAAGATTAGTAATGAGCATACCGAATGGAAACTTTTGGCAATTGAAGAACTAGGCAAAGTTAAGTTAATTCCTGGGCTGAAGGAAGATATTTTAGAAGCTTATTCGCTATACAAGCAAGCTACAGAAAAAGCCAAAAATAATTAAATTAGTATACTATATATGAACGCAGCAGCAAAGCTTATAATAGGGCTACTCGTAACAATAGCAGGCATTGCTTGGTATGTATTTGGAAACGCCTTTACGCCATATATCGGAATGTCGGCCTTTAACGCGCTAAAGGTCATATTTGTAGGGTCACTAGGCGTGCTTTTGATAGTAATCGGCCTTTTCGTAACATGGATAGAAATTGAAGACCTTAAGGACATGAAAACTGAAAAAGCTTCTGAGGAGGCAAAAGCAGAGAAAGCGCCGGCAGCCAAGCCTACCGCAAAAGTCGTGAAAAAGAAAAAGTAAGCCCACAATTTTTTGTTTTTATATAGATAATTTATATAGTATAATATATGGTGGACTATACTGAAGCCATAAAACGACCCTTCAGCGACTTAACAAAACTTGCAATCGGCATCTTGCTCTCAATAATTCCAATAGTCAACTTAATTGCAGCAGGATATACTTTGACCTGCGCGAAAACCGCGATGAAGAAAAAGTATGACCTTCCTGAATGGAAAGATATTGGAGGTTATTTCATAAAAGGAATCCTAACCGCAGTCATAGGACTAATATACTTGATAATTCCTTTGGGAATAATCGTTTTCACAGCAGGAACATTGGTCTATGCTATTTGGACAGCAATACTGACCGGGACTACCCCTGCAATAGGCTCGCTATTTGTAGGTGCTGGTTTTGGACTGGTGGTGGGGCTATTATTAATGCTCTTTGCCATTTACATCCTTCCAATAGCAGTGCTTAACTACATCGCCTCAGACAAGTTTGGAGCAGCATTTGAATTTGGTCAGGTCCTAAGAAAAGCATTTAGCGTGTCCTATTTTGTAGCATGGATTGTTGCCATTGTGTATTCCTTGCTGCTTGCCGTAATCCTGATGTGGATTCCATTCATAGGAGCGCCAATCGCATCATTCATAGGAGGAGTAACTGCATGGACAATTTTCGGACAGGTTTATTCAGAGCTTAAGTGATTTTTGTTTTGAGTTTTGTTTTTCATTCAATCAAGTATTTTACCTGAAGTAATTTGCAAAGTATATATTGTTTGGCCAGTAGCTTGCCTGTTTTTCCTTAGAGACTGCCTGCTCGCCATAGTACATCACCATATTGCTTGCCATGCAACTGGTGAGTGAGCCCACGCCGCTTGCAACGCCTCCACCACCAGTAAAAGCAGCAATTAAAGTCTCTGTTCCTATATCTACCGCAGTTGCAGCCATCATCCAGCCCATTGACTTTACGCTGGTCCATGCAGTAGGGGAAGTATAGCAAAACCCACTTGTCGCCTTTCCAGCATCGTCAATGACATACCTTACCTTGAGGCAATCTGTCTTTTCGTTTGGAGGAAGGTTGTACCAGTAGAGCTTTCCTACCCCAAGGGCACTATTAAGTTCCTTCTCGTCTATTGGCTTAGGCATAAGCTTTTTCTTCTCATTAGGATCAGACAAAAGTTCGCTGTCGTCCTGGTTGCCAAATGTCTCCTTTGGAAGCGTAAGCTCGTAAGATGTTGCTATTGCAGACCAAACTTTTGGGCTTATCAATGAAACGTAATCTTCCTCAACCTTCAAATCACCTCGGGAAAACTCTGGCTTGGTTTCGCCTTGAGTGGCGGTGGCAGAATCATCGGAGCTTTCTATTTTCTGGGTATATATTGCCTCAACAGTGTTTCCTGAGCCGCTTGCATATTCATAATGCGCCTTAACCACGCAATCTCCGGAACTTACTGGAGTGACAGTATAACTTCCTGAGGAGTCGCTGCTACCCAGGCAAATATCTGTTGGGCCGGCAGACCATGTGATTCCAGAGGCAGGAGTTATTTCAACATTGTCTAAATCAGCAAAGCTTGCGCTAAATGTCCTGGCGCCATCCTCAACTTTCCAGGCCTGCGTTTTATCCACAGAAGGTTTAATAGTAATGCAATTGCCAAGTTCCTGGCTGCATCGAAGATTATTGTTGATTAATTCACTAGTGACTTTCAGGGAATCATATCTTCCCTCAGTTTTTCCAGTTTTCTCTTTTGTCTTATCTGCAGGGTACATTTCACAGCTTGGGACAGAAAGAATTTCTTTTTGGCCGCCACCAGGAATCTCATTAGAAACTGCCCATGTGTGGCAGCACCAGACATTTGCTGGCACATTGGTTTTGCCGTCAAGCCCATCTTTTACCAAAGTAGCTTCCCCGGATTTTTCCCAATCAGCGCATTTAAGCCAGTAATTGCTTGCATCACTGCAGTTGTAGTATTTGAACGGAATTGCCGGGAGAGCGATTGGTGGGCAATCGAATTCCTCTTTTGGGTTCAGATTTGTAAGAAGCACTGAACAGCCCAGGCTAAGCGTTCCCGCAGTTACATCGGCCCCATAATCTCTGGTTGGAGATTGTAAACCGCTTATGTCCTCATTCAGCTTTTTATAATAATCACCAAAGTGAGTTTCATCCCAAACTGAACCAACGCCAAATACTACCGCCTTGGGATCTGATAGGTCAAAAGAAATTTCATAGGCATTTAATTCATTGTTTTTAGTAATGCCTGCTGAAGCTGTGAATTTATCAACCTCCTCAACTTCCCCGGAATCGCCCATATAAGTCCGGTTTCTATAAAGCGTGCAGTCAAATGTTTTGCCACCGAAATTTTCTGGTATCTTGCATTTAATATCATACTTGTCAATCGAAGAGGTGTCAACATAGGAAATAGTATCTAACTTGCAGTTGCAGGTAGTTTTTTCAATCTGCATCTTTCCGCTGCAAGGCGCAGCACTATAGAATTTGGATTCAACGTTGCCTCCCGTCAAAAAGCTCCCCATGCTGTTAAGGCCTGATGTGATTGCTGCGCCAGTGTTCTCATCAACCTTTGCATCAGCAGGAGTTTTATCAAGCTCAATATAATTTATCCCTACAGCCTTGCAGTCATCAAGTGGATAGATATTTATTGCAGGGTTTACCGCAGATTTCATGCATAGTGAATTTCCTGAGCAAGGATAGAATTTGTACTGCGCCTGCTCAAAAGGAGTTACTGCAACTTGGTTGAATACAAACGAGCCTCCAATGGAGGTAAGCATCCACCTTCCTTCCCGTGAATCAATGCTATTTTTTCCAATTAACGCGCCTCTTTTACCAATAAACCTCGAATATGCAGCAAGAGTTGGAAGGCTTAGTCTCTTTTCGCTTAGGGCCGTCAGATAGTCACGGGAATATTGGATGGGAGAAGGGGCAAGATTTAACGGATTCTTAATGGGGTCATTCTGTGGCAGATCATCAAGAAGATTATTGGAAAGAGATTTTATATCTCTAAAATCTTTCTGGATGGTCTGGGTATTCTCAAGCACACCTATAAACGCCTCAGTACCGGCCATTGGCTGATGCGTGAATGGATCCTGGACAATATGCCTTGCCAAACGAATTTCCTCATCGCTTATTTCCTCCCCGTTAGCAATTTTTTCAACAAGCTTATCCAAATATTCGGCATTAGTATCTGTCCAGGTGCCTTTATTTTTCATTATCAGTTTAACTCCAGCAACATCATAGCTCATCATGTTCCCGGATGCCTGATAGAACTCCTTTAAGTCGCCATCAGAAAGCAAATCATTCAAAGAGTACTTGTATGCACCTTCAGTAAGCTCTGAATTGGTCTTCAAATTGCCAATCTTGCTTAAAACTTCATCTATTTTCTTAGGTTCCGTTGGGCTCCTGCTGAGATAGTTCTTCATAGCATTTAAGCTATTATCCAGCTCAGGCAAAATCTCTTCGTCGATTCTTTTGAAGGAGGTCATGTGCTTGGCTAATGAATTCAGGGCACTACCGCTCGAAGCAATCTCAAAGTGGCTCAGGAGTTTGCCCACGCTTTGCTCATACCCGCCTTTGGATTTTTTAATAATCTCGCTGCCAATTTCCTTTAGCGTCTGCATCCTTAAAGTCGGGCTTGATTGGGATATATGAAACATATCTATCATCTCACGAAGCGATCTGCTTCTTGAATAAGCATCGGAAACTTCCTCTGCGGTTTTGGCGCCCTTGGCTGCTTTTTGCAAAAACCTTGTCAGGTCTCCAAGGACAGGCGCCATGCATACTCCAATATCAAAGGTAGTAAAGTAGGTGCTAGTGAGCCTTTGGCTTGCGGTATCGCTCCATCCCTGCCAGCCAGAATCCTCTCCCTGAGGGAAATTTTCATAGTAGATTATATACCAGGGGTCGCCGTAAGAATCCAATGCAGACATGTACCTGAGGCTGTCGGCAACCGCTGTTGTGTCCCCATCAACCAAAGCTTTTCCCAAACTGACGGGATTTTTTGCAATTCCACCATAAGAAAGCTGCTGCGGCAGGTTTATGGAAACTTCCTGGGTTTCTCCAGATATGCAGACCTGGTTCATCGCAGTCTGGAGATTTTTTGTGGAAATTTCCGCCTGCTGCTCATATTCAAACGCTCCCCACTGGCCAAAAAGCTTGAAGAGAATCAAGAGCAGAAAAACCACCAGCACAAGCCCCATCAAAACATAAATCGGCTCATAACCCTTTAAACGAACCATAAAAATAAGCCTTAAATTATAGATTAAACTAATTGTCCGGATTTAGCACAATTCCAGAGAATAGATGAAAAACCAAACAAGACATTACAAACGCATTCTCTTTTTTGGAACAGCCGTAAAGGGCACTTTGTGGAAAACCTAAAAAGCTTTGCCCTGCAGAATACTGCCCAAACAGAAGGATTAGAGCCAAAAGACATAAAACTAGAGGCGGCTTCACGGCGGAATTTCCTTGAAAAACTGGCCAAAACTAAAGTATTTGGCATATGTGACGTCCACAAGGAACTACAAAGATATTGCCCATCAGCCTAATTTATATATTACTTCATCGCCCGAATGGCAATTAGAGCATTCCTTTTGATGGACAGAGGAATTCTCTTTATTATTCAAAACAATAGTTATGGCGGGCTTTAAAACCGAGCCTTCGGTAGGCCGGAAGATTGCTGAAATAAATCCAAACCTCGACACAAGAGTGAGGATCATCGGCAAAATCATTGATGTGCAAAACAGCTATTTTGTGATAGATGATGGAAGCGCCAAAACTACAGTCTCTTATTCAGATGAGTCGCCTAAGCCTGATGAACTTACTGTTGGGATGCTGGTTCGGGTAATCGGTTTTGTCATACCCAGCGACCCTCCTGAAATCCAGGCCGAGATAATCCACGATATGAACAAATTGAATGTTAAGTATTTAGATGTGTTGAGGCAATAATCATTTGAGCAACATTTCAAGTTCTGCAACTAATTCGTCCTTTAATCGAATTTCTTTAAGCGGCAGCAAACCGATAAACGATGTATATCCTTTCAAATTTCCTCCCTTCTGCCACACCAAGGGTTTATGGAAAATATTTTCCGCGATATCGCTGCAATCTATTCCTAAGGAGACAGTGCAGCTCCTTCTTTCCTCTGGATATTTACAAGGTTGTTTTAATTTTCTCTTGCATGGCTCGCAAAGTTTGCATGAGCGCGCAGCGATATGCTTGGTCACTGAGATTTTTTCAAGCTTTCTTAAGAGGCCATCAAACTTCGGATAAGTTACTTTTTCAATCTCATCAAAATTTGCGGCGGATTTTCCTCTTTGAGAAACGCAAAACATAACCACCAGAAAATGTTTTGCTCCTTTAGTATAATCTTCAAACTTTGGCGAACCTGGAGGGCAGCCATAGTGAAGTCCGTATTTGGGGCATCCCTCTTTGCACATCTTCTCGAAAAAATCCTTGTCGATTTTCAATTTCTCTATTGGGACAAATTCACCAAACGCCTCTACTATTAAGTCTAATCCAGAATCCTTGATATCCAACGTCTTCTCTATTGAGTCAGCCATAACACGAAATCCCTATTATTTAAGCTTAACCTATGTTATGGCTTATTTGCATTGCTTTGCCAAAGGATTTGCAACCAAAAAACATGGAAGAAATTAAAGTCGTTGTCAAGGTTGATAAAAGGGAAATGAGAAGCGGCATCAAAGATTACCTAATTAACTGCGGTTGCGTTGTCGAGGAAGAACAACTGCAGATTGCCGACTACATTGTCTCTGACAGGGTTGCGATTGAAAGAAAGACTTATTCAGACATGATTTCGTCCATTATGGACGGCAGAATCTTCGCCCAGATTAAGCAACTTTCGGACCACTTTGAAAAGCCCATTGTTTTAATCGAAGGATTCGAATGCTTTATCGGCTTTAATGAGAATGCGCTCTTTGGCGCGCTCTCAGCAATTGCAATTGATTTTGGAGTCCCAACAGTGTGGACAAAAAACAAGATGGAAAGCGCAAAGTTCATCTGCCAGGCAGCTAAGAGAGAGCAAATCGAGACAAAGCGTTCTGTCCCGGTAAGGGTCAACAAAAAAGGAAAGAACCTACGCGAAGAACAAGAAATTTTAGTATCTGGCCTTCCAACAGTAAACTCGGTTTTATCAAGGCGCCTTTTGGAAAAGTTTGGCACGCCTAAGAAAATATTCAATGCCACAAAAGAGGAATTGATGGAAGTTGATGGGCTAGGTGAGAAAAAAGCCGAGAGATTTATTACTCTTGTGGATACCGAGGTTTGCGCAGAGGAGAAAAAAGAAAATCAAAAGAATACGCCAGACAACGCCTAAACTTTCTTTCTCGCCTCCCAGTAGTACGGCTTCTTTTCAATATGATAGCCATTTTTCTCAAAAAAGCTCTCTGTCGGACCATGTGGCAAAAATCCACAGACAACTTCCTGCCCCTTATTTAAATGCTCGAATTCATCAAGCATCTTTTTGCCAATTTTGTGGCCTCGGTCTTCCTTCGAAACAAGTATCCTGAATTGTAGTTCTCCGGGCTTTGATTTCTTATCTATGGAAAATATCGCGCCAGCAAACTTTCATCCTTTTAGATAAACCTGCATCGGAGATCTGAATATCCTTGAAACTTCGGCATAATCATCACTTGATCCGGTAATAAAATTTGAATAATCATCAAAGAACTGGCTCAAATAATGAGGAAATATAAATCCTCTTGATTTCGATTCATATTCATCGGCTATGTCCTTTATGGTTCCGTGTCTTGAATTTGAATGGACAACCTCATCAATGCGCTTAACAGTATCTGAAAGAGGACGGATAAGCAAATATTCTTCGCCTTCTCCCAATTTCAGCGTCCGTTCTACTTTTACGGATGATTTGTCAGACTTATGTTGAGAACGATATGCTCCAACCATGGAACTATAATATCCATTTTTCTTGACAGGGCTATCAGCCATAATTAATATACTCCGCTTATGCAATATTCTTTTATCTTATCCTCAGAGGCCTAACCCCAAACTCTGCAAATTCCTCTTCTAATTTTCGCCTAATCCTTTCTCCGGGTTTTTGCTTCAGGTAAGCAATTGGCAACAAATCTATTGCCTTACTCATGCTGACAATACGCCTACATTTATAATACAGCCGTAATAGGATTATGGACTTGCAGGATTCCGAGCAGGAAAACATCAGGGTGCCTTATTGCGAGGTCAAGCCAATGTCCGATTATGTTTTTGAGGTTTCCTGGGAAGTCTGCAATAAAGTTGGCGGGATCTACACCGTCATATCTTCAAAAATCGGGCCTATGATGGCCTGCTACTCAAGCCATTATTTTGCAGTTGGCCCTTTTTTCACTAAGCAGCTCAGAGGCGTTTTTGAAGAACGGGTGCCACCCGAAGACCTGAAAAATGTCTTTGCCCGGCTTGAAAAGGAAGGGATAAAATGCTACTTTGGCAAATGGCTTATCGAAGGCGAGCCTAACACCATTCTTATTGATTTTAGCGGCTTTTCCATAAAGACTAATGATATCAAGAGAGAACTTTGGGAAAAATTCGGGGTGGATTCCCTTGGGACAATCTTCTATGATTTTGATGAGCCGACTGTCTGGTCTTACGCATGCGGAAGGCTGATAGAGGAATTCCGGAACGAAAAGAAAGACAAAATAATTGTGGGGCAGTTTCATGAATGGCTTTCAGGCGCAGGATTGCTTTACTTAAAATCAAGAAATATTCCAGTTGCTACGGTCTTCACAACTCATGCGACAATGCTTGGCCGGTCCATCAGCGGAACCGGAGTAAACATGTATGAAATCTGGGACCAGATTGACTGCGACCAGAGAGCCAGGGAACTTGGAGTGCTCGCCAAGCACTTGATGGAAAAGGCCTGCGCAACAAACGCAGACTGCTTTACCACAGTCAGTCAGACCACTGGAAAAGAAGCTGAACATCTGTTAAAGAAAAAACCAGACATAATCCTTCCTAATGGCCTGGACATGACCAAATTTCCTACTTTTGAGGAAGCTTCGATAAAGCATAAGCTATACAAAGAGAGAATGAAGGAATTTTTACTCTACTATTTTTTCCCTTACCAGTCGTTTGACCTCGACCAGACTTTATTTTATTTTCTCTGCAGCCGGTATGAATTCCACGGAAAAGGAATTGATATCTTCATAGAGTCGCTTGGCCGGCTAAACCAGAAACTGAAAGAGGAAAATTCGCAAAGGACTGTTGTGGCGTTTATTTGGGTTCCTGGAAACGTCCGGGGCATCAAGCAGGAGATTTTGGAAAACCGTACTTATTTTGAGGATATAAAAGATGATATTGATGACCGGGCTACAGAAATCAAAAACCGAATCATTTCCCTGATTGTTTCCAAAAAAGAAATTAACGAAAAAAATCTTTTTGATGAAGAATTCAATCTCAGGAACAAAGCAAAAGTCCTCAGGCTGATGAGAAAAGACAATCCTCCCCTCACTACACATGATATCTATGACGAGCAAAACGACCTTGTGATGAAAGCATTCACTTCTGCAGGGCTTCTAAACCGAAGTGAAGATCGGGTAAAAGTCATATTCTACCCCATCTATCTTTCAGGTGCTGACGGGCTTTTGGACCTTAGCTATTATGAATCTATACAAGGCTCGCACCTCGGAGTGTTTCCATCCTATTACGAACCCTGGGGATATACGCCTCTGGAATCTGCCTCCTTAGGGGTTCCTGCTGTGACAACAGACCTTACTGGATTTGGGCTTTACATAAAGGAAAAGGGCAGAATGTCAAAATATCCGGGAATATATCTTCTTGAGAGGCTTGGAAAATCGCACACTGAGGAAGTTGAAGACCTGACAAAAATACTTTACGAATATTCTCAGTTATCAAAGGCTGAAAGGACAAGAAACAAAATCGAGGCCAAGAGGTTGTCCCTTCTTGCTGACTGGCAAAAGCTAGTGAGATATTATATGGAAGCTCACAATATGGCTGTGAAAAAGAGGTTCTAAATAATATTACTTTTTCTTTTCAAATTTCAGAGGAGGCTTTTTCTGGTGGGTCTTCTTTTCATCGCCTATCACCGCAGTAGCAATCTTTCCAGAACCATCCATTATGACTTCTGCAAATTTCTTGCTGGCCTCCATCACAGAATTATTTGCCTCTCCGGACAATCGGCGATAACTATATCCTTGCTTATGATCCGCCATTTTCTTTGTGTCCCGGATAAATATTTCCGACTGGTCAACAAAGCGCAGGAAAATCTTTACCCAGAAATAGCCCACCAGCAAAGACAATGCTATGACCTGGATGATGAGCTGGTAGCTGTAAGGCGTAAGAAGCTTGCTCGACAGGCCAAGCGTCGCGAGAAGGAAACTTAATTCTCCTATATGCGCAAGGATTGCGCCTGCATAAAAGCTTGTCTTCCAGGAGTCGCCATTCCACCTGAAAATGAGGGCATTGACAATACTGTTTACAAACAATATCAGGAAAAGCAAGAACGCCACGACAAAGAAATTACTCCTCAGGAAATCAATGTCAATCAGAATTCCAATGGAAACAAAGAACACCGCCATGAAAAGAACCATAAATGGCTCGAGGCTTGACTGGAACCACCTTGTCTCCCTTGTCGAAGCTATGAACATTCCAGCGATAAATGCGCCTAGCGCAGTAGTAAGATGGAAAAGCCCGCCAAGGGACGCTATGCCCATGCTGATGGCAAGTGCGAAAAGGACCTGCAGCTCAGGGTCTACCTTGAACTTATCGCTGAACGGAAGAACAACTTCCTTCTGCCTCATTAGCCAAAGGACAAACAAAAGTGTCAGGATTCCCCCAACTACCTGAAGCGCCATTATGCCCTTGCTGATGCCTTCACCGCTGACAAACGAGATTATGATTATCATCGGCACTATCATAAGGTCCTGCACCACAAGCAGGCTCATTAAGTTCCTGCCAAAATCAGTATCTATCTCTTTGGTGCCCTCAAGGACTTTGGCAACAACTGCTGTGCTGCTGTGGCAGATTATGAACCCAAACAGGACCATCTGCCAGAGTGTCAGGTGCAAAAAGCCACCTATGGGAAGTATAACTATTACGCTCAATATCACTTCAAAGATTGTCCCAAGTATCGCTATCCTCCACCTGCGTATGAATTCTGATGGGGCAATGCTTATGCCAACAAAAAAAAGCAAAAAGACAACCCCTATTTCACCGATTTGAAGTATAACCTCAGTATCGGTTATTATCTTAAGGCCAAATGGGCCAAGAATAAGCCCAGTAATTATATATCCTATCGCAAAGGGTTGCTTGAAGTAACGGAATATCATCCCAACAACCAAAGCCATGAGGCTTAGA
>Ga0105092_10000723_pt1 | contig 17392 bp, 15 predicted proteins | sample PPLLak2March2015_FD_87021 | JGI IMG/M metagenome (GOLD analysis project Ga0105092, IMG submission 87021) | Freshwater sediment microbial communities from Prairie Pothole Lake near Jamestown, North Dakota, USA - PPLs Lake P7 Core (1) Depth... | ecosystem: Environmental > Aquatic > Freshwater >... | reverse complement strand
GGTCGATGGTGTCGGTTTGCAGCCGGCCCAATGACGCCTCGCAAGCCAGAGGAACATATTCCGGTCGGCCGTCGACCTCACGGCCTTTGGCCCAGGGTTGACCTCGGAGATTGCCGAACTTGCTCGCGAGTACGACTTTATCCCGCTTTCCCTTCAGTGCCTTGGCCAGCAGTTCTTCATTGTTACCGCTATTATGGTCCGCCGTATCGATGAAGTTGACGCCTAGATCGATAGCACGATGAAGAACGTCGATGGCCTGCTTTTCGCCGGCATCGCCAAGCTTGCCGACGAAGGGTGGGCAGCCGTAACCGATAGCGCAGACCTCGAGGCGTTGTTGACCTAGATAACGATAGTTCATGTGAGTTTCTCCCGCCAAAAATTGTGCTGGCGACTCGGCGACTCCTAATGAAATGCTCTTCCGCTCCGGGTCAGGCTAAAGCCATGGCGGGGCATGTCTTTCTTCCAAGCGATTCCGATTATGTCTTGAGAGGTAAAAAACCGGCACGAATCAGTAAGAAGTCTGCTACCAGGTCTCCGCCCTCCCTCCCTGCACCCACCAATTTTCCCGCGCCACGATACGCATCTCGTACCCCTTGCCATGCTCTTTCGCCAATTCGTAGCATTTCTTCGCCAGTGCGATGTCGACGATGCCCTGGCCGCCCTGATTCTTATAGAGAATGATTTGGTTGTCGTCGGTCCGGCCCTTGACCCTACCGGCGAGAACGTCGGAGATCTCGACAACCTTGTCCCAGGTAATGATCCCGTTTTGAACCGGCCAGTAAATATCTCCTTGCTGCGAGTCGATGGCCTGAGCCTTCGACAGCGCCACGACAAAGTCGCAGCGTTTGAGCGTGCCGTCATCGATCTCTCTGCGCGGCGCAGGTATATTGCCGCTCTTCACCAGTTCGATATTACTTCCGATGACGGAGATAATGTATTGCCCCGGTTCAAGCCAGGAGCCATCGAATACCGGCACGTTGGTATTGGTCATGCAGAGAATAATGTCCACGTCCTTGGCCACCCTATCGGGAGCGTCCACGGCTTTCACCGGTACGCCGGTCCTCACGCCGATCTTTTTCGCAAAACCCTCCCGGTGCGCGGGAGTGGGGCTGTAAACCTTGGCGCTTTCGATTTTCCGCAACTCGCACAACCCGGCGAATGTCGCCCAGGCTTGTTGGCCGGCGCCATAGATGCCGACCCGGCGCGCATCCTTACGCGCAAAGAGATCTAGACCGGCCAAGCTCGATGCCGGAGTTCGCAAATCCGCGACGCCGGTAAAATCACGCGGTCGGTGCGCCATGACACCCAGGAGCGAGCCGCTATCCGCGTCATAGATCAACGCCAATTCAGTTTGATCGGGATTGAACGCCGGCCGTCGTTGCTGGTCGCCGACGATCGCTTTTCGGTGCAGCGCCACTTGGGCGCCAATAGCGCCGTACGAAGCCGAGCCGCCGGCGTAGATGTTGAGCACCGTATCGAAGCTCCCTTCGGCGATCTGCCGGTGCAGATTTAGTCGCTTGCGCGGCGCATTGACCCCCTGGGGCGAGACCATATCGCGCAGCGCGTTTTCCGTGATCGAAACCGCTTCCCGGAACGGGATCTGTTGATCAACTTCGTCAGAATGAAAGAACAAGGCCATGGGATTGCTCCAGATTCAAGAGTTGATTTTTCCATCACCACGAACAAAAGTCTTCATTTTTGCTTATAAATAAAAGGATCTCACCTAAATCATATCTACATTTCGTCGAGGACTGCGAAGACTTTCTTGTTGTCCGGCTAAAACGCTCGTGGGCTTATCTACTTCACTTCCCCGGGAAACAGTTTAGATGCGTATTCTCGGTTGACGGCTTCGATGAGAGAGTTGTCGTAGAACCTTTTCGGGTCGGCGCTTTTCGCCTTCGGGTCGGCGGAATCTTCCAGGACGACCCTAATCGCAGCCGGATCGACGGTCATATCTTTATTCCAAACCCTCAATCCTTGCTGGTAATTTTCAGCCAGGATCTTCGGGTCGGAGATCTTTGTGTACTTGGTATCGATCTTCCTGGCAAAGTCTTCATCCTCGATCGCCCTTTTCAGACCGTCCAGATAAGCCATGAGATAGGCCTTGATCGTATTAGGGTATTTTTGAAAGAATTCTCTGGTGACCGCCGTTCCCGGGCCAACGATCTTCAATCCTTCCTTGTAATAGTCGATAATCACCGGATAGCCTTTTTGTTTGGCGAGTTCGCTCTGCGGCGGTGAGATGATGAGCGCGTCGGCATTTCCCGCGAGCAAAGTCGAGAGGGCTTCAGGGGAGCTGCGATGAAAAAGTAGCTTGATGTCTTTTCCAACCTCCATGCCGTATTTCTTTGCCGTCATGCGAACGGCAATTTCACCAAAAGCTCCAGGAAAAGTTGTTGCGATCGATTTGCCGCGCAGGCTCTCGAAAGAAGTAACGCCTTTCTGCCCGAACAAAATAAGCGAGTTTCGGTCCACGGGAGCGGCAACGTAAATGATATCGGCGCCCGCCAAGTTCGCAGCGATAGCCGCGGTGCCGCCCTGATAAATGTCGATCGTTCCGGAGACGACGCCTTGAACCGCGACGGTCGCGCCGAGTTGATTGACGGACACGCTCAGCCCGCGCTTGGTGAAATAGCCCCCTTCCAGCGCCACCAATAACGGAAGGCTGGTCGTTCCCGAACCCGCCGTAGCGACTTCCAGGCGACTTTTCTCAGCTTTAGCACTAGATGCCGGTTCGGTGCCCTGAGAAATCGCAGGCAAGACAGCCAGCAAGATTCCCCCGAAGATCGGTCGGCCCCAGCGTTTAGGCATACGATTCTTCATAATCTTTGCCCACCTTTCACTTCAGAGCAGCGAACACCGGAGACTATAAAAGGATCATATACCGCATTTTGAATAACTTATTCCACAAGCCTTTACTTGACGAAGCGAAACGATTTCATTAACTTCAGTTCGGTTCCGAGACTCTAGTTCGTCAGAGGATGCTATGAGAGAAAAACGATTCGATTTTTTTGTTTTGTTTGTGCTGCTGCTCGCGATCATCGTGAAAACTGCGCCAGCGGCGCAACCGCCGACCAAAGTGATCATGACAACCGGCTCGTTTAGCGAGCGCGAGGCCGCCATGTATGTCGCACAGGACCATGGTTTCTTCCGGCGGTATGGCCTGGACTTGACGTTCGTCCACGTTCGCAGCGGTCCGGTCGGTATGGCCGCTCTTGCTGCCGGGGAAACGCAGCTTCACGAAGGCTCCGTCACCGGCGCCGTGCTCGGTTCCGCCGCCGAAGGTACCGATCTGGTTTTTGTCGCAGGCATGATCAATAAGCTCATCGGCAACATCATGGCGTCGCCGAAAATCAAAAACCCAGCCGACTTGAAGGGGAAAGTTATCGGCGTCACCAGCCCGAGCGGCGGCAGTTGGATGTTTACGACCTTGGCGCTGGAGTACTGGGGCTTGGACGCGAAGCGTGACGGGATCTCCTTTCGTGTTCTCGGCGACGAAGCGGTGCGTAGTCAAGCGCTTCTCAACGATACCATCGCTGCAACCCATCTCGGCTATACTTTCGCGGCACCGCTTAAAAGCCGGGGCTTTACAAACCTGGCCGACCTGGCCCAACTGCCCATCCCCTTCCAAAGCACGGGAGTCATGACGAGACGCAGCTTCATCAACTCTTCGCCGGAAGTCGTCGAGGGCGTCTTGCGCGGCATCGTCGACTCCATGGCCTTTATTGCTCAACCGGAAAACAAGCCCGCGGTTCTCAAAAGTTTGGCCAAGGGACTTCGTCTGGCGAAGGTGGAACAGGCCGTGGAAGGCTACGAGAGCTTGCCCATGCTATATGACAAGCGCATCTATCCTCGGGTCGACGGCATCCGTAACGTCATTCGGTTGCTTGGCGCAACCAATGAAAAGATTCGGCGCCTCAAAGCGGAAGATCTCGTCGACGAACGTTTCGTGAAAAAGCTTGAAAAGGAAGGTCGCTTCTAACGCGGCAGACGCGGCGATGAAGAATGATGCGGCCGCAAAGATTCAAGCTCGGTTTACTGCTCCGCAACGCGAGTCGATCGCGGGTAAAGCTTGAAGCCACCGAATCCGTATTCGCCAACCGGCATGTTGGTGCCCGCATCAAAGAGATCGATCAGCATGAACTTTTCCTCATGGCCGGCGAGATAGTTGGAATACGTATCGACTAGACGTTGCTGGTTGTGAAAGTCAGCGCGGAAGAAACTTTCACCGAGATATAATCGGTGCGGACGGCGCTTGGCATCGAGTCGAATCCATTGTCGAGACCCCTCCGGCCCCATGGTATCAAGCCATTTTTTGTACTGGGCCATGAGCGCCTCTCGTTTTTTAAATTCGTTTCCCCATGCCGGAACTTCTCGGAGATAGCTAAGCGATAGAGCCAGCAGAACCATCAAGACAATTTTCTTCATATATCCTCCGCGTCCAAAACCGAGCCCATTGATAACGCAAGTTCTTTGCCATCGCGGCACAGAACCAGCCATGAGATCGAAGGGCTGACGCGGGGGATTAATTTTGACCTTTTTGTCACAACCTGGAAATCATTGCTCCGTCACCAATTGCTCAAATCGAGTTTGCTTGGTCAGCATCCGCACACCATTGGTCTGCCGGGACCGAGAATGTTTGGCCGACGAGTACAAATGAGGACAAATTGGCAAGCCGGGCGATAGCAGCGGCTATCCGGGAATCACCTTGTGCAAGAGGTTTCTTCGACTATTCTTTGATACCGCGCAAGATGCGCGCCGAATTTACCGAAGCCTGGATCGGTTTATGAGGTCAAGCGTGGATTCTGTTCGATGACGAACCGGCCAAAGATAACGACAAGCTTCACGAGCTACTCGTCGCCCTACCCTCCGCTCGTTGTATCGCAGCCCACAGCTTGGGCGCTGTGTACGGCATATCGATGTGATCGATCCCTAGCGGCGCCAGCGCGTCCATGACCGCGTTAGCCACCGCCGGCGGGGCGCCGTTGGTGCCGGCTTCGCCCACGCCTTTGACTCCCAACGGATTGAAGGGATTCGGCGTTACGGTTTCGCCGAGAATCAGCCGAGGCATGTCGCCGGCGCGCATTACCGCGTAGTTCATCAAGGTGCCGGTAAGCGCCTGGCCATCGTCGCCGAAGAGCATCTGTTCGCGCAGCGCTTCGCCAAGCCCCTGCGCCACGCCGCCATGAACCTGTCCCTCGACGATCATCGGGTTGACGACCACGCCGCAATCATCGACGAGCACGAGGGTCTCGATAGTCGGTTTGCCGGTGTCTCGATCGATCCGGACCAACGCCACATGCGCGCCGAAGCCCCAGGCTTCACGCCGCGGATCGAAGAACACGGTCTCTTGCAGACCGGGCTCCATACCGGGGGGAACTCTTCCGCCGTAGGCAGCTGCCGCGATTTGCCGCCAGGTCACTTTTTTCTCAGGAACTCCGGCCACGGCGAATCCGCCTTCGGCCTGCACGACATCCTCAGGCGCCGCTTCCACCAAGTGAGCGGCGATACGCCGTGCTTTTTGAATGACACGATCAGCCGCCAATGCCATGGAGCCGCCGCCCATCACCATGCTCCGGCTGCCGAAGGTGCCGACACCCTGCTGCACCGCCATGGTGTCGCCGTGACGAATTGCCACGTGGTCCATCGACACATGCATCTTGTCGGCGATCACTTGGGCGTAGGAAGTCTCGTGCCCCTGGCCGTGGCTGCTGGAGCCTGTGAGCACCGTAATCTCACCGGTGCGCTCGATGCGGACGGTGGCGCTTTCAAAGCCGGCTCCGCCGCTGGGCTCGACGAAAGTCGAGACCCCTACCCCAACCAACTCGCCGCGCGACCGCGCCGCATCGCGCTCCCGAATCAACTGATCATAATCCGATAGGCGCATTGCCTCGGCCAGGGATTTCGTGTAGTCGCCGGAGTCGTACTCAACGCCGACGCCCGTTCGGTACGGAAACTGATCCGTGCGAATGAAGTTTTTGCGCCGGAGCGCTAAACGGTCAAGCCCCAACTCCTTAGCCGCCTTGTCGATCAGCCGCTCAATGTTGAGCACCGACTCCGGTCTGCCAGCGCCACGGTATGGCCCCGTCGGCGTCGTGTTTGTGAACACCGCGACGACTTCGACGTGGCAGTTTTGAATCTGATAAGAGCCCGGCGCCATCGCCATCATGCGCTGCGGCGGGCCTGCCGTGCTCGAATATAGATAGGCGCCCAGATTCGCAACCACGCGTACTTTCAAACCAAGCATCGTGCCGTCTTTTTTCAGTGCGAGCTCGGAAGTCATGGCCTGATCGCGCCCCTGAATGGTCGTGACAAAATCTTCGCTGCGCGTGGCGACCCACTTGATAGGCCGGGCCAGTTTCAGCGCCAGGTGGCAGGCCAGCACGTATTCGCGATAGAGCGGGCCCTTGCTCCCGAAACCACCGCCGACATCGGGAGCGATGACGCGAATCTTATGCTCGGGATAACCAAGCGCAGTGGCCAGGTCGCCACGCACCCGATGCGGCGCCTGCGTGGAAAGCCAAATGACCAGTCCCTGCCCCATCGGTTCCGGATTCACCACGATTCCGCGCGGCTCGATAGCCAGCGCAACCTGGCGCGGGCTGGCAATATGCATACGGCAAATATGTTCGGCCTGCGCGAAGGCCTTGTCGACGTCTCCGCCCTTTTTGGTCGCGATGTAACAAATATTGCTGTCCAGCTCCTCGCGCGCCAATGGTGCACCGGGCTCCAGAGCTTTTTCAGCGTCCGTCACCGAGGGGAGCGACTCATATTCCACTTCGATGGCGTTGGCGGCATCCTGCGCTACTGCGCGGCTTTGCGCCACGACGGCGGCGACCGCAACTCCCGCTTCATGCACCGCGCCCCGCGCCAACACCGGATGTGGCGGGATCTTCTGGCCTGCCACCATAGGCGCCGCCGGTATGTTGAGCTGTTTGACATCCTCGCCGGTCACCACAGCTACCACGCCAGCCATTGACTTGGCCGCATCAGTATTGATGGAAACTATCTTTGCGTGAGGATATGTCGTACGTAGGAAAACCAGGTGCAGCATTCCGGGAAGCTGGATATCGTCCACGTAGCATCCCTTGCCGACAACCAGTATCGGATCTTCGACCCGTCGAATAGATTTGCCGATAAGTCCAGTTGAAGTGTGTTCAGTCGTCATGAATTCCTCGTCACCGCCCTTTCCACTGCCGCTTCGATTGCCCGCCGGGCGTACACCGTGGCGACATGCCGTTTGTACTCCGCACTGGCATAGGTATCTTCGGTTGGGTCGGCGTTTTCAGCGGCCTTCGCCGCCGCAGCGGCGATGACTTCCGGAGTCAGCGATTTTCCCTGCAACCCGGTCTCAGTACCCTGAGCGCGAATCGGTCCGCTGCCCAAGCCGCCGAGAGCCACGCGGGCCGACGCGCACGAGCCAGATGCCCGCCGCGTAACAAGAACACCTGCGCTCACGACGACATAGCCGGAAGCGGGATGCGGGAGCTTGACGTATGCCGTGCCGCTGCCCGCAGGCGGCAGTGGCACCCGGATTTCCGTCAACACTTCATGCGCAGTCATTGCGGTAGTGTAAAAATCGGTAAAAAAATCATCCGCGGCGACGGTGCGGGTCCCGGACATTGATTGCAGGACAAACGATGCGTTGAGCGCAGTCAAAATTACGGGGAAATCGGCCGCCGGATCGGCGTGGGCAACGCTGCCGCCGATGGTGCCGCGATTGCGAACTTGCACATCGCCGATCACTGAAGCGGCTTCGGCCAATCCCGGCAAACGCTGCCGCACCAGATCCGATGCGGCGACATCGGCGTGCACCGTGAGCGCGCCGATCGCCAGCGTATCGCCGTCGATGCGCACGCCGCGCAGGCCTGGAATCGTACCGAGGTCGATCAAAGTACCCGGCGACGCCAACCGGAGCTTCATGGCCGGAATCAAACTATGTCCGCCGGCGAGCAACTTGGCGTCTTCGCCCTGCCGGGTCAGCAACTGGAGCGCTTCCTCCACGGAATGCGCCGCCACGTAGCCAAAGCTAGCGGGAAACATTTTTGCCTCCCATCTTTTCCGCCGCCCAGCGAATCGATTCGACGATGTTCACGTAACCGGTGCAGCGGCACAAGTTGCCCTCCAACGCGTGGCGGATCTCCGCCTCCGTCGGGTTGGGATTTTCCTCAAGCAGGCTCACGCCCGTCATGATCATGCCCGGCGTGCAGTAACCGCATTGCAAGCCGTGTTTTTCCCGGAATCCCTCTTGCACCGGATGGAGCGCGCCATCACGCGCCAGGCCTTCGATCGTGGTGATCTCCGCCCGGTTCGCCTGGACCGCCAGGATCGTGCACGACTTGACGGCCCGGCCGTTCAATTGAATCGTACACGCGCCGCACTGGCTGGTATCGCAGCCAACGTGCGTACCCGTAAGGCCCAGATGCTCCCGTAGGAAATAGATCAGCAGCGTGCGCGGCTCCACAGTGGCCTGGTGCTTCTGGCCGTTGACAGTGACCTCTATGGGAATAGCCGCAAACTCGATCTCAGCAGCCATGCTCAACTCGCCTCCGTTCGCAGTTCTTAAGATTGATCCCTAAGTATTTTCCCAAACCGCAACCGCCGATTGGCGGATATCAAGATTTGGCTTCGAATTTCATACAACGACTTCGTTTGAGTCTCAACACCTCGGCCGCAATTTTCGAAAGAGTTCATTGGTTAGTAGACATACGAGAACTAAGGGGCGAGTCGTGGAGAGCGCGGGCATCCGAACCTACAGGAAGCGTTCAGGCCCGTGTCGTCGGAATAACCGCCCTTGGAGTGGATCGGGTGGCGGCCGACAAGCCACAGACCTATTGCCCGCGCTTGGAAGGGCTCGTCCCTTGGTTTTTGAAGTGTGATGTCTGCATACTTAGCAACTCCTTAATATTTACTTGCAGTTCAGGTTGCGATGCGGACGAGAATTCTAATTTGATTTCGCCCGGTACTCCTTGACGGCATCCTCGTTTAGTTCCAAACCGAGTCCCGGTCTTTCCGTTAAAGTGACCCAACCGTCGACCGGTCCCGGCACCTCTTTGTAGAGCACGTTCCACGTCAGCCAATTGTTGACGTGAAACTCGGCGCGCCAGCCGTTGGGCACGCCCGCGTGCAGGTGCAGATCGAAATGATCCCCATTGCCAACCGGAAGATTGAAAGCATGAGCCAACCCAACTGCTTTCATGCCCATCGTGAATCCACCCACCGAAAGCACGTGGATATTGAGAAAATCCACGGAGCTTTGCTTCACCAATTCACAGAGGGTAGAAAAGTTCTCCCACTGTCCTGCCGCGATCGGTATGCTCGTCTGCTTGCGCAACTGGGCCAGCAAACCCGGGTCGTTATGCACGATGGGTTCTTCAAACCACATCAAGTTGTATGGCTCGAAGCGCTTACACCAACGAAGGGCGGCGTCGTACTTCATGAGACAATTGGCATCGGCCATCAACTCGACGCTCTCGCCCACCGCCTTTCGAACCGCTCGCACACGGGCTTCATCTTCGGCAGGATTGTCCTCGCGATGCTCGGCGCCGGCGCCGGAGGGATCCATCTCCCCGTGGATGTTCAAGCGCCCTACCTGAATTTTTAGCCGGCTCTGCCCTCTTTCAACCCAATATTTGGCTGCTTCCGCCAACTGATCCCTTGAATAGGCTCTCAGTCCAAAGGTGATGTAAGCGGGAATCGACTTCTGAGCCGCGCCGAGAAGACGCCAGACGGGAGCGTTGTAAAATTTCCCTTTGATGTCCCACAGCGCCACGTCGATAGCGCTCACGGCGAAATTCCAAACCCCGCCGTGCGCGCGGGTGTTAAATTTCCACAGCATCTGATGCATCAAGCGCTCTGTCTCCAGCGGATCCTTCCCTTTCAAGAACGGAGTCAAATCGTTGCGAATGAATGCCGTCGTGGCAGCATGCATGAAGCCGCCGATTTGAGAAAGGCCTACCAGGCCATCGTCCGTCTTTACTTTGAGCAACCGTACCGCTGCCCGCACCGGTTCCCTAAAGAGCGGCGGCGTGACCGCGATGTTCTGAAGTTCCACGATTTCAATGTCAGCGATCTTCAAAGTGACTCTCCTTTCTTAGGATGCGTTAGTGGATCTGTGGATCGATTCTCTTACCATACGGAGAAAGCCGACTCGACGATCGACAATAACCCTTACGTCGCTAAAGAGGAAGCGGGCACGCCGGCTAACCGGGACGCGAGCTGTAAAAGAGTCGGGCACGCCAAACAGATGGAAAAACGGCGATCTTCTTGAGGCACGCGTACTCATAGTGCCACTTTCATCCTACCTTCAACACCATCACGGAATCTTGTCCTTTTTTGGCCGAGTAAATTACCACCGGGGTTATCAAGTGCACTCGCATTTGGCTCTCGTCACGATCCTCACGTCTCACATTTTCACTCGCGCACGGTAATTTTTACTGAACGGTTCTTGGTGCGTATTCCTTCGCTGACTCGGAAAGATCAGTGAATTGGCCTCCTTCCTGTGCCTGGCATTTCGGTTGCTCTAGCCGAAGTTCGAACGAGCACGGAAAGAACTTTGAAGGAGGAAACATGAGCACTAAGAACGAAACGAAGCGCAACGTCCCAACCTGGATAGCCGCGGTTGGTTTGACAGCGATTGTCGCTGGCGGCTGCGCTGGCGGGCCCCTGACAGCTAGAGAGAAAGGCGCAGGCATCGGTGCCCTTGGTGGTGCGGCAGTGGGTGGAATCGTTGGCAAGAACAACGGCAATCCGGGAGCCGGCGCGGCGATCGGCGGCGCGGTTGGCCTTGGAGCGGGCGCGCTGATTGGCGACTACTTCCAAGGTCAGGACGACAGCCAGTACTACCGACGATAGGTAAAACGTTCAAAAAAATAAAAGGAGGGTCACATGAAAAATTTACGAAAAATTATTCTGAGCGCAATGCTTGCGGGAGTTCTGGTCGTTCCGGGATTACCCGCCTCAGCCGACAGCAAGGACGGCAAACGCGATCATCATTTCCGCAAACACGATCGTCATGGCAAATCGCACGGTCGCCACGACAGACGTCACAGCTATCATCGCGGACGGGACGATCACAGGCGTTACGCCAAGCACCACGACCGGCGTGATGTTCGTCATGGCAACAGAGGCCACCACAACAAGGCAGAGATTCGACAGGACTTCAAAGACGTCCGAGCGGCGCGCAAGGACGTTCAGCAGAACCGCCGGGATTTGCGCGCCGACTATCAAGAGCTAAGAAGAGATCGAGCCGAGCTTCGTCGGGATATCCGCAGCGGCGCCAGCAGAGAAGAAATCCGCCAGGGCCGCCAAGAGATCCGCGATGACTTGAAAGAAATTTCCAGAGAGCGCGGCGAACTGCGCGAAGCCGAGGGCCGGTTACAATCAGCTCGCAGCGAGCTCAAGAGTGATTTGCGCAAGCGCTAACCATCTCCTACCACCAACGCCCTGACCGCTCTTGCCTGGGGAGCGGTCAGGCGCTCCTAAAGAACCCAATCGTAGCAGACCACTCCGCCTAAAGCCCGAGCACTCCGTGAATCACGCCTTCACAAGTCTTGGCGATAAAGTCTAGATTTAATGTTTCCAAAGTATCGGTGGAGCGGTGATAGTGCGGATTGCGAAAGAAAGACGTGTCGGTAACCATGAGCGCCGGATAGCCGGCATCCCAAAAAGGTGAATGGTCGCTTAGCCGGACGGCCGGAATGAGACCGCCGTTCCCAGGTACCGACAACGTTTCGACGGGAAGCCCGCGCACCTGGCGCATCTGCCGGGCGAAGCGGCGCAGCAACGACGATGAGTTCCAATTGCCAATCACGCCGATAAAATCGCCCCGATCCGGATAAAAAGCGCTGAGTCCGATCGGATACTTCTGGCTTCCCGGCCTCGAGTCCGCGTAGCCAACCATCTCCAGAGAGACCATGGCATCGACCTTGGCCCCCGCTGACTTTAGTTTCTTGGCAAAATAACTGCTCCCGATCATATTGAGCTCTTCAAGATTGAACGCGCAAAACAATATTTCGGAGCGCAACCTGGCCCGTGACAGAACCCGGGCCGCTTCCAGCAAGACGGCGACCCCGCTGGCGTTATCGTCGGCACCCGGTGTGCCTGGAACCGAATCAAAATGAGCTCCCAGAATAATCAATGACGCGCCCCGTTGAGCGCTCGAACGGCCAACGATATTCCGGAAGTTCGTTCCCCGGTACGAAAAATAATCACTTTCAACCTTCAGCCCGTAGCTCGCCAGTTGCTTTTCGATGAAATTCTCAACGGTCACCAAGTGGCGCCGGCCGCTAAACGGGCTCCGCTCACCGACGATCACCTCCAATGTCCGGCGTAATTGCTGCGGGTCAACTTTGACTTGAATGTTCATCGTGTGTCTGCCGCTGACATGCGAACCATTCTGTGGTACGAGGTAAACGATGCGTCTCGAAATGGGTTTAGTTCATATAAACAATGTGTGCTTCGGCCCGCAAACTGTCATAGAAGACCATGCCTTGTACATCGATCGGCAGGAACTGATCTCGGTCTTAACGCAAGAACCGCTTTTGGACGGCATTGAAATCGAGCTCGCTCACCCGGGAGAGTCCTGTCGGATCATCCATGTGCTGGATGTTCTGGAGCCTCGCTACCGATTGAACGGTCCCAACTTTCCCGGCGCGTTAGACGGTGTCGGTCTTGTCGGCGCCGGACAGACCCGAGCATTGAAAAACCTGTGCGTGGTCGAAACGAGCGAAGATCAAGCGCGTGGCAGAAACATCATCGATATGAGCGGGCCGGCGACAGACTATTCGCCGTTCGGCGCGACCTGCAACGTTGTCCTTGTCTTTCACCCGGCGAAAGGTGCCGACAAGGACGAGTACCGCCTTGCGGTAAAAAAAGCCGGCCTGCGAGCGGCCGTCTATCTGGCGGCCGCGGCAAAGGAAATCGTTCCCGACGAAATCGAAATCTACGAGCTCCCGCCGGTGGCTTTCAATCACGGGCCGAAAGATTTGCCGCGCATCGGCTACATCTTCCCGATCCACTCGCAGCAGCATCCGACCCATCAAAAGGAGACGGTCTTTTACGGCAGCAACATTCAGGGATTTCTGCCGACGATCGTCCATCCGAACGAAATCCTCGACGGCGCGCTGATATTTTCCTACTCCGCCTTTACCTATTTCGCCCAGAACCATCCGGTCATCCAGGAGCTTTATCGGCGGCACCAGCGCGACCTATGGTTTGCGGGCGTCGTCGTTACCGTGGCTCCGGTTACGATCACAGAGAAGCAGCGCAACGCCTGCCTTGCGGGCCGGTTGGCCGCCGAAGTCCTTGGCGCGGACGGCGTGATCGCCACCAAGATCGGCGGCGGCGCTGTGGATACCGATCTGATGATGATCTACGAGCGCTGTGAGGAGATGGGAGTAAAAACCGCGCTGATCATTATGGAACGCTACCCTGACACCGGCATCACTTTCGTTCCAGAAAACGTTGATGCGCTCGTAACACCGGGATTGACCCGGGATGCGATCACCCTGCCGCCCGTGGAACGAATCATCGGAGGCAATACTTTGTTGTTGGATAATACAAACCCCGACAATACCAACCCCGGGATTCCCCCCATACCGGCAAATCGAGAGCTCAGGCTCTGGGTCGGGGATATTGCCGGGGCCATCAGCCAGGTAGGTTCTTCCCGGCTCATCACCTATATTGGTTGAGTAACCGCTTCCTCAGGAGAGATCTTCATGGCCAAAAAGATTCGCGTCGTTCACTACCTGAACCAGTTTTTCGCGCAGATTGGCGGCGAAGACAAAGCCGAGATCGGCCCCGGATTCCGCGACGGCCCAATCGGACCCGGCCGCGCCCTGCAGGAGACCTTAGCGGAGCACGGCGAAATCCTGGCGACGCTCTTTTGTGGCGACAACTACTTTGCCGAACATTCAGATAAAGCGACGGAGGAGTTGCTGCACCACATGGCCCGTTTCAATCCCGAGCTATTGATCGCCGGACCGGCTTTTGAAAGCGGGCGCTATGGCGTCGCTTGCGGCGCGATTTGCGCGGCGGCTCAAGAGCGACTCGGAATTCATCCGGTCGCCGGCATGGACGCGGAGAACGCGGGCGCGGCTCTTTATCGAAAGCACGTCTACATTATCAATTCAGGCGATTCAGTCGTGCGCATGCTTCCGACTCTCCAGCGGATGGCTGCCCTGGGCCTTAAATTGGTGCAGGGCGCGCGTTTAGGGAGGCCGGAAGAAGAAGGATATATGCCGCGCGGCATCAAGCGCAACGCGTTCGCCGCCAAACCTCCCGCTGAGCGGGCCGTGGATATGCTCTTGGCAAAAATCCGCGGCGAGCCGTTCCAGTCGGAGATTGCTGCGCCGCAGTTTCATCATATCAAACCGGCGCAAGCTCTTCGCGACTTATCTTCAGCGGTCATCGCATTGGTTACCGACGGTGGGCTCGTCACCGAGGGCAATCCCGAACGCATGGAACCGGGCCGCCCCACTCGCTTCACAACGATTCCAGTCGAGGGAATAAATCGCTTAGACCCAAAACAATTCGACGTGGTTCATTCCGGTTACGACACCGCCCTGGCCAATCAAGATCCCCATCGCCTGGTACCGCTGGACGTGATGCGTGAACTGGAGCAGCAAAGAATCATAGGCAAGCTCCATGAATCGATCCACGCCACCGGCGGCGCTCATGCGGCCGTGGAAAACGCCACTCGCATCGGCCAGAGCATCGCCGAGCGGTTGAAATCCGCCGGCGTCAACGGCGTCATTCTGACTTCGACCTGAGGCTCGAGCACTCGCTGCGGCGCGGCGATCAGCAAGGAGATCGAACGGCTGAACATTCCGGTGGTGCAGATCTGCACCATGATACCGGTGGCGAAGGAAGTGGGCTCGCTTCGAGCCATGGGCTCCGGCGGCATCGTCAGCCCGACAGGCAATCCGGATTTGCCGGCGGATAAAGAAAAAAAGTTTCGCCGCGAGCTCGTGTTACGCGCTCTGCAAATTCTCCAAGAAGACGTCCGTGAGTAAATCGAACCGGCTATCCGTGCACCCAGCGGCCGACGTCGATTTCATATCCCTTGTCTTGTGAGATGTCGAAGGGGTTTCGGTCCGGGTCGAAGCCGCGGTATTCGGCCATGGGACGGCTCGACGGCCGCTTGCTGATGCAGCCTTCCGGCAGAGCATCCAGAAAATTCTCGAGATCGGTCACCAGCCAACCGAAGTGATTGAGGCCATCCCTCGGGCTTTCTCTTTCGTTCATGTCCCGCCGGCCGCGATCCGGCAAGATTGCCATGGCCGTCTCGCCATCGGCTGCCCAGCGCACCACCCTGTTCTCCGATCTAATCCTTTTGCTCGTCGTTGACTCCCGAAAGCCGAATACGTTGACGTAAAAATCGAGCTCTTCGTCGTTGTTGGGGACGCACATGGCGATATGGCGGATGCATGGAAAGGTGCGCTCCACCTTGGGGGTGTGAAACTCATGAGTGGAAAGGCTTACGAGCTGGCCGTAGGGGTCGGTCACCCGGTAGTCCCCATGGAACAGGTCTCCCTCTTCCTCGCGAATGTCGGTCTTTGGGGCGAATTCCTTGAGCCGAGCTTTGGTCTCACCGATGTCGTCGATCGTGATTCCGAAATGACTGATGCCTGGCTCCGACGCGCCGTCCCGCGGCTTGAGTAAGGAAATATTGTAAAAGCCATCGGTAAGCGCAACGTCGCCCGCATCGGAGCGGCCCAGCTCGCGCATCGCAAAGTGCGTGGAATAAAAACGCGCCAAGGTGTCCGGATGTTCGCTGACAATCGCCAGATAACGAATTTGTGAGCCCATGTTCGTTCCTCCTTCCAACGGCGCGACGTTAGCATTCACCATCAGGTGAGTCAATGTCAAAACACAATGGAAAAAAGCGTGCGTTTGCGCTAAGAATCAGTCGACCATGGGCAAAAAACATTTGCTGGCGATCGCTCTCGTGTTTTTTCTTAACTGTCTTTCTTTTCCCGCCTGGAGTCAGGAAGGGACGGGACTGAAAAAAATTCGCATAGGTTTGCCCAACCGGGGAGTTCCCAATCTCGGTTTGATTGCCGCCCAGCGTTTTGGCTTCTTTCGCGGACAGGGGTTGGACGCCGAGTTGATCGTCATGCGCCCGAGCATCTCGCTCCAAACCTTGATGGGTGGAGATCTGGACTTTTCGACGGTTCTCGCTTCCGCCGCACGCGCCAGCGTGAGCGGGCTTCCCTTGCGCATAGTCATGTCGTTGACCGTCGGTCAGGATTTTTCCCTGGTCGTGCGGCCTGATATCCGCCGGGTAGAAGACCTTAAGGGCAAAACCCTGGCGGTCTCCGGCGTCGGCGAGTTTACCGACGTCGGCCTGCGGCTCTTGCTTAAGAAATACGGTTTGGTTCCCGAAACCGATGTCAAAGTACGAGCGTTATTTGGCAACCATCCGTTGCGCTTGACCGCCCTCCAGGCCGGACAGATCGATGGCACGGTTATGTCGATGCCTTACAACAAGATGGCCGTCAAAATAGGTTTCAGGGAACTCGTTCACCTGCGTGAGGTCATTAAGACTCCCCAGGGCGGACTGGTTACCACGGTGCAAAAGATCCGCAGCGAACCGGACGTGGTGTTGCGATCTATTAAAGCGGCGCTCATGGCCAACCGTTTTTTAAAAGAAAATAAGGGTGAGTTCATCAAGCTGCTGGCGCAGGAATCCGGCATCCACGATGCGGCGGTGGCCGCCCTGGTTCATGAAGAAACCGTCAAGCTCTATTCGGATACGGGACTCGTATCGGATGATGCCATGCAGGAGTTCATAGCCAATTCTAAAGAATCGCTTAAAGTCTCGCGGGAAGTTTCGGCGTCGGAAGTGGCAGATTTCAGCTTTTCGCGCAGGGCGGTGAGTGAAATAAGAGCGGGCAAATAACCGCAATTCGTCGAGTAGGGACGGGTTTGAAACCCGCCCCTACAAAATCCGCACGACTATTCAGAAATATCGAGAAGCACGCCGTCGGGATCGGCGAAGACGTGCTTTCCGATGGGACAGGCTTGCAGGTCTTTCTCCAGCTCGCCTCCTTGCATTCCAACGGCGATTTTTTTCGGGGCGGATTCCGGAAAAGCGGCCGCGATTTCGTCCAGATCTTTCCGGGTTTTTTCCAGGCTCTCCACTTTAAAGCCGATATGATCGAAGCCCTGTCTTAAGCCTCGATAAAAACCGTCATGGCAGCGGCGAATGACAAGCCGGACTTTGCCGTCGGTGAGTGTAATCGCTCCATCACCAGCTTTCTCCGGTATCTCTTCGAGCTCTAAAGCTGTCGTGTAAAACTCCGCCACCTCGTCAGGCTCGCGGGCACGGAGCGCGATGTGGTTGAGCCATCGGGGTTGTTCCCAGCCGTCCTTCAGATACCCTTCTCGG
>Ga0105092_10000720_pt1 | contig 17433 bp, 17 predicted proteins | sample PPLLak2March2015_FD_87021 | JGI IMG/M metagenome (GOLD analysis project Ga0105092, IMG submission 87021) | Freshwater sediment microbial communities from Prairie Pothole Lake near Jamestown, North Dakota, USA - PPLs Lake P7 Core (1) Depth... | ecosystem: Environmental > Aquatic > Freshwater >... | reverse complement strand
GAACCACGGCGAGGGCTCTGATCGCTTCGAGGGCACCCACCTCGATCTCTGCTTCCCCTCTGATAGCGAGGGCGAACTCGTCTAACTGCTCGCGGAACATGTCGGTGTGAGGCATGTCGACGGGAGGCCGAGTCGACTCCCGGTAGGCCTGGCTGACGAGGGTGCTCTTCGAGTCCACGAGGTGGGACTCATCCCAGTTGTTGAAGTCGAGATCGTAGAAGAGGTTCGCCTCCGTGCCCTGCAGTCGCAGCTGATAGACCCCCGGCGAGGCCCAGCCGGTGCCCAAATACCCGAGAGGGCCAGCCTCGAACTCCAGGATCGACATGATCGCGTCCGGCACCTCCGACTTGGTGTACAGCTTGCGCGCATGGCTCGACACTGAAGCGACCGGGCCGAGGAGATATTGGAGATTGTCGGCGTGGTGGACACCGAGCTGGATCATCGCGCCACCAGGGCTCTTATCGGCGAACCAACGCCACGTGTCGGTAGTCAGCTCCAGACCGCGCTCGTTCGAGAAGTTGGCCTCAGCCAGCGACACATGGCCGATCTTGCCGGTCTCTATCCACTGCTTCATGGCCCGATGCCCCCCGAGCCGCCGTGCGCTGTGACCGACTGCGAATGCTTTACGGGATGTGGCCGCCGCTCTGGCTATCGCACCGGCGTCCTCCATGGTGTGGGCTATCGGCTTGTCGGTGTACACGGCCTTGCCCGCGTCGAGACTCTCGAGGATGACGCTCTTGTGCGCGTCATTCGGGGTGGTGACCAGCACCCCCTCGATCTCCGAGTCGGACAGCAGCTCGTCGAGGGAGGATGCCGCCCGAGGAACCCCGAACTCCTCCTGGAACGCGGTGCGACTCTCGGGTGAGCGTGAGAAGCAGCTCGCCAGCTCGATCACTGTGCCTCGTTGCGCCCCTCTGGCCAGCACCCGGGCCCAGCGCCCAAGCCCTATAGAGCCGAGTTTGACCCGCTCACTCATCGGTTCCCTCCTCGTCGGTCTCGAGGAGAAGGTCGAGCTCCTCGATGTTGTTGGCGAAATCGTCGTGGGGGAAGAAACACACGAGGGACATCCTCTCGTCCGGGTCGGCCATCGTGGCGTGGGGCGTCCCGGCGGGAATGCGATACCAGGACCCCGGGCCTACGGGGTGCACCACACCGTCCAGCCAGACCCGGCCGCGCCCCGCCACGACGTACACGATCTCCTCACTCTGCGGGTGGAGATGTGGTGACCTGGATGGCACGTGCTCGATGACAACCTGACGCACGGTCGAAGCACCTTGGCCCGCCACGCTGAACGGGTCGGCGGTGGATCTCCCCGGGAAGTCGCGAAAATCGAGCTCGTCCGGACCGATGACGGTCACGACCCGTCTCTCCGCAGCTTCAGGATGGACTCCACCGTGATGGCGATCTCGTCGGCCACTGTGGCGGCGAACTGCCCGGCGCGCTCTTGGTCCGCCCAGGCCGGGTTCCCATACCAGCCCTCGTCAGCGATCTCGGTCACGTCTGTGATATAGCCATACACCTCCCGGGAGCGACGCATTGCGTCCAATTCCTCGGCGCCCTCCGGCCGGGTTGGCTTCGTGACGCGACCCGAATGGAACAGATCCGGATCGTGAGCGAGCACCGCCAGGGTCTCGATCCCGCCACCATGGGTGAGCTCTCCCCCTGCGGGTGAGTAGATGCGCTGTGCCGTGTAACAGGCGTGCGCGGTGACGAATAAGACATCCTCCCGGTCCTGGACGTCGGTCGCCACGGCATCGAGCGAGGCGATGTTTCCCTCGTGCCAGTTGACGAAGACGAAGGTCCTGGCCCCCATCGCCACCATCTCCTCGCACAGGTTGGCCAGGTGCGCCTCGAAGACATCTCGCCGCAGCGAGATCGTGCCGGGATGCCCGGCATGGATCGGGGTCACGCCGTATGGGCCGGCGGGCACGACGATGGCATCGAGACGTTCGGCGAGCTCGTCGGCGACGAGCTCGGCAGCCATGGTGTCGGTGCCGCAGGGCAGGTGCGGCCCATGCTGCTCGACGCTCCCGAACGGCATCACCACCATGCCCTTGCGACCAATCAACTTGGCCACGTCCGGTGAAGCGAGGTCGTAGATCGATCTGCCCGACATGCTCAACCGATCTCCGCTGCTGCCGGACTCACCACAGCGTGCACCGGCGGCTCCGAGTCGAGTATCCGGCGGGCTTCCGCCGCGGCCTGGCGTCGAAGAGCGAGCTCGCTCTCCTCGGTGTACCAGGACATATGCGGCGTCAGTATCACCCGTTCCCCGACAGGCGCGAATACAGACACATCGGGTGGCTCCTGCTCGAACACGTCCAATGCGGCAAAGCCAGGCCGGTTTTCCCCGAGGGCCGAGACCAGGGCTCCTGTGTCGATGAGCGATCCACGGGCGGTGTTCACGAGAACCGAGCCCTCCCTCATGGACCGCAGCTCGGCCGCCCCGATCAGGTACCCATGAGCCGGAGGCGGGGAATGAAGTGTGACCACGTCGGAGCCGGCGAGCAGCTCGTCCACGCCGGCGAGACGACCCGGGGCGCCGCCGAGCACCGTGGTCACGTCTGATGCCTCGACCGCGGGGTCAGCGACGAGAACGGTCTCGAAACCGAGGCCGGCGAGAAGGACGGCGACGCGTCGCCCGATTCTTCCGAATCCGATGACACCAGCAGTCAGACTCGACGGGAGGCGGAGTGGCCGGAGGTCGGCGACGCCCCAAGACCCCTCTCTCAGTTTCCGGTCGGCGGTGGTCAGGCGGCGAAGGGACGCCAGAACCAAAGTGGTGGCATGAAGCGCGACGGCGTCCATGCCGTAGTCGGGCACGTTGACCACCCACATCCCCAACGACCGTGCACTGTCGAGGTCGACGCCGTCTACCCCCACCCCGAGACGGACGATGGCCCGGCTTTCCAGCTTCTCCAGGGTCCCGGCATCGAATCGCGGTGCGGCTCCGGCCAGGATCACGTCAGCGCCGGCAGCGACTGCGATGACGTCTTCTGCCGTCTGCCCCGGGCCGGAGACCAACTCGACGTCACCGAGCACTCCACGTTCGACGTCGAAATCGCCGAACCGCGTTCCGAGAATCGCCACCTTGGGCCGACGTGAATCCACCGGCCGGGGAGTATAGGGTCGGCCCCGCAATCGATTGTCTCTACTCCATTGCTCGGACGGCTATAAAGGGTGGGCGTGGACGACATCCCCAATTTCGAGCCGCTGTCCCATCTTCGTCTGGAGGACCGTCGGCTGGTCACAGGCTCGGGACGCTATGTCGCCGACCTGGCGCCCCCGGAGACGGTGCATCTCGCCTTCGTTCGCAGCACCGAGGCCCACGCCCTCATCACCGCCATCGACACGCACTCGGTCGACTCCCCCGACGTGCTCGGGATCTTCACCGCAGCCGACCTCGACCTGGCGGACATCCCCGGTGACAGCACGGCCGTCCCCGCGCCCGACTTCCCCCGTCCCCATCTCGCGTCGGAGAAGGTGCGATATATGGGAGAGCCATTGGCGGTGGTCGCCGCCACCACAGCGGCCGCTGCAGCCGACGCTGCCGACTTGATATGGGTCGACTACGAGATCCTCCCAGCGGTGGTCGATCCCGCGGCGAGCCTCGAGGGCGACGTGATTCTGCACGAAGCTGCAGGGACCAACGTGGTCAGTCGTTCGGATCTAGCTGCAGGTGAGCCAAGAGAGAGCTACGAGGTGGTAGCCGAGATCGAGGTGACCAATCAGCGGCTGGCGCCGAACTCGATCGAACCGCTCGTCATCCTCGCCGTGCCCGAAGACGAGGGCCGCCTCACGGTGTACGTGAGCCATCAACGACCACACGGTGTGAAGGCCCGTCTCTGCCAACTTCTCCCGTATGACCCGGACAAGATGCGAGTCGTCGTCCCCGACGTCGGTGGGGCCTTCGGGATGAAAGGTATGACGTATCCCGAGCACACTGTGACAGTGGCCGTGGCCCTCCGACTCGAACGGCCGGTCATCTGGGTCGAGCGACGTCGCGAGCATCTGAGCGGCGGAACCCACGGGCGGGGCTCGGTGCACAAGGTCCGGCTCATGGGGACATCGGCCGGCCGCGTCCAACGAGCGGAGATCGACGTCCTCGCCGACGTCGGCGCCTACCCGCACAACGGGGCCACGATCCCCGTGTTCTCGCGCTTGGTCGCTTTCGGCCTGTATGACATCGAGAGTGCAGCGCTCACAACCACCTCCGTCGTCACCAATACGGCTCCCACGGGCTCGTATCGCGGTGCGGGGCGTCCCGAAGCCGCCTATGCGATCGAGAGGGCGATCGACGCCTTCGCCCACGCCGCCGATCTCGACCCGGTCGAGGTCCGTCTGACCAACTTCATACCCTCCGAATCGCTCCCGTACCGCACCGCCACCGGCGCCCTCTATGACTCGGATGACTATGCGGCGGCGTTGCGCCGCGCCGTCGACCTCGTCGGGTTGGACGAACTCCGGAAAGAACAGAAGGCGCGCCTTGCAGACGGGCACGACCCGATCGGTATCGGGTTCGGTGCTTTCGTCGAGCGGGCCGGCGGAGCAGTCGACGCCGGCGAGTACGGACGGGTCGATGTCGACATAGAAGGAAAGGTAACGGTGCGGACCGGCTCGGCATCCTCGGGCCAGGGCCACGAGACGGCGTGGGCACAGGTGGCGGCGGCGGCGTTGGGGCTAAACCCGGATGCCGTTACCTACATCGCCGGTGACACCGACCAGGTGGCCCGGGGCGCCGGGACCTTCGCCAGTAGATCGGCTCAGATAGGAGCGGCCGTCATCTGGCGCACGGCCCTGGTAGTGCGACAACGGGCTATCGATCTGACGGCCAAGCTCCTCGAGGCGTCGCCGGCCGACGTGGTGCTCGCCGATGGCACGTTTTCGATCGCCGGGGTGCCCGGCACCGAGATGGGGTGGGCCGAGGTCGCGGCCGCGGCACATGACCGTGAGATCCACCTGAGCGAAGAAGAGTGGTTCGTGCCCGGCGCTCAGACGTTCCCGTATGGCGTCCATGTCGCAGTCGTCGAGGTCGCGCTGGAGACCGGCGAGGTCCGGCTCGATCGCCTCGTGACCGTCGACGATTGCGGGAACGTGCTCAATCCGATGATCGTGGAAGGCCAGCTCCACGGCTCCCTCATGCAGGGGGTTGGCCAGGCTTTGTACGAGGGAGTCCAGTATTCGGATCAGGGCCAGCTTCTCACCTCGACTCTCATGGACTACGCCTTGCCCCGGGCCAGCGACGCGCCGCCGATCACAGCCGAGCGGTTGGTCCATCCGGCGCCATCGAACCCCCTTGGCGTCAAGGGCACCGGTGAGGCAGGTTGCATCGGGGCGCCTCCTGCGATCGTCAATGCCGTGCTCGACGCACTCGCTCCGTATGGCGTCACCGATCTTCAGATGCCGCTGCGACCGGCAACGGTATGGGCCGCCCTCTCGGCATCTACTGTCCTGCCATAACGTTTGTGCAAATCGAAAGGGTGATCATGGCAATCGATCCAGAGCACGTGGCCATCGTCGAGGAAGTATCGGGCTCGGACATCCCGGTCGAGCTCAGGTATCTCGAGACCTGGGACGGGCTCTACGCACCCATCGGCCTGCGACTCCCCCCAGGACCTGGACCGCATCCCCTCGTGCTGCTCGCATCCGGCAATGGAGGAGGGGGCATGGCCTGGATCAGGGACGCCGTCGCCAACCGGGGCTACATCATGGACCGATTGCTGGAGCAGGGCTACGCATGCGCCTGGATCCGTTACCGCACCGAGGTGGAGCTCGGCTACGAGAACGGTGGTCATCTCGTCCGGGACACACGGCAGGGCCGCGACATGTTCAACCGATCCCCCCTCGAGTATGAAGATGAGATCGCCATCGTCGAGCAGCTCAAGCAAGACCCGCGTATCGACCCTGACCGGGTCGGGCTCATTGGGATGAGTCATGGTGGGGAGATGGTCCTCAAGATCGCCTCTGAGTATCAGGGGCTCGCGGCAGCCGTCGCCTCCGAGCCCGCCTCGCATGAGTTCCTCGCCTTGAGCCCGGACAACACGGCCTTTGTCGACCCGGAAACGGGTCTCCGCAACATCGAGGAGATGCAAATGGTCGAGACCGAGAAGGTGCGATCACGTATCGACATGGCGAAGGCGACGGAGCGGATCGCCACGATCGACACGCCGATCCTCGTCATGGGTCGGGAAGATGATCACCTCCAGGGGATCTTCCGAACCAGCTACGACCTCCTGGCAGAGGCAGACAAGCCTGTCGAGTGGGTCAGCTGGGACCACGATCTGCACGGATACGTCTATCCACAGCGGGGACCTGGCGGCGAATATGAGGTCAACGAGGTCCAGGAGGAAGCGATCGCCGGTGTCCTCTCCTACCTCGGCCGGCACCTAAAGGCGTAGGACCGCCGGTCAGCTCAAGCCGTCCGAGACGTCCTTGTTCTCGGGCTCGAGGTTGACGTTGGTGCCTTCGGCCTGTCGGGACAACATGGACGCGAAGTCCTGGCCGCCGAAGCCACGCCCCACCCCATCCATGACGATCTGGTGCACTAAGGCGGCGGTCGGAAGAGGGACATCGAGTAGTCGACCGGCCTCGAGACCGAGCTCGAAGTCCTTGCGAAGCAACTCCCAGGTGAACGTCGGCGTGTAATCGAGATTCACGAAAGCCGGTGTCTTGTAACGGGTGAAAGTGGAGCCCATAACACTGTCGTTGAGGAAGTCGAGGAAGTCGGCACGGGATACCCCCGCCGCCTCGGCGAGGACAGTGATCTCTGCCATCGACTGCGTAACCACTCCGAGCATGAGGTTATGGCAGATCTTGACCAGGCGGGCTTCGTCACCCTCTCCGACGTAGGTGACCTTGCGCCCGAACAGCTCGAGGTACGGGAGCGCGGTCTCGAACGCCTGCATCGGGCCGGACACCACGGAGGTGAGCCGTCCGGCCTTGACGACTTTCGGATTGCCGGAAACTGGTGCGGCCAGCACCGCAGTGCCCAGCTCTCCGGCACGTTCGGTGAGCTTCTCGGACGAGGGTCCGTCGATCGTTGTCGAATCGACGATTATCTGCGGGCGACTGTTCGGCTGTGAGAGGACACCCTCGTCACCGATCGTCACCTCGAGCACATCCTCCGGCCCCGCCACCATCGTGAATACGATGTCACGCTCGGCGAGCTCGGCGGGCGAGTCGACGATCTTCGCCCCCTTGTCGGCCAATGGCTCCGCCTTGGCCCGGGTTCGGTTGTAGACCCACAGGTCCACGTTGGAGTCGAGAAGGCGTGCGACAAGGGCAGCACCCATCCGACCGGTGCCGATCCAGCCCACCCGGTGCGGATATTTGTCGTCAGCCATCGTCGGTGCACTCCTCTCGCCTCTGCGCGCTCCCAGGACGAAAGTCCGACCTCACGCAATCGTTTGTATTATTGGCACTTTGGGGCTGCCGCGCAAACAAGACGGGGCGGGTCAGGTCGGGAGCTAATATCAGGGTTGACTTATATAAGTCGCCCCTGTCATAATCGGTCGATGCACGCTTTCGACATTCTGGGCGATCCGGTGCGGCGCCGAATTTTGGAGATGCTGGCCGAAGGCGAGCACACAGCGGGCGAGATCACCTCGGTCATCCAGAACCAGTTCGGCATCTCTCAGCCGGCGGTGTCACAACATCTGCGAGTCCTCCGGGATGGGGGCTTCGCCTACGTCCGGGCCGACGGCACGCGCCGTCTCTACACGGTCAGCTCCAGACCATTGCAGGAGGTCGACACGTGGCTGAGACGTTTCCGGCACCTGTGGGATCAGCCCCTCGATGCGTTGGAGACCGAACTGGCACGAGGCATGCGAGAGCGGGGTGCGAGGGCCGGCAACACCCAAGGTTCGACGGTCGACGAAGGGCCACCGGTGAGAAAGGAAGAACCATGATCGACATAGCGAGCGAGATCGACGCCATCGGGCGCGAGGTCAGCAGGAGACAAGGTCCCGACGGCGAGGAGGTGGCGGTCCTGATCCGACGGAGCTACGACGCCCCGAACATCGAGGTTTGGGACGCCCTCACCGACCCGGAGCGCATCGAGCGCTGGTTCTATCCTGTCAGCGGCGATCTCCAGGTTGGCGGGACCTTTCAGCTCGAGGGCAACGCCGGCGGTGAGATCAAGCGTTGCGAGCCACCCCGCTTGCTGAAGGTCACCTTCGGTGGTCCGACCAGCCTGGTCGAGCTCCGCCTCTCACCTGACGGGGAGGATCGCACGGTGCTCGAGCTCGAGCACACCGTCCCCATCGCCATGGCCATGAACGGCGCAGGATCGCTCTACGTCGGGCCGGGCTGGGATGGTGCCTTCGTGGCACTCGACCTCTATCTCGATGGTGTCGTGGCCGACGACCCTTTCGCTGCAGCCAGCTCGCCCGAGGCACTGGAGCTCTCCAGGCAGTCCGTGCACGCTTGGATCACGGCGGTCGAAGCGTCGGGCACCGCCACTGCTGACGAGATCGCGGCGGCCGCCGAGATGTCCTTTGCCACGTTCGCACCCGAGTCTGGCTGAGGCCCTGCCGAGGTTGGCCCTGAGACGGCGGCTTGCATCAGTGGGGGGATGCTGCGTCGGCGCGGTGCTGCTGCCCCGCAGCAGAGCGGAACAACCACGCCGACACGGCGAAGAGGGAAGCGAACATCCCCGTCAGACCCAAGATCTCGAACACCGAGCTGTATTCCGCTTGGTGCTTGCCGAGAATGAGCGCGATCACACCGACCAACGCAGTCGCCCCGGCGGTGACAAGCATCGCCCGCGCCATCCCTTCAGGTTCGAGGCGCGCAACTATGGAGCCACCGATGCCGATGGCGAGCACGCCGAAGAACATCAGGTCTGCAGGGTCCCCCTCGACGCCGACGACCCCGAGGGCTCCCATCCCCCACACGAGGAAGATTGCCGCCCCAACGGCTATGGCGACGGCGGATCGGTAGGCGGTCGTGCTTGTCATGATCGTTCCTTTCTCTAGCGCGACGGCGGCGACGACGCGATGGCAACTCGGAGTTCGATCAAGAGTCGCTCCCCGCTTGCCACCAGCAGCCATGAAGTGCCACGCCACATCTCGGTCAGAGCATCCATGGCGACCGCCTTGAGGCCTTGCCGCCTTGCGAGGGCTCTCCGGCCGTGGTCGGTTATCGCGTAATAGTTGCGGCGGCGTCCTTCCGGCAGCGTTCGCCACTCCGTCGTCAGGTATCCCAGCCGCCTGAGCCGGTGGAACAGCGGATAGACCATGGCGTCGGTCCAGGCGAACTCGCCCTCGGACGATTCACGCACACGTTTGAGGATCTCGTACCCGTAGCTCTCGCCTTCGGACAGCACGGTCAGTACGACCGGCGCCGCCGGGGCCGCGGTCAACTCATCGTCCATCGGTTCAAACCTCACCTCGATCCACTACATAGCAGTTCTAGGTACATCGAAGCACATAGTAAAGAGCAGGTCAAGATGAAATTGGCCGGTCAGCTGAACGAGAAGAGCGGAGGCAGAACGACAACGACAGCAGCGGCCCAGACTCCAAAGATGGGCAAATAGGTGGTCTGCCAGCGCTCGAGTCGGTTGAACGTGCTCCGCCCGGTCAGGAACCTGGCAGACAGCCAAGCGGTGCCAACCAGGCTCACGAGAAGCAGGACGTTGAGGCCGAGTGCCGCTGTTCGGTTCGGGGTGAACCCGAGTTCGCCAATGCGAGCGATCATTGCGCCGAGCACTATCACGTCCAGCACGAGGGCGCTCACCACCGCGATCAGTTGGATCCGGTCCATCCAGCCTGGTGACGCGGAGGGGTCCCTGGCGGAGATCCCGTACAGCACCAGACCGAGGACGACCACCAGCAGGGCGTCGAAAACACCGAGGAGGTCGCGATCGAACGCGCCGCCGAGCCCGGTCGCGACGTAGACGACTATGGCGGCGACCAGCATCACCGCAAACAGCGGCGTGAACAGCATGGTGAGCACTGGCGCCATGTTCTCCACGACCCGCTGCTTCGACTCGACGAGCCATGCCGCCACGATCACCGCGCCCGCCGCTCCTGGGGGCAACACCCAATCGATGACTCGCTCGGAGTCCACACCTGTGGGGTCGAGGATGAACGCGGTCAGGGCCAGGAGCACGCCTCCTCCAAGGGCGATCAGCACGTAGTAGATGAACCATTCGCCCGTGAAGCGGACGAAGTCCATGCGCCGCTCGTGCGATCGCAGGACACCGCTCATGTACGGGTAGGCAACTACGAACCACAGCACCACGGGCAGATGCGCGGCGACCAACACTTCGGTCGATCCCCCCTCTACGAACGGGTATGCGTTGATCACGACCGCGGCAATCACGAACGGCACGGCCATGACCATGCACTGGCGCAGGGCGAGTCGCCTTCGATAGGCGAAGTACCCGGCCAGGAAGGGAAGCACGAACAGGCTCGCGTTTCGCAGCAGCCACGATGCCGGTTCGGTCGGGAACCCGGCCGTCATGCGGGCGATCTGGATTGCGGTGGCCGACGCGACAGCGAATACGAGGGCCTCCAGCCACCGACTTTCGGATGGTTCCTGCTCGCCGCCGTCAGAGCTGACGAGCTGTCTCCACAGTCTGCCGCTGTGCTCGCGGGCGAATTCGCGGGACAACTCGTCGACGGCACCCATGCGCTTCACCGCCACCAAGAGCGCCTCGTCGGGAGAGAGGCCGACGGCCGTCAGATCTGCGATCTGAGCGCGTAGGTGGTCTTCCAATTCCTCCACGTCCCGGCCATCGACCGCCGGGCTCTGTTCGACGAAAGCACGCCACTCCTCGATCTCCAGCTCCAGCTGGTCCATGCTCACGCCCCCCCGAAGGCCAGGGGCAGCAGATCGCCGCCGCCCCAGGCGTCACCTAGGGCTTTCGCTACGGTCACCCACTGCCGCTTGTGCTCCGCGAGTGCTGCCTGGCCCTCATCGGTGATCGCGTAGTACCTCCGGCGCCGCTCCTCGGACGGGATCCGCCACTCCCTGGTCACATAGCCCAGCCGGTGCAGACGGTGCAGCAGCGGGTAGAGCATGCCATCGGTCCACTCGAGCTCACCGTCCGAGATCTCACGGACGCGCTTGAGGATGGCGTACCCGTAACTCTCGCTCTCGGCCAGGATCGCCAGCACCAGCGGCGTCGCCGATGCCGCCACCAGGTCCTTGTCGATGTTCAACCGCTCTCCTCACGTATAGTCGTATACATAGAAGCACAAGGTGCATGATAGTTCAAGGTGTGCCGATAGTGGCCACCCAATTCATCCGCGTACGGTCCCGCCGCATGGACCCGATGCAAATGCCGTCAGAGCCTGAGATCCTCACGACAACGGTGGGCTCATACCCACCCATCAACTGGCTGCTCGCCTCGCCTTCCGAGCAGGCGCTGATTGACGCCACCTCCGCTGTGATCCACACACAGAAGCGCGCCGGGATCGACCTACCGACAGATGGGGAGCTGTACAGGTTCGACCCCAACCACGCTGAGACGAACGGCATGATCGACTATTTCGTTTCCCGCATGGGAGGCGTTCGGACCGAGATCGGGAGGAGTGACAGCACAGCTTTTCAGGCGAAGTCGGAGACGGGATTCAGGCGCAAGCCCGCCGGCGTGGTCGAGGATGAGATCTCCGAGGGCACTCTCGACCTGCCAAGTGCCTGCCTGAGGTCGGCGTCGGTTGCGGATGGGCCACTCAAGTTCACCCTCACCAGCCCGTTCATGCTGGCGCGCATGCTCCTCGACATTCACTACAACGACGTCGAGGAGCTGACCATGGCGATTGCAGATTGCCTTGCACTTCAGGTACCTGACCTCCCCTCTGTCTGTGTGCAGGTAGATGAGGCGAACGTGCCTGGAAGCCCTCAATACGCGCCTATCGCTTTGGCCGGCATCAATCGGATCCTCGACGCAATCGAAGTCGAGAGCGCCGTGCACCTGTGCTTCGGCAACTACGGCGGTCAGACGGTCCAGTCAGGTGAATGGAAGTCTCTCATCGAATTCCTCAATGGGCTCCGCGCCGATCATCTGGTTCTGGAGCTCGCCCACCGCCCGGACTCGGACCTCGATGCTCTCCAGGAGGTCGGCGACCACGTCGCAATCGGAATTGGCGTGATCGACATCAAGGTGAACCACGTCGAGACGGCCGACGAGGTTGCCGCCCGAATCGAAAAGGCCGTCAAAGCGTTCGGCCCGGACCGGGTCCGGTGGGTGCATCCGGACTGTGGGTTCTGGATGCTCAACCGCTCGGTGGCCGACCGGAAGATCAGCGCCCTCGTGGCCGGACGCGACCGTTTCCTGGGGAGTTGACGGCCATGATCGAACCGTTTCCGCGAACCCTGGGTTGCAGGCACCGCTCAGCGACGTCTAGAACCGTGGGTTCGCGGACGACGTACTGAGAGGAGAGCGGAGCGTTGACTAAGGGCTATGGGTTTGATGTCGTGATCGTTGGGGGCGGTCCTGCGGGGGCGGTCCTGGCAAATCGGCTGACCGACGACGCCGACCGATCAGTGCTCCTGATCGAGGCCGGGCCCGACTATGGCCCGGATGTCGCAGACTGGCCGGCAGATCTCCTCTTCCCTCAGCAGCAGCCACTGACGTCGCACTCGTGGGGGCTCCACGATGCTGCCAACGGGAACTTCCTCCCCCGAGCTCGCGTGCTCGGCGGGTCGTCGGCGGTGAACGCCTGCTACTGGATACGCGCCTCAGCGGCTGACTACGACGAATGGGAGGCCCTCGGCAATCCGGGGTGGGGGTTCGACGGTCTGCTGCCGTACTTCCGGCGAGCCGAGTCCGACCCACTCGGTGGCCCACTCCATGGGACCGAGGGCCCGGTTCAGGTATGGCGGGCGACCGACTGGTCGCAGGGGGACCTCGCCTTCACCGAAGCCGCCGACTCCCTGGGATTGAGCAAGGTCGGGGACATCAACGGTGCACGGGAACAGTTGCCCTCAGTTGGCCCGGTGCCAAAGAACATCGTCGCCGACAATCGGCTCAACGCGGCGCTGAGCTATCTGGCGCCGGTCCGCGATCGGCTCAACCTGACCATCGAGACGGACACTCTGGTCGACCGGGTGCGATTCGCCGGTGAACGTGCTGTCGGTATCGTCACGAGCACTGGGGACGAGATCGACGCCGATTTAGTGGTACTGGCTGCGGGTGCCTACTTCACCCCCGGGATCTTGAACCGCTCGGGGTACGGGAACGAAGAAGATCTCCGCTCGTTCGGCATCCCGGTCCGCCAGCATCTTCCCGGAATCGGCCAGAACCTGCTCGATCACCCCTTCGCGATCGACGTCGCGGAAGCAGTGATCGTCCCGGAGGCGGAGTACGGCGAGAAGATCCAGGGACAGGCGATGGCACGGAGTCGATCCCCGAGGTCACCTGGAGAGATCGACTGCCACATCTACAACGGTCAGAGCTTCGACACTGACCTGGGGCGTTGGGTCATGGGCCTGGCTGTCTCGATGGTGAACGCTCGCTCGGTGGGCGTCGTCTCGCTCACATCCGCAGATCCGACCGCGCTCCCCCATGTCGAACATCGACACTATTCGGAGCAGGAAGATCTCGTGAGGATGTGCGATGGCATCGAGATGGCCATGGACATCTACTCGTCCTCGCAGCTGGCCGCCGTCATCGAACCAGCCGGGAAACGGCGTTGGGAGTGGAGTGACCGGAATACGTTGCAGGAGCTGGTCCGGCAGCGTTCGGTGACGACCAACCATTGCTCGGGCACGGCGAAGATCGGCCCCGCCGGCGATCCGCTCGCGGTCACCGACGCCTCAGGCCATGTCTATGGGGCGGAGAACCTCGTGATCGCGGACAGCTCCCTGTTCCCGACCTGCCCGCGGGGAAACATCCACTTCCCGGTGGTAGCCGTTGCCGAGAAGATCGCCGACGGGCTCGGCTGAGCGTCATCCGGCCGCGGTTCAGTCGACCGCCCACCTCCGGGTGGAGGGCAGGGGCACATCGCCGTACCCGTGGCAGCGGGCCTCGCTCAGTTGGAACTCGAACAGGACGTAGCGGTCGGGCGGGTCGTACCCCGCGGCATCGGCCACGAGGGCCCACATTTGTGGGTCAGGCTCGGCGAGCCCAAGGCCACTGGCCGAGAACTCGCCACCTGTGCCCGCATTGTCCGGGACGCCGCTGTGCAAGGCGAAGAACCCCCGCTCCAGGAGGTCTCGCCGTTTGGGTGAGGTCGGCTCCATGAAAAGGAACAGGCCGTCGCCGGCGAGGATCGGCGTCACCGGATGGACTCGAGGGGCCCCGGACCGGCGAACCGTCGCCAGGTATGCCGGTGCTGCGGCCAGTCTTTCCGCCCCGAACCGCGCCAGGTCCGGCTCGCGCTTGGAGAACTCACCCCAACTGATTACCTGCGTCAGCTCATTTGGAGGCGACTCTGTCTCCGGCATGCGCGATCTCTGGCCCGATCCGTTCTAGCCCTGCTCGATGCGGATCATGTTGCCCGCCGGGTCCCGCAACGCGGCGTCTCGGACACCCCAGAACTGGTCGGCCGGCTCTGACAGAACCTCGACGCCTGGCGCCGCGGCCGTCTTGTCGAACGTGGTGTCGAGATCATCGGTGCGGAAGAACGGGCCGGGCAGCTCACCCTTGGCGAGCAGGGCTGCGAGGGTGTCTCCATCCTCCTGAGACCTGCCGGCATGCGGCTGCGACAAAACGATCTTGATGTCCGGCTGGCTCTCGGTGGCAAGGGTGATCCAGCGGAAGCCCTCGTTCTCGACCTCGTCCTGCACCGTGAGCCCCAGGGTGTCTCGGTAGAAGCCGAGGGCGGCGTCAGGGTCGTCGACGTAAATGTGCACAGTGCTCAGTGAAACGCTCATGGCAGGAACCCTACGAGGGCGTGGCGCCGGTTGCTTCTCCAAAACTGCTCGCTTCCGCCCCGGTGCTCCGCTCCTTCCTTGGCCGGCTGGCCACCATCGTCTGGCAGGAAGGAACGCCCACCAACTCGCCATGATCGCGGGCGCGGTACGCACTCGGCGCCTCGCCGACGAGCTGGGTGAACTTGGAAGAGAAAGAGCCGAGGCTCGTACAGCCGACTGCCATGCAGACCTCGGTGACCGAAAGGTCACCGATACGCAGCAGCCATTTCGCCCGTTCGATTCGCCGGGTCATCAGATATGAGTACGGCGTCTCCGAGTAAGCCTCGCGAAAACGCCGGCTGAAATGCGCTGGCGACATCGCTGCCGTGCGGGCGAGCGCCGGGACGTCGAGTGGCTCCGCATATTCGCGATCCATTTGGTCCCGGGCCTGACGCAAGAGACGCAGCTCGTCCAGGTCGAGGCTCACACGCCAAGCCTAGATCTCACATCGATCGTGTCGGTCTGGTCCGGCGACTGGCCCTATGCCGAACCCACATACTCGGCGAGATGCTGACCGGTGAGGGTCGAACGTGCTGCCACGAGGTCGGCCGGTGTCCCTTCGAAAACGACCCGGCCACCGTCATGCCCGGCTCCGGGGCCGAGGTCGATGATCCAGTCGGCGTGAGCCATCACCGCCTGGTTGTGCTCGATCACGATGACGGACTTGCCCGAATCGACGAGCTGGTCGAGAAGACCAAGCAGGTGCTCGACATCGGCGAGATGCAGCCCGCTGGTCGGTTCGTCCAGCACGTAGATTCCCGCTTTCTCCGCCATGTGGATTGCCAGCTTCAACCGCTGACGCTCGCCACCGGAGAGTGTCGTCAGCGGCTGACCAATGCTCAGGTAGCCGAGCCCCACCGCCGACATTCGGTCCAGGATGGCATGGGCGGCGGGCACCTTGGACTCACCTTCGGAGAAGAACTCCTCCGCGTCGGTGACAGACATCTCGAACACCTGACTGATGTCCTTGCCGCCCAATTCGTACTCGAGCACTGCAGCTTCGAACCGCTTGCCATCACATACCTCGCAGGTGGTGGCGACGGTGTCCATGAAGCCCAGCTCGGTGTAGATGACGCCGGCGCCGTTGCAGTTTTGGCATGCGCCGTCGGAGTTGGGACTAAACAGCCCCGGCTTCACATCGTTGGCCTTGGCGAACGCCTTCCGGATCGAGTCGAGCATTCCGGTATAGGTGGCCGGGTTGCTGCGCCGCGACCCGCGAATCTCGGTCTGGTCGACCAAGACAACACCCGCTTCATCCTGTATGGAGCCCTGGACGAGCGAGCTCTTGCCCGACCCGGCGACACCGGTGACGACAACGAGCACCCCAAGCGGGATGTCTACATCAACTTCTTGGAGATTGTTCTGACTTGCCTTTCGAATCTCGAGGCTCTCAGTCGAGGTTCGGAACCCTGACTTGACGGCTGACCGGTCGTCGAGATGCTTGCCGGTCAGCGTGTCGCTGCCCCGCAACTCTTCGACGGAGCCCTCGAACACCACCTCGCCGCCAGCCGTCCCCGCACCCGGGCCCAGGTCGACGACGTGGTCGGCGATCTCGATGGTCTCCGGTTCGTGCTCCACAACCAGCACCGTGTTGCCCTTGTCGCGCAGCTGCACCAACAAGTCGTTCATGCGTTGCACGTCATGGGGGTGGAGGCCGATCGTGGGCTCGTCGAAGACGTAGGTGACGTCGGTGAGCGGAGATCCGAGGTGGCGGATCATCTTGGTGCGCTGTGCCTCACCGCCCGACAGCGTCCCGGATGGCCGGTCGAGGGAGAGGTAGCCGAGGCCGATCTCGACGAAGGAATCGAGCGTCTCCTGCACCGCGTCGAGCAGCGGCTTCGCCGATGGCTCGTCGAGCTCCCGAACCCACTCGGTGAGATCGCTGATCTGCATCGCGCAGAGGTCGGCAATGCTCTTGCCGGCGATCTTCGACGATCGGGCTGCCTCGTTGAGCCGGGTGCCTTCGCAGTCGGGACACGCCGTGAACGCCACCGCCCGCTCCACGAACTCCCGGATGTGCGGCTGCATGGCGCCGACATCCTTGGATAGGAAGGACTTCTGTATCTGTGGGACCAGTCCCTCGTAGGTCAGGTTGATGTCGTTGATCCGGACCTTCGTCGGCTCCTTGTAGAGAAAGTCGTCGAGCTCCTTCTTGGTGTACTTGCTGATCGGCTTGTCAGGGTCGAGGAATCCGGACTCGGTGAAATACCGCACCGACCACCCGCCCGCCTTGTAGCCGGGCACGGTGATCGCGCCCTCCGCGAGTGACTTGTCCTCGTCGTACAGCTGGGTGAGGTCGATGTCGCTGACCGAGCCCATTCCCTCACACCGCGGGCACATTCCGCCGTGGTAGACGACGTTGCGCACCGTGATCCGCTCCCCCTTGCCCTTGTCGACGGTCATCGCGCCGCTCGCCTTGCGGGTCGGGATGTTGAACGAAAACGCGGGCGGGGGGCCGATGTAGGGATCACCGAGGCGGCTGAACAGAAGGCGAAGCATGGCGTTGGCGTCCGTGACGGTGCCAACTGTGGAGCGGACATTGGCGCCCATACGATGCTGGTCGACGATGAT
>Ga0105092_10000719_pt1 | contig 17439 bp, 9 predicted proteins | sample PPLLak2March2015_FD_87021 | JGI IMG/M metagenome (GOLD analysis project Ga0105092, IMG submission 87021) | Freshwater sediment microbial communities from Prairie Pothole Lake near Jamestown, North Dakota, USA - PPLs Lake P7 Core (1) Depth... | ecosystem: Environmental > Aquatic > Freshwater >... | reverse complement strand
TGCCGGAGCGCATCGACCGCGAGATCGCGCGCCTGAAGCTCGTCTCGATGGGCTACCAGGTCGACGTGCTCACCGACCAGCAGAAGCGCTACCTCGCCAGCTGGGAGCAGGGGACCTAGGCGTCCTTCGCGGCGGCCTCGTCCAGGCGCTGGATTTCGAGGGGGGCGAGTTTGTTGGGGTCCAGGCCGGCCGCCATGCACAAGCCGACCAGATAGGGGACCGCGGGCACCGGGCCGGCGCAGGTCGCCTGCTTGAGCCGGTCGGGAATGGTGGCGTCGGGATATTCTTCCCACGTCACGCGCGTCTTGGTGACCCACAGGTCTCCGCGTTCGGAAAGCCACACGCGCCAAGTCGGGAAATCCGTCTTGATGCGTGCGCCGGGGACCACGAGCCCATCGTCACCGGCGCCGACGTCGTGGGGTTCTTCGCTCGTTTTCGCCAGGGCGACAGCTGCGAGTTGGAGGGGAGACGCGGAGTCGCGGTAGTGCGCGACGGTGGCCGCTTCCAACTCGAGCATGACGGCCGCGTCCTCTGCGAGGGACTGCTTGCGGGTCCAAATCTTCGCCGCCGAATTCCACTGCGCCGTTCTTGGATCCGCGATAATACCCCCGATGAACTTGTCCGATTGCGGTGGGTCCCGTCTCCCGCGATAGACGTCTTCGGCGTCGTGACGAGCGCTGCACGACTTGCACGTCTCGTGGCCCATCACCGGCGAGCCGGTCTCGATGAACTTCTCCGCGGTGCGTCTGCGCTCGGTGTCCTTCGTGTGCAACGCTCCGCACTTCCCGCATTGCCAGTATTCGCTCGTCATACGGCCCGACCATAGCACAAACGAGACGCTCGCGTTGACGCCGGTCTATTCTGTATTCCGGCCGCGTTTGGCGCCGGAAATCCTTGATCCCACGCGCCGAAATCGTCTACAATACGGTCGTTCCGCCCAGTCTTTATGCCCCTGGATCGACCCCGCCGGAACCGCGCAGTCATGCCGGTTCGATACAAGGGGACCGCTCGATCTCGGGAGGTTGTCGAGATGCAGAAGCCCGTCGTCACGCCCCTCGTCCTGACCGTTCTTCTAGCCGCGTTCGCAGTCGGTTGGCGTGCTCCCGTCGCCTCAACGCCCGCAGGTTTGATTGCCCCGCTCAACCTGACCTTGGCCGACCAAACGCTGTACGTCTCGGACCCGTACACCGGCGTCTACGTTTACGACGTGGCCGACCCCTCCGCGCCCCTCGCGGTGGCAACCATCGCGCTCGAGGGCAACTACGGCACCGCGGTCAAAGACGACATTCTGTACGCGAGCAAGGGGACGAGCCTCGTCGTGTACCGCCGTTCCGGCGACACCTTCACCTTCCTCACCGAGCTGGAAACCGAATACGATTACGCTTGGAACGAAGGCGGCGGAATGGCCGAGGAAGAGTCGTACTTCTTCGCGTGCTCGTGCGGCAGTACCGACCTGGTCTCTCCGGCGCCGCTGTCGGACTCGCAGGGCAGCAGCTACGCCACCTTCGCCGTCATCGGCGATTACTTGTATCGCGTCGACTATTCTACGCTCGTCGTTTATGACATCGCGGTACCCGACGAACCGAAGGAACTCACGCGCAAGAACTTCGGTTGGGCGATCGAAACCATCTATCCAACGGAGGCGTTCCTGTTTGTGGGCGGGACGCAGGGGATGTTCATATTCGATCGCGTCCTCCCGGCCGCGCCCAAGTTGATCGGCCAGGTGCAGCATTTTCGCGCGTGCGACCCGGTTGTGGTGTCGGGGTCGGTCGCGTACGTGACGCTGCGCGGCGGGAACACGTGCGGTGACACCAACGACGTGCTCTTGTCGGTGAGCATCGCGGACCCGTCGAATCCGCGCGTCGTGGCAGAGAAGGCGCTCGCCACGCCCTACGGCCTCGCGGTGCGCGATCCGTTCCTGTACGTCAGCACGGGTGAAAATGGCTATGCTTTGATAGACGTCACGCGCCCCACCGAGCCGTCGCAGATCGCGGCCTGGACGGGTTGGGCGACCAAGGACTTCCTGTGGTCGAACAACGTCTTGTTCGTGCTGGGGTTCGACGACTTGCGGATCTACGACGTGACTAATCCCAGGCTGCCGGTGTTGCGCTCGACCATCGCGAGCGGCAAATCGTGACGGGCGGGCTATTCCGCCTTCTCGCTCTTCTCCACGATCCGGAACGACGCCTGGCGGAAGGTCTCCGATTGCGCGATCTCGTCTTTCACGCGCACCAAGAAGTCGAATAGACCCGGCTCGAGATTCTCGGTCCCGATCGTGATGTGGAGCGCTTCCGTTGCACTGTAGCCCGAACCCTTGAAGCTCGACGCGAACACCGTTTCGTCGCCGCCGAAACGGTCGAAGATGCTCTCCTTGCCCTCCGAGTGCGGCACCACCCGATACTCCACCTCGTAGTCGGATAGGCCGCGCTCGTCCAGGCCCAACTCGTAGACCTCGAAATACACCGGAACCGGCGAACCCACCGCGTAGCGCCGAATCGGGTGCGGCACCACTTCGAGCGGGCCGCGCACGAAGGGCGACATCTCGCCGGTCGGCGCGATCTTCTGCGCGAACAAGACGTCGCTGATGGCGAGCTCGGCGTCGAAGTCGCGCGCGGAGACGTTGGTGCGATACGCCGACGCGTGCTGGGTATCGAGGTCCGACATGGTGACGGCAACACGGTAGTAGTTTCGGGGCAGCGAGAACACGATCTGCGCCGGCATCAAACGCGCGCCATCGGGGCGCGCGAAACTCGCGGGAAGCGAGATGTCGCGCTTCTGCCGATCGACTTCGCGGTAGTCGGGATCCATCACGATCGCTTCCGCGCGGTAGGAACGCGCGGGGAGTGCCTTTCCTTCGACCGCCTGGACCGGAAACTCGAGGTTGACCTCGACGCGGTTGATGCCCTCGCCGCCGCGAAACTGGTCGACACCGAAATAGAACGTGAACGAGGTCTTCGCGAAGTTGAACGGATACGACGACGGCGCGTCCTCCAGCACCGCCTCGAAGTTGGACGCGTACTCGCGCGCCTCGTCCTTGAAGAAGACGTCGGACGGATTGGCGGGGAGGTTGCGCTCGTAGTCGGGGCTCGCGATCTCGTCGATCTCCTCGGTAGTTCCGTACACGCGGGGACGCAAGGGTGTCACTTGCTCGAGCCCCTTGAAGAACTCGTCGTTGACGGTCCAGTTGCGGCCGGTGTCGTTGAGCTCCGGGCGCTCGTAGAATTCGAGGTACTGGGCCGGGATCTGCTCTTGGATGCTCTCCTGCGCGTCGTACATGAAAAACTCCATCAACTCGGGCGAGATGCCTTCGGAGTCGCCGAACGGCGTGATGGCGTACTGATAGTTGCCGCTCAGGCTCTGGTCGCGAAACTGCACGATCATCTGGTGGCGGCGGTAGAACCACATTTCGCCCGGAGGGTGCACCTTGCGCGTGGTCACTTCCGAGGTGATGATCCCGCGATAGTCGGGAAAACCGTAGCGAATCAGCACCTCGCCGCGCTTGTCCCACCCGGGAAACGGGGTGATCTGGTATTCCATCCGCGCGATATCGGCGCGCAGGTAGTGCTCGGTCTTCATCTCGTTCTGGGGTGTGGCCGGGGCGGGGTCGTTGGCCGACCAGAATCGCACGATCCAGGCGCGGCGCGCGCTGTCGGACGGAAGGGAAAAGAACTGCCGGAGCTGGTAGGCGTTCATCAGGTATTGGAGCGAGGCGATTTCGCGCTGCATGCGGGGATCGAGTTTCTGCAGGACGGCGGGGGTGATCTTGTACTCGGGCTTGTCCGCGGACGCCGACGATGCCCACGCGCACACCGCGGCCAGCGCGACGGCACGCACCGTCTTTCGCCACCCGCACTTCATCGGTTGGCCCGTTTCAACATCGCGATACCTACACCCAGGAAAATAATGTTCCCCATCTGTGCCGCAAGCAGCGGCGGCAAGACGCCGTTGTGCCCGAGCGTCTGCCCGACGCGCAGGATCGCGTAGTAGACGAACGCCACCACCAGCGTGAGGCCGAAGCCCGTCGCGACCGACGGCTTGCGCTTGCCCGACGAGAGTGCGACACCGATCAGGACGAAGATCGACCCCGCGAAGGGGAAGCTCAGCTTGAAGTACAAATCGACCAGGTATTTTTGGACCTTGCCGCCGCTGCGCTGGACGCGTTCGACGTAGTGTTGCAGCTCCGCGAAAGTCATGTCTTCTTCGTCGATTTCCTGCTGCGCGAAATCCTCGGGCCGTTCGTTTATCTGGGGCACGGTGAGCGTGTCGAACGCCTCCACGCGCTCGTCGCCTTCGAAGGTGCGCACGAAGCCGTTCGAGAATACCCAGCGCGACCCGTTCCACCTGGCGGTGCGCGCGTCGATCCGGCGCTCGAGCGTGTTGCCGTCGAACTGCTGGACCACCACGTCGTACAGGGCGAGATTCTCGTGGCTGTAGGTTTCGGCGAGGTATACGAAGCCCCCGGCGCCGAGGTAACGGAAGTTGTTCTTCACGTCGGGATTCTCGCGCGGGCGCAATTCGATGTCGTGGCGCATGACATCGTTCTTCTTGCGATTGGCGCGCGACACGACCGCGTCGTTGAAAAAAATCGAGACGATGCTGGTCAAGATCGCGAACACGAAGATGGGCGCGGCCACGCGCGCGAGACTCACCCCGGAGGCCAAGAGCGCGGTGAGTTCGTTGCGGCGGGCCAGGATGCCCATGGCGAACACGGTACCCAAGAGGAGCGAGACCGGCACCACATAGGTCAGCACGAACGGAATCGAGTATCCGTAGTAGCGCGCGATGTGGCGCAGCTTGGCGTCGTGGTCGATGAAGTTGTCGATCTCCTCGAAGACATTGACCGTGATGTAGATCACGACGAACGCCAGTACCGAATACAGGAATATCTTGAGGAAACGCGCGAGGAGATATTTATCGTGGATTCGCGGTCGCATGGCGGCGGAAGAGCGATTTTAGCACGGTTACCCACGTCCAGTCCGCAAGCGCTTGTTCACGGGCGGCCTTGCGCAGCAAGACGATCGACACCGCGCCAAAAACGAGGTTGGGCGCCCACATGGCGAGGAAGGGGGTGGTAATGCCGCGGTCGGCCAGCTTTTCGCCGCCGATGAGGCACACGTAGTAGACCAAGAAGAACAGAATGCTCAGCCCGATGGCCATGTTCATGCCGGAACGGCCCATGCGAATGGCGAGCGGAGCACCCACCATGACGAAGATCACGCACGCGAACGGAATCGAGTACTTCTTGTGGATTTCGACCTCGTAGCGCCGGATTTGCTTGTCGAACGACTCGCGCTTGCCGACCTCCGTTTCGATGCGCTGGCGGGTCAGGAACTCGGCGCGCCCTTCCAACGGCGCGCGCGATCCGGCCGAGTTGCGCGCGCGCACGGTCACGCGCGGCTTGGGTTTCTCGGTGGTGGCTGCACCCCCCTTTGCTTCCTTTTCACTGTTGCGCGTGCTGTCGGGCGGCGCCCAGTGCCGGGCGCGTTCGTTGGCGCGCAAAAGCGAGAAGGTTCCGTCCATGCCGGTCTTGGCCAGCGCGATGATCTCCTGGCGCGACAGGGCGAAATCGGTCCGTATCTCCTGAATCTTGTCGCGCATCATGCGCACGCTCATCTCGCGGTCGCCGCGGTAATCGCGCTCGCTGCGCTGCAGCGTACGATCGACGTCCTTGATGTTGAGCGTGTACTCCTTGAATGTGGTGCGACGGTAGGTCCCGCGGTTTTCGGCGACCGGCAGCTCGTGTATTTCGCCGTTGAGCAAGTCGACGCGCAGCACGTTCTGGTCCTCGATCATGTGCAGGCGGCCCGATTCGGCGACGATGGTGGTGGGAAGACCGCCCTTCTCGCTGCGCTTGAAGATTTGGACGTCCTCGATCTCGCCGGTGCGGTCGTTCTTCTCCTGAAAATAGAGCGTGTAGCCCTGCACGTCGTCGATGAAGCGGTTCGCACTCAACTCGACGGTTGGCTGCTTGCGCTGAATGTCGATCAAGAGATTCATCAGCCGGTGGTTCGACTCGGGCAGGACGTGGTTGTTGTAGAAGACGAGCCCGATCGCCAGAAGGGTCGCCCCGAACACGCCCGGCACGATCATCCGGTAGGTGCTGTAGCCGCACGCCCGCATGGCCGTGATCTCGTTTTCGCTGGTCAAATTGCCGTAGGTCATCAGGGTCGCGGGCAAAACGGCCATTGGTATGATTAATGCGAACATGTGCCCCAAAGAGAGCGCAAATGCTTGCAGCACAATGTGAAACTTCACTCCCTTGCCCAAGAACAAGTCGATGTAGCGGAGAATGAAATCCATTATGAACACGAAGGTTATTACCGCCGTCGAGAATACGAAGGGGCCTAGGTAGTTTCGCAGGATGTAGCGCTCGAAGATCATCGGGCTACGGCTCATTCGGGAGGGACGGTTCCGAGAGACCCTTGCATCATCGCTGATAACGGGTTTGCCGACAAGACGTTTTATCGACGACGCCCCCTGGCTTCGCGCGGGTGACGAGCACCGGTGCCAAGCGAACGGACTGGGTAGGTGGGGGCGTCTAGCCGTTTCCCCCGACCTGTCGCCGAACGGCGACAGTTTGGCCACGTTTCGTCCTCGATTCGGTACGAGCGCGGCCCGACGCACGAGACCCACGAGAAGGTGATTCGTAGACTCTTGAACGATTGGTACCGACGTGCCGCGCCTTTGTATTTCCGTGCTGTCCAGAATCTCACACGCGACCTTCCGCCCCTGGACACCGGTCTTGGCATTGGCGTTCGCATCTTTCTTCGTTCCTGTTAACACCGCCCGCGCACAGGCGTTCACCCAATTCTCGATCGACCTCGGCGAGGTCGGTAAACTCTATGACACCCTCTATCGCGACCGTGTCACCGAGGAAATCCGCCTCGATTCCGTCGTCGTGTACGACTATGAGCGCGTGCCCGTCGGAGCCTTCCGCCACACCGCCCCGCACTTCCTGACGAGCGACTTTTCGACGACGCGTGAGGTCGTCGACTACCTCCCGGTGCCGGGTTACCGCGCGACCATCACCGTCCCGCGCACCGCGTTCTTCGAAGTCACCGAGCGGCAAGCGGGCGAACTGGTGCTGACCGAACCACGCGACTATTCAATTCCCGACCTCCAGGTCGAACTCACTCCGATGGACGCCGTGGCGACCGAAATCATGCAAACGAGCCGGGCGGAGGTCTGGAGCACGGCGACCCGCGCGCGCGTCGCGGCACTCCCCATCACCACCGAGACCGCCACCGGCGGTATCACCTTCGACATTCCGCTTCCGATGCCGAAGCAACTCGAGACCATATTCGGGCCCGGCGAGAAGACCAGTATTACGCTGCGCGGCCGCGAGGAAATCACCATCGCGGGCGAGACGAGTGTCGTCGACCCGTTCATCGGGGCGGAAGGCCGTCAGCAGCAGTCGCTATTCCCGGCGCTCGACATGCAGCAACGGCTCGACGTCAGCCTGACGGGAACCATCGGCGACAAGGTCTCCATCCAAGTCGACCACTCCAGCGAGGCGATCGGCGAGGACGCCAACCGCGTTCGTCTCGCCTACACCGGATACGAAGACGACGTGATCAAGCTGATCGAGCTCGGCAACACCAGCCTGTCGCTGCCGGGCTCGCAGCTGGTGAGCGTGTCGACCAGCTCGCAGGGGCTCTTCGGCGTCAAGATGCTGGCCAAGATGGGGGCGACCGACATCACGGTGATCGCGAGCAAGCAAGAGGGCGAGGTCTCCTCGGCGACGTTCACACCCACCGGCGGCGCCCTCGGAGAGACCGAGTTTCGCGAGATCCGCGACGTCGACTACGTGCGGAACAAGTATTTCTATTTCGACAACCCGCGCTCCTTCATCGGACCGCAGGCCGCGACCATCGACGTGTACCGGACCGTACTGCCCCAGGACCTCGTGATCGACCCGTCGATCCAGCGCCTGCCCGGTTGGGCCATCCCGGACCCGGACGGCACCGGCCAAGCCATTCGCGACGTGGTGACACTCCTGAACCAGGGCCTGCGCCCAACGACGGCGATCGAGCAGGACTTCCAGCTGCTCCAGTACGGCGTCGACTACACCTTCATCATCAACGCCGACACAGACTCCATCCTGGGCGTGGAACTGTTCGAAGCCATCCCCAATTCCGCGACCAAGGCGCTCGCGGTCAGTTACGTCAACATTTTCGGCGAGCTGGTGGGCGGTTCGTATTCGCTGCTCGGCGTCCTCGACGACAACGGCAATCCGATCGTGCCCGGCTCGGTGGACGACAAGCTCTTGCTCGAGATGCTCAAGGCGCCCGACCCCGACCCCAACGGGATCTTTCCGTCGACGTGGTTTCTCGAGGTCAAGAACATCTACAACCTGGGACTGACCAACATCGACGGCAGCTCGCTCGTCATCGAGATCGCCGACAACCTCAGGCCGCGCTTGAATGCGATCTATCCGGACAGCTCCGAAGTCCTGTACATCAAGATCTTCGGGCTCGACCAAACCGACCGCACCGGCTTGGGTGATCCGGATGGCCGGATCGACCTGACCTTCGGGCGCGTCAACCTCGACGCGGGGTTGCTCCAATTCCCGTCGTTGGAACCGTTTCACCCGCCACTGGACAGTGTCACTTCGTGGACGGACGGCGCTTTCTCGTTCACGGGCATGTACGCCGCGCAGTACGACACCTCGCTTGCGATCTACACCGAGAAGCTCAACACGACGCGCGAAACGGAAGTCCACCAGTACACGATTCGTGTGTCCGCGGTCAGCACCTCGAAGACCTTCCGCATCAACGCCCTCAACATCGTGGAGTCGAGCGAGAGGATCACGCTGGACGGGCAGCCGCTCGCGCGCGGCACCGACTACGAGATCGACTATACGACCGGGGAAGTGACACTCAAGGATCCTGCGCTGGCGCGCCTGACGCCCGATTCGAAGATCAACATCGACTACGAATTCAAACCGCTGGGCGGTACCGGGTCGAACACGCTGGCCGGCTTGAGCACGACGTCGAAGTTCAGCGAAAACGTCCGCCTCGGCACGACGTTCCTGTACGAATCGCGCGCCACCAGCACGGAGAAGGCGCGCCTGGGCGAGGAACCCACGCGCACCTTCGTCGGCGGCCTGACGGGGAGCTACCAGCACCAGTCGCGCGTCCTGACCGACATCGCCAACTGGCTGCCCTACGTGGACAGCGACCAGCCGAGCACCATCACCCTCGACGGCGAATTGGCAGGCAGCTTTCCCAACCCGAATACGCAGGACGAGGCGTACATCGACGACTTCGAAGGCGTGGAAGACACCGACCGTGTCGGCCTTTCGCGACGTTCGTGGTACGAGGCGAGTCTACCCATCGACGACGACAACATCGTCAAGTCCGACACCACTCGCACCGATTTCATGTGGTACAACATCGAGCCCGAGTTGGGTCTGCATCGCCGCGACTTGAACCCCACGCTGGACGAGCAGGAGAACACGCTCCTGCAATCCCTCGACATCGAGGTCGACCAGGCGCCCACGCCCGGCGACACCACCACGTTTGCCGGCATCATGACCGGCTTTCCGGGCGGCGGGCTCGATATTTCGCAGGGGCAGTTCATCGAGATTTGGGTCAACGACTTCAAACCCGATCCCTCGACGCGGGGGGGAACGCTCCGCATCGACCTCGGCATCATCGACGAGAATTTTTTTGAGATCGACGAAGTCGAGTTCGACGACGAAGACAAGGACCGCGACGGTTTTGCCGCCGCCTTCGACGACACCGGACTGGACGGGCTGTTCGACGACGAGGAGCCGTCCCTTCCCGGCGGCTCGTCGGAAGATCCGTCGGGCGACGACCTGGACCTGTCGCGCATCGACGGCCGCTTCCTCAAGGTCAACGGAACCGAAGAAAACCTCGTCTACGACACCGAAGACCTGGATCGCAACGGGCAACTGGGTCGTACCAACGCGTATTTCAGCTACCAGATCGGCCTGGCCGACTCGGCCGAGATCGACATCCGCGCGCAGTATCCGGGTTACGACGGGTTCAGCGATGCCGGCCACGGCAACGACTCCTGGCGCCTGTACCGAATCAAGCTCACGGACTACGTCGTTCGCACCGGCGGCGCCGTGCAACCGCGCTTGGACGAGATTCGCCACGTCCGCATCTGGTTCGACGACATCGACGAAGTCGTTCGCACCGACGGCGCGGTTGGGAACCGCCGCATTCAGATCGCGGAGTTCTCCATCGAAGGCAATCGATGGGAGTTCGACGGCGTGCGCAATCTCTACGACGGCAAGCGGGAAAATCCGGTCACCGAGTTCGCGATCGGCGTCATCAGTACCAAGACCGACCCCGGCGTGTACAACCCGCCGGTCGTGCCCAACCGGCAGAACGAAGTGTCCGACAAGGAATCGTCGCTGGCGATGCGCTACGTGAATCTCATCCAAGGGTCGCAGACGCGCATCCTGAAGCGGTTCATCGGCCTGGGTCTGGACTGGACGCTCTACCAAGACCTCAACCTGTGGGTGCACACCGACTCGCTGCGCACGGGCGTCGAGTACTACTTCCGTGTCGGTTCGAACGAAAACAACTATTACGAGGTGCAGGTCCCGTTCACGAGCGCGTTCTACAACGACACCGGGTGGGCGCGGGTGATGTTCAAGGTCGATGACCTCACGAATCTCAAGTTCAACCCGCCCGACAGCGTGGTGACCGGCACCGCGACCGATATTGCCGATCCCAGTCGCGTCTATACCATTCTCATGCGGGGCGCGCCGAACTTGAACGCGGTTCGTTTCCTGTACGCCGGGGTTCGCAACGTGTCCAATCCGAATCCGCAGAACGGCGAAATTTGGATCAACGACATCTACCTCGGCGAAGTGTTGCGGGACTTCGACACCGCCGAACGCTTGAGCGCAAACTTGAGTGTTGCGGGTGGGGCCATCAACGTCGGGGGCAACTGGGCCCGCACCGGCGCCGACTACCGCGGGCTGCGCCAAAAGCGCGGCTCCGGTTCTGACGTGACCGTCCTGGGCGTAAACGCCAAGACCGACTTGCAGTATTTCTTGCCGCTGGCTGGATTCTCGATTCCGATCGCCGGTTTGTATACCAAGACGACGTCGCTGCCCAAATTTCCGCCCAACAGCGACACCCGCATCACCGATCCCGCGGTCAGCGACAGCCTCAAGACGCAACGATTCGGGCGCGGCCTCAACGTATCGTTGTCCAAGCGCAACCCGTCGCGCAACGTCATCTCGCGCTACACCATCGACCGTTTGCGGCCGACGTTCTCGTACAGCGACCAACGCGGCATCAGTCCCGCGGCGCGGGACACCGTGACCAACATGCAAGGGGGCATCACGTACCAGATGACATGGTCGGGCGGCAACACGCTGCCGCTCTTCGGCGCGAATCGCTTTCGATGGTGGATCAACCAGATCGACTTGTCATCGACGGCGACGCGCCAGACCGGAAAACGATGGAGCCTCATCAACGGCGAGTTTCGCAAGGACCCCTACCAATACGCGGCGACCCTGACCAACCAGGGCACGGTGCGCTACAACCCTTTCCGGTCGCTCGAATCGTCGTTCGGAATGACGATCAATCGCGACCTTGCGATTCCGCACTTTTGGCACGGCTACGACGTCGGGACCGAAGTGGGTCGTGGCGAAACCGCCCGCCTGTCGTTCGTGTCACCCGACTGGCGCCTCCTGCGGTTCTTCGAGAAACCGAGCATCGAAGTAGCGTCGAGCTACGGCGAGGACTCGAGCCCGAACGTCCGCCGGCCGCAGGACTCGGAGGGCACCCGCAACGTCAACGCCTCTCGCAACGACACCGGCCGCATCGGCTTCGACGTCGGCCGGCAGTTTGGCAACCTGTTCAAGCTGTTCGGGTGGGACGTCGGCGAACCGGCCGCCAACGCGCCCAAGCAGAACGCGCCTCCGGGGGGAGCACCGCCCGATTCGGTGCCGCCGGTCATGAGCCCGCCCGACACGACGCGCGCGCGACCGGGGGCGGGGACGGCGTTTCGCGGGCTGGGGCGTCTGCTCGCCAACATTCGACCCATCAAGGCGAACGTCCAGCGCCGCAAGGCTTCCGGGTACCTGCGCGTGCCCGAGCGGCCGGACTGGTCGTATCAGTTGGGCCTCGACAACAACACCGGCATCCTGGTCGACGGAAAATCCATCGGACCGCCCGAGACCAAGACCTTCAACCTGACCTACACCCTCGAAAGCGGCGTGCAGTTGCGAAAGAGTTTCGACGTGCAAGCGCGTTACAGTCAGACCACCAATGACGCCGCGTTTCGCACCAACGAATCGCGGTCGAACAGCACGACGTGGCCCGACATACAAGCCCGGTGGGACGGCCTGCAGAATCTCCGGGTGCTCGGGAACTCGATCTCGCAGGGCGAACTGCGCTGCGACTGGCGCGAGACCAAGGTGGAAACGGGACCCAAGAACCAGGAACCGGTCACGACCACGGAGTCGTTCACGCTGACACCCGCGCTGGTCATGTTGTGGAAGAACCAGCTCAACAGCTCGCTCAACGTGAGCTACACCGAAAACACGAGCGATACGCGTGGATCGAAGTCGGTCACGAACAACGTCTCGGTCGGCATGGAGCTCAAGAAGAACTTCCGCGGCGGCGGCGGCATCAAATTTTTCGGCAAGGGAATCGACTGGACCAACGAGCTCGAAGCGACGTTGGTCATGGCCTACGGGCAGTCCGGCGGCGAGCGCTTCCAACCGGGTTCGACGCTTTCCGAGCCGATTCCGAGCAGGACTTCCTTGAGTGTCGACCCGCTGGTCCGTTATACGTTCTCGAAGAACATCAACGGCAGCGCGTTCATCGGCTACAGCCGGACTCATTTGGAGACGACGGGTCAGACCACCACAACCATGCGACTGGGCGTCACGGCGGTGATCAACTTCTAGCGATGGTGCTTCACGTGCAATCTTCGGCGCGGCGTACTTGGTCGGTCTCGTCGGCCATCGTTGCGGCTCAGGTGCTCGCTCTGATGGTGTCGGGATGCGGTGCGAGCGAGCCGCCCGCGGGGTCGATCGACAGCGTCATGGTGCACATCGAGCGACAAGTGGGCTTCGGTCCGCGCATACCGGGTTCACCGGCGCACGACCGAGCCGTTCGCTACCTCGCGCGCACGCTCGAGCGGTATGGCGCGCGCGTTTCCTTGCAGTCTTTCGAAGTGGACGACCCCTACGGCGTGAAGCCGCTTCGCCTCATCAATATCATCGGGAGCTTCGCGCCCGAGAGAAAACGCCGGTTGATGCTGTGCGCCCACTACGACTCGCGCCCGTGGGCCGATCAAGATGCCGATTCGTCGGCGTGGTCCACGCCGGTACCGGGGGCCGTCGATGGTGCCGCGAGTGTCGCGGTGTTGATGGAGATCGCGCGCGTGGTCGGTATCCAGCCCCCCGGCGACATCGGCGTCGACGTCGTCTTTTTCGACGGCGAGGACTACGGCAAGTCGGGCGACCTCGAGCAGTTTCTCTTGGGATCGATGCACTTCGCCGTCAACTTGGGCGGCTACCGGCCGGAGTACGCCATCCTGATCGACATGGTGGGCGGGAAGGGGACGCGCGTGCAACGCGAGGGCTTCTCCAACGAACACGCGGCGCGCTGGCTCGATTACGTCTTCGCGCGCGCAGAGGCCCTCGGACTGGATTACTTCGAGTCCACCGCGGGACGCCCCATGTACGACGACCATGTCCCGCTCCTGCGGGCCGGCATCCCGTGTGTCGATCTTTTCGGATACGACTACGGCGCGTGGCACACCCTCCACGACGATATGAGCCAAGTGGACCCGGAGAAGCTTGGCCAGGTCGTTACGCTGCTTCGCGATATCGTGTACAACCCGGCGTGGCCCCAAGAATAGGCCCGCCGCGGGTCCTGTCGTCCAACAGCGGCTGCCATGCCGCCCCCCTTGCGCTCCCCCCTAAATTATGGTACAGGTAACGGTGTCTTGTGGGTGTGTTGGCAAGTGGGCGGGGACGCCCACTTTTTTGTTGCCGTCCGGTTTGAGACCAAGCCTAGAGCCGGCCCGATCGTGACTGAGCGGGAACTAGAAAAGCTGATACTACCCGAGCTCGAAACCCTGGGTTTCGAAATGGTGAAGCTCGAGGTGGTCGGAAGCCCGCGGCACCCCGTCGTGCGTCTCTTCATCGACAAGGCCGGTGGCATCACCGTCGGCGAGTGCGCACTCGCGAGCCGTGCCATCGCGCAGGTGTTGGACCGCGAGGATCCGTTCCCGGGCGCTTTTCTGCTCGAAGTTTCGTCGCCGGGAAGCAATCGGCCGCTGGTGAGCGAGGCTCACTTTCAGCGCTTCGTCGGGAGCGAGGCCAAGGTGGTCACGGAGCGCGCCGGTGCCGGGCGAATGACGTATACAGGGCGAATTCGCTCCTGTATAAACGACGTACTTACCCTCGAGACGGACGAAGGCGAAGTGGTCGTGGGGCTGCGCGAAGTAGTCCGGGCGAATCTCATCAATCAGGAATACAAGATCGACAAGAAGCGCGAGAAAGACCGGCGTCCACCCAAGTGGGAGGGGCGCGGAGGCAATGAGTAAATGAGCATCCATTTTGCAGAGGCGTTCAACCAGCTCATTCGCGAGCGGCGGTTGGACCGCGCCGTCCTCATGGACACCTTGACGCAGGGTTTCGCGTCGGCCGTACGCAGGAAGTACGGGCCGACCGCCGAAGTTCGCATCGAGGACGACGGCCACGGGTCGATCGAGTTGTTCCTCGTGAAGAACGTCGTGGAAACGGTCGAAGATCCCAGCACGCAGATCTCCATCGCCGACGCGCAGGAATACGCGGAAGGCGCCGAAGTCGGCGACGCCATCGAGATCAACCTTCCGTTCGAGGAGTTCGGGCGCAACGCGATCCAGGTCACCAAGCAGATCCTCATGCAGAAGATCCGCGAGTTCGAGCGCGACCGCGTGTTCGAAGAGTACAAGGACCGCGTCAACGAGATCGTTTCCGGCAGCGTCCAGCAGGTCGACCGCACCGGCATCCTCGTCAATCTGGGCAGCGCCGAGGCGTTCATGCCCAAGAAGGACCAGATTCGCCGCGAGCGTTACCAGCAAGGGTCGTCGATTCGCGCGGTGGTCATGAAGGTGGACAAGGAAGCCAAGGGACCGATGATCACGCTCTCGCGCACCAGCCCCGAGTTCTTGAAGGCGCTCTTTCTGCAAGAGGTCCCCGAGATCTACGAAGGCCTGATCGAGATCAAGAGCATCGCGCGCGAAGCGGGCGGCCGCTCGAAGATCGCGGTGTATTCGCGCGACGATCGCGTCGACGCGGTGGGCGCGTGCGTGGGCATGAAGGGCTCGCGCGTGCAGGCGGTCGTGAACGAGCTGTCGGGCGAGCGCATCGACATCGTGCCGTGGAGCGACGACGTGCAGACGTTCGTGTCGCGGGCACTTTCGCCGGCCAAGATCACGCAGGTGCGCCCCGACATCGAGTCCAAAACGGTCACGGTGGTAGTCGAGGAAGACCAGCTCTCGCTCGCGATCGGCAAGGAAGGCCAGAACGTGCGCCTGGCGGCGCGCTTGACCGGGTGGCAGATCGAATTGGTGTCATCGCGCGAGCTCGAGCAGCGCCAGCGCCTGCAAGAGCACTTGCTCATGCCGATCGAAGAGATGGTGGGCGTGTCGGACAAGATGGCGGAGAAGCTGCGCGAAGCCGGCATCAACACGGTGCAAAAGCTCTTGAAGACGCCCGCCGAGACACTGTTCGGCATTCCAGGCTTCGGCGAGCGCACGGTCGAGAAGCTGATGGAGACCGCGCAGGGCACCGTCAAGGAGCTGGAGAAGGCGCTCGAAGAGTTGATCAAGAAGGAGAACGAGGAGCGCGAAGAGAAGAAGCGCCAGGAGAAGCCGCTGTTCGACGAGAGCCTGCTCGAGGCGGAGTCGGAAGAGCCCAAGAAGGAAACCCCCAAGAAGCTCACCGCCGCGCAGTTGTTCCGCGACCCGGCCGAAGTCGAGGCCGAAGTCGAGGAGAAAACGGCGGAACCCGTGGCGCCGGAGAGCGCCCCCGAGCCTCGTTCCGAGGCTGGAGCCGAGGAGAACGCGGGAGAACCGAATGCGGCCGCACAGCCCGAGAACGAATCCAAGGATGCGAACGACTAGATGCGAATTCACGAGCTCGCGAAGAAGTACAACGTCACCAACGACGAGCTGATTGCGCTCCTCAAGAACGCAGGCTACGAGGTTGGGAATCCCAACAGCGCCGTCGACTACGACATGCTGACGGCGCTCGATCGTCACTTCAGCTGGGCGAGCACGGGGAGCAAGAAGACCAAGGCGAAGTCCACCTCGCGGACGTCCAAGGCGGCGGCCGCGGCGACCGCCGACGCGCCCAAGGCCAAGGTCAAACTCCGTAAAGCAAAGGGCCCCGAGCCGGCACCGGTGGAGCCAGAGGCTCCGCCTTCCAAGGACCGGCCCAAGGTCAAGCTGGCCAAGGCGGCGAAGCCCGCCGCGGCGGCCGTCGCAACGGCACCCGAGCCCAAAACCGAGGCCAAGAAGGACAAGGCGACCGCGACGGCGGCACCCGCTGCCAAACCCGCGGCCAAGCGCGCGGCCGAGCCCGAGGCGAAGCCCGCCAAGGCCGATTCGCCAAAGACCGCGCTCAAGGTGGCCCCCGCGCCTGTGGCACCCAAGCCCGCCCCGAAGCCGAAGAAGCTGACGCCGCTCGACGAGCTCGAGAAGGCGCCCATGGAACCGCTCATCGCGGTCGAGCCCGATACCGGCGACGAGATCGACGAATGGGTGGCGACGACCGACGAACCCAAGCGCCATTTGCATCCGCACGGCCACGTGAAGGCTACCGACGCCGAACAGGTTCGCGAAAGCGTGCGCCGCACGCTCGCGAAGATGGAGACGACGCGCAAGACCAAGCGGCGCAAGTCGGGCCCGGCCGCGCCCGTGGATCTGCCGCGCGTGCGCGTGCAGGAGGGTGCGACGGCGCGCGACTTGGGATACGCTTTGGGCGTATCCACCGACGACATTCTAAGCCGTGTTTCGCAGTTCGACACCCAGGCCGACGCGGCCACCGCGCTGACGCGCGAATCCATCGAGTTGGTGGCCGAAGAATTGGGGCGCCGCGTCGACGTCGAAGCGTCGTTCGGCGAAACCCAGCTCAAGGCCGACGCGCAGATCGACCCCGCCAAGCTGGTCACGCGCGCGCCCGTGGTGACCGTGATGGGTCACGTCGACCACGGCAAGACCTCGATCCTCGACTACATCCGCAAGGCCAACGTGGCGGCGGGCGAGGCGGGCGGTATCACTCAACACGTGGGTGCGTACGAAGTCTCCACACCCACGGGCAAGATCACGTTCATCGACACGCCCGGCCACGAAGCGTTCACGGCCATGCGCGCGCGCGGTGCGAAGAGCACCGACATCGTGGTGCTGGTCGTGGCCGCCGACGACGGCGTCATGCCGCAGACGGTGGAG
>Ga0105092_10000718_pt1 | contig 17458 bp, 18 predicted proteins | sample PPLLak2March2015_FD_87021 | JGI IMG/M metagenome (GOLD analysis project Ga0105092, IMG submission 87021) | Freshwater sediment microbial communities from Prairie Pothole Lake near Jamestown, North Dakota, USA - PPLs Lake P7 Core (1) Depth... | ecosystem: Environmental > Aquatic > Freshwater >... | reverse complement strand
TTCGGCGTCTCCGGATACTCCGGAGCGGGAACCACACCCGGCCCGCGCAACGACCCCGACCGTCTCCGGGACAACCTGATGCCATACAAACTGGTGGGGCACAACCACGAGCGGGAGACAGTCCACCATCTCGGGATCCCGGTGCGGTTCATCCCCCACGTCCACCCAGCGTTTCGGGGTCTCCTCGTCACCGCCCACATCCCGTTGGGTCGGGCAATGACCCCAGCCGAAATCGCGGCGCGCTATGAGGAGCAGTACGGCGAGGAGCCTTTGATCGAAATCCGGGACACCATCCCGGAATTGAGAGACGGGGCTAACTATCCGGGCGTGATCGTCGGTGGTTTCGAGACCAGTGCCGACGGGCAGAACGGCGTCGTGGTCGCCGCCGAGGACAACCTGCTCAAAGGCGCGGCGGTGCAGGCCATTCAGAACGTCAATCTCGCGTTGGGGCTTGGTGAATTCGATGGGTTGGTCGAATGAGGACGCCCTTCTTGCCTTCCCAACATCTCTGCGGCAAGCTGGCTGGGTGAGCCCGGAGACAGCGTTTGCCACGAGGGACGACCTGTACGCGGTGCGGGACGAGCTGCGGTCCGAGATCCGTCACCTATCAGATCGCCTCGATCGGATGCAGCTCACCCTGGTAGCCGGGTTCATGTCGATGGTGGTAGCCCTGATCGTGGTCAGTATCTTCGGCTGATCGACTCACATTGACTTCACTAGCACCCGTGCATAACGTTCTGATGTGTCTCATATGACGATGTGCATGTGTCTCTGTGACAGCTCTCGGGTGGCATACCCGTGCGCCGACCTGACACATCGTCAGCGGCCCTAACGACGCCACCACCCGAGAGCAAAACTCTCACGGCGTCGTTCCCATTCACCGCATCTCATCAGGAGCCAAAGAGCACATGACTTATGCAAATCCCGACGCCCTCGTCACCACCGAATGGCTCAAAGCCAATCTGAGTGACCCGAACATCCGGGTCATCGAGGTGGACGAGGACGCAACCGTCTACGACAAGGACCACATCCCGGGTGCCATCGCCTGGAGCTGGTCCGACGACCTCCACCACCCGACACGGCGTGACTATCTCGACCAGGAGGGTTTCAGCAAGCTGTTGTCCGAGGCCGGGGTCGGTCCTGATACAACGGTGATCCTCTATGGCGGCAACAACAATTGGTTTGCCGCGTATGCCTATTGGCTGCTCAAGTACCGCGGCTTCGAAAACGTGAAGCTTCTCGACGGCGGCCGCAAGAAATGGCAGATCGACTCCTTGCCTCTCGAGTCGGAGTCTCCTGAGCTCACACCCACCGAGTTCTCGATCACCGGGTCGGAGCGACCTGAGGTCCGCTCCTTCCGGGATGACGTGCTCGAGGTACAGGGACAAGCCACACTCGTCGACGTCCGCTCACCCGAGGAGTTCAGCGGCGAGAAGATCGCCCCGGACCACCTCCCACAGGAGCAGCCATACGTGGCGGGTCACGTGCCAGGGGCGAAGAACATCCCCTGGGGCAAGGCGGCCAATGAGGACGGCACTTTCAAGTCGGTCGAGGAGCTGAAGGAGCTCTACGAGGGCGCCGGAGTCACCGGCGGTGAGATCATCGCATACTGCCGCATCGGCGAGCGGTCCTCACACACGTGGTTCGTCCTGACCGAGCTCCTCGGCCACGAGGACGTCAAGAACTACGACGGCTCGTGGACGGAGTACGGATCGTTGGTCAATGTCCCGGTAGAGCGCGGCTGACTTCTCTCAGGTGAGTGGGAACGGCGACTGAAGCCACCACGGCACGGCTGAGGGCTCGATCCGGGCCACCCATTTCACCCACCAGAACCCACGTCTCGCCGGGGCCACGATCCGGGCCGGGAAACCGTGTCCCGGGCTCAGCGGCTCACCGCCGAGACGTGTCACCAACCATGTGCTCTCCAGGTCGGCGATCGGGAACCTTCGGGCATAACCGGTCGCCGACCAGGCGACGAAGCTGCGGTTGCCTACAGGATCGATCAATCGATCGAGTCTGACCCCGGTCCATTCTTGCTCCGAATACCACCCCCCCGTGCAGTCGAGGATGGCGGGGAACGTGTCCTGCGGCATCGCCTCGAGTTCGGCAAGCGTCAGGTGCTGTCCCGCGACGAGCGCCGTCCACTCATCGGTGTCGATCGTCGGCACCCTGTCATCGAGCCAGGAGGTGGTGGGCAAACCCGCAGGGTCATGTGACCCTCTCTCGTGCATGCCGGTAAACCGACGCTCCCTCCCTGGTGCCTCCAACGCCTGAAGGGTTCCCTCCCAGGCGAGCCAGATGCCTGCTGCGGCAGCCGACAGCGCCGAGGTCCGGAGGAATGCTCGCCGGTCGACATCGAAATGTCGTGGTGTCACCGGATGACGCCGGAAATGGTCGATAGCCAGACCGAGTGCGAGGACGGCGCCTCCGACATGGATCTGCATCACCGTCAGTGGACCGATGCGTGAGATCTCCCCGTGGGCATGCAGCAAACCCGAGGCGAGTGTGATCAAGACGACTGTGAGAAGGATCAATGAGAAGACCCGCCCCGGCCGCTTCTTCTTCAGCCCCCGCCGAACGATCGAGGTCTTCCACGGGGACAGGAGCAAGATGGCAAGGGCGATCGCACCGTGAATGACTGCGGTGTCGAGCGGCCAGTCCACGCCGATCGCCTGGCTGGCCAGACCGGAGACCACTGCAGTGACCAGCAGCACCGCCAGCGCCAGATTCGTCCTGCGACCCACGACCCTCCTCGGTTGTGAGACGATATAACGCCTGTTATACTGCGCGTTATTGGAAATGGCAACCCCGACACGTGAGCGCGACACCGTCCGGACCGAGCTGATCGAAGCGGCGATCCGCCTCCTCGCCGACCAGGGCACCGAGGCGCTGGTGCTGCGTCGTGTCGCCTCGGCAGCACACGTGTCCACAATGTGTGTCTATTCACGATTCGGCGACAAGGTGGGGTTGATCAACGCGGTCTACACCGCCGGATTCGAGCGCCTGGCCCTGGCCTTGACGACAGTCGAACACCTCCGCGACCCCATGCGCCGGATCATGGAGCTCGGGCTTGCCTATCGCCGGTTCGCAGTGGCAAACCCCGCCCTCTACTCGCTTATGTTCGAACGCGTGGTTGGCTTCGATCCTCCGCCGCAACTCCGATCCGACGTCCTGGAGTCGACCTTCTCCTTGGTGTTCGATGCCGTGCGACAGGCCAGGGAGGAGGGGACGATCGAGGCCGAGAGCCCTCTGGTCGCGGCATACACACTTTGGGCGGCAGCACACGGAGCGGTGAGCCTCGAGCTCACCCATGCAACGCAGCGCCCACTCTCTGGCTGGCTGTTCGATTCCCGGGACACAGGAGAGGACATCTTCCGTCAGGCGATCCTGACCACCCTTCGCGGCCTGGCTCCGAGCGGGCCTGCCGCGGCCTGAGCCGTTCCGGATAACGTTTCCGACCATGGCGTTCACCGCAGTCGAGCTGATCGAGTCCAAGAGGGACGGCCGCGAGCTCAGCCCGGATGCCATCGAGTGGTTGATCGAGAAGTACACCGACGGCGTCGTCCCTGATTATCAGATGGCGGCAATGGCGATGGCCATCTATCTCAACGGCATGACCGCGGCCGAGCTCGCTGCCTGGACGAGCGCAATGCTCCATTCCGGAGAGGTCTTCGACCTGAGCGACATCGGCGCAGCCAAAGTCGACAAACACTCCACCGGAGGCGTCGGCGACAAGATCTCGATTCCTCTCGCCCCCCTCGTCGCTTCGGTGGGAGTCGTGGTGCCGATGATGTCGGGACGAGGGTTGGGTCATACCGGAGGGACGCTCGACAAGCTGGAGACCATCCCAGGGTTCACCACCGGGCTCGAACCCGACCGTTTCCGGGAGGTGCTATCGACTCACGGCATGGTGTTTGCCGGGCAGACCGAGACCCTGGTCCCGGCCGATCGGAAACTGTACGCCCTTCGCGACGCCACCGCCACGGTCCCGTCACTGCCTCTCATCTCCTCGTCGATCATGTCGAAGAAACTGGCCGAAGGGCTGGACGGCCTGGTCCTCGACGTCAAGACCGGCACCGGCGCCTTCATGAAGGATCTCGAAGGATCGCGTTTGCTGGCCCGCACCATGGTCGAGATCGGCTCCCGACACGGGGTGCGGACGATCGCGCTGATCACCGGGATGGACCAGCCGCTGGGGCGGGAGGTGGGTAACGCCAACGAGATGGCCGAATCGATCGAGGTACTCCGCGGGCACGGCCCGGCCGACGTCGTGGAACTGACCATGGCCCTGGGCGAGGTCATGATGGAACTGGCCGGCATAGACGGGGGCCGGGCCGCCCTCGAGAACGCCATCGATTCGGGAAAGGCTTTCCAGAAGCTGATCGACGTCACCACGGCCCAGGGTGGGGATCCATCCTTCATCGAGGACCCGGGCGGGCTCCCGAAATGTTCGAAAGAGACTGTTGTTACCGCGCCCGCGGCGGGCTTCGTCACCCGATGTGACGCCCTGACGATAGGGGTCGTAGCCACCAGGCTCGGTGCGGGGAGGGAGCACCAGGAGGACAGGATCGACCCAGGAGTCGGCATCACCCTCGAGGCCAAGGTCGGCGACCATGTCGAACTCGGCCAACCACTGGCCCGGGTCGCTTACAACGACGTCGCTCGCTGGCATGCCCAGGAGAAAGCCCTCACGGCAGCTTGGACGATCTCGGAAACCCCGCCTGAGCCACCGAATCTGGTCCTAGAGCGGATCGAAGCCACGTAATTGGGACGAGCGGGTGTCACATTCGGCACTCTCGCTCCCAATTAGCCGAGCGGTGAGTGCTCGTTACCATCGCCCGGCGCCTGGCCGCAAGAGTGACTGGAGATGAAGGTCCGCGAATGAATGTGATTGTCTGCGTCAAGCAGATCCCCGACCCCGCCACCCCATATCGTCTCGAAGAGGGCAGCAACTGGTTGATTCGCCCCGAAGAGCAGATCCTCGACGACACCGACCGCTACGGGGTGGAGATGGGCCTGCAGATCGCCCAGGCCACCGACGGGACCGTCACGGTCGTGAGCATGGGCCCGTCTGGCACCGGTCAAGGAATCCGGCAGGCTCTGGCGATGGGAGCGGACCAGGCGATCCTCATCGAGGACGGCTCCCTGAGAGGATCGGACGCCCTGACGACGGCCCGGGTGTTGGCAGCTGCGATCGGCCGGAAAGACTTCGACCTGGTGATCGCGGGGACCGAGTCGACGGACGGCTACTCCGGTGTCGTACCCCAGATGCTCGCCGAGATCCTCGGAGTGCCCGCCCTCACCTACGCCACCAAGGTGGAGACCGGGGATGGCTCCGTCACGATTCACCGGCAGACGATGGCCGGATACGACATCGTGACCGCGGACCTCCCCGCGGTGGTGTCGGTCACGGCCGGCGTGGTCGAGCCCCGCTACCCCACCTTCAAGGGGATCATGGACGCCAAGAAGAAGCCCATCGAGACCCTCTCCATGGGAGACCTGGGGGCGAAGCGTGCCCCGGAGCAGCTGGTCCTGGCCATCGTCGACGCCCCAGAGCGGACCGGGGGGCGAAAGATCGAGGACGACGGTGAGGCGCATCAGGCGATCATCTCCCTCCTCACCGAGAGGAAGGTGATCTGAGTGGCCGCGGTGTGGGTCTTCGTCGAGCAGGAAGGCGAGAAGCCATCTGCGCTGGGACTGGAGTTGCTGGCGAAAGGGAGGGAGCTCGGAGAGGTCACCGTGATCTTCCTCGGCACCGGTTCAGACTCAATCTTCTCGACCCTCGGTGACCACGGAGCCAAGAGGGTCTTGCACCTGGACAGCGACGATCGACTGCCCTCGGCACCGGTGGCAACAGCCTTGGCGCAACGAGTGGAGGTCGATTCCCCGGACCTGATCCTCCTTGGTCAGGCCTACAACGACCGGGATATCGCCGGGCGTCTCGCCGCCAAACTCGGGGTGGGCATCCTCTCCAACGCCAGCAACATCCGGCTCAACGGTGGCGGGGTCGAGACCGACCACGAGATCCTCGGCGGTGCCCAGACGGCCACGGCAAGCGCCTCCCAGGGTCCCTACATCGTCCTGGCCCGGCCCAAGTCGTTTGTCGCCGAGGCAGTCGGAGGCGGATCCTCTGAGGTCGAACGGCTCGACCTCCCCGAGGCGGGCGCCGCCGACGCGAGAATCGTCGAGTCCCACGTCGAGGAGAGGGAGGGCCCCCAACTCGGAGATGCATCGATCATCGTCTCTGGAGGACGGGGCCTCGGATCGCCGGAGGCCTATGAGCTGGTGGAGAAGCTGGGCAAGCAGCTCAAGGCAGCAACTGGGGCTACTCGTGCCATCGTCGACGCCGGATGGGTCCCCTACGCCAAACAGGTGGGCCAGACAGGGAAGACCGTCAAACCCGACATCTATATCGCCTGCGGAATCTCAGGCGCGATGCAGCACCTGGTGGGAATGAAGGACTCGAAGACCATCATCGCCATCAACAAGGACGCCGATGCCCCGATCTTCTCGATCGCCGACCTCGGCATCGTCGGCGATGTGCACAAGGTCCTCCCCAAGCTCATCGAGGCGCTGGAGAGCCGGTGAACAGCGATGACATTGGCTGGCCACTCCGCCGATGAAAGATGGTGACGTGGACTTCAAACTCGAGCTGATCCTGCTTCCGGTCACTGACGTGGACCGCTCCAAGCAGTTCTATCAGGAGAAGATGGGTTCGTCTTGGACGTCGATCATCAGCCAAACGATGACTTTCGCGTGGTGCAATTCACGCCGCCGGGCTCAGCGTGCTCGATCACCGTCGGAAAGGGCATAGTCGATACGACCCCCGGTTCGGTGCGCGGGCTGCATCTGGTCGTCACGGACATCGAAGTGGCGCGCGACGAGCTGATCGGCCGCGGGGTCGAGGCCGGCGAGATCCGGCACATGGGCCCGAACGGCTGGGAGCCAGGACGCGATCCCAACCGCGCCCGGTACAACTCCTTCGCCGATATCGCCGATCCTGACGGCAACACCTGGCTGCTCCAGGAGGTACCCGGAAGCGGCTGAGGGCTAGCCCCGCCCCACCGGACCCCCTGGTTTGATCGAGTCCCTCTGCGGGTAGCACCAAGGGGATGCAACGAGACACGGTCCGAATCGAGAAGCTCCCGCCAGATGGGATCGACCAGGCGGCCGATCTTCTCGCCCGGAGCTTCGAGACCACCCCCGATTACACCCACATGTTCCCCGATCCCCACACACGCAGAGACGCTCTGCGCGGGTTCATGCGGGCACCTGTTCGAGACAGCCAGGCGGAGGGCAACTGTTGGGTGGCGACCGATGGGACCATGATGCTTGGCGTCGCCGCATGGCAGGCGCCGGGGCGTTACCCCTGGTCGTTGGGTCGCAACCTTCGCGCCCTGCCCGCAATCCTGTCCGTGTTACGCCATGCCCCGGGGTCGATCCGTGATCTCATGAAGTTCGGCTCGACCATCGATTCCCACTTTCCGGACACACGGCCTTGGTATCTCCAGGTGATCGGAGTCAGCCCGGAGGCGCAGGGTCTCGGCGTGGGGTCAGCCCTCCTCGAGCCGGCGTTCGACCTCGCGGACCGGGATCGGGTCCCGTGCTACCTGGAGACGTCGAACGAGAAGGCGGTCCCCTTCTATCTTCGAGCCGGCTTCCGTATCGATCGACAAGGTGTCGCATTGATGCCGGGCGGGCCCACCTACTGGTTGATGACCCGGCCACCCCGATAATATTCGCTGGGCATCCCCTCAACCGGCAAGGAGTGCCATCACGACGCAACCCATCATCGAACTGGTCGAATTGGGCTTTCCCTGGCCCGGACTCGATCCGTTCATCTTCACCGTCCACCATTTCGATGCCTACCCGGAAGGCAACGACGATCTCGGCCCGGCCGCCTCTTTGGGCGGGCGTGACATCGGCGTCGACTTCTCCTATCTGGACGGGTGGAGCATGTACCACGGCGACGTCGTGCCGGGCTTCCCCCAGCACCCACATCGGGGCTTCGAGACGGTAACGGTGGTGCGCCGTGGCTATGTCGATCACTCCGATTCCCTCGGCGCCACCGCCCGGTACGGCCAGGGTGACGTGCAATGGCTGACCACTGGCAGCGGGATCATGCATGCCGAGATGTTCCCTCTTCTCGACCCGGCCGGGCCCAATCCCATGGAGTTGTTCCAGATCTGGCTGAACCTCCCGCCCGAATCGAAGATGGTTCCGGCATATTTCGGGATGCTGTGGGGCGAGGACATCCCGAGGATCTCCCCTTCCCCGGGTGTCGAAGTCGAGGTGATGGCCGGCCCCATCGAGACGCATCGACCGCCGTCTCCCCCACCCGACTCGTGGGGATCGCGTGTCGACTCACATCTCGCCATCTGGCACATCACGCTCGAATCGGGCGCTCGCTGGCAAATGCCACTCGCGCCGACCGGAGTGAATCGAATGCTGCACTGTGTGCAGGGCAACGACGTGCGGATCGGCTCCACCCGCTTCAGCGAGAAGACCGGGGTCAGGCTTCAACCCGAGGTCGGGACAACTATCGAGAACCACGGCGACCCGGCTGCGTTTCTCCTTCTTCAGGGACAACCGATCGGCGCCCCCGTTTTCCAGCTGGGCCCATTCGTGATGAACTCGGCCGAAGAGTTGCGGCAAGCAGTCGACGATTACCACCGCACCCAGTTCGGCGGCTGGCCCTGGTCACGCCGGGATCCTGTGCATCCCCGAAGCGAGGGGCGGTTCGCCATACATGCCGATGGCAGAGTGGAGCATCGGGACATGATCCCGACAGGTTGATGGCCGGCTACAGCGGCAAACCGCTCATCCAGAAGTTGGGCATCAAGGAGGGAATGACGGTGGGCATCCTCAACATGCCCAACTACTACGACCTAGACCTGGGCGACCTTCCCCCCGACGCCCAGATCCACCGGGGTGAGTTCCCGGCCGACATCTACATCGTCTTTGCCGAACGCTCGGACGAGGCCGAGCGCGGGTTCCAGGTCGCGATCACGTCGTTGCCGCCGGATGGGGCGATCTGGGTGTTCTGGCCCAAGAAGAGTTCCGGCGTGGACACCGACCTGACCGAACAAACGTTGCGAGACCTGTTCCTCCCGACGGGAATGGTGGACAACAAGGTGGTGGCAGTCGACGAGACTTGGTCCGGCCTCCGGTTCGTCGTCCGCAAGGAGAATCGCGAGAACTGGCCGGCGGCCTGACCTCAGAGGGTGAACCGAAAGGGCAGGAGCTCATCGAGAGTGTGCTCCCGGATCTCGGACCCTTCGCCGGCCGCCACGATGACCCTCTCCACGTCGAACTCGGCCATGATCTGCCGGCAACGCCCGCACGGATAAGCCCCCAGGACATCGGTGGCATCGATGCAGGTGACCGCCAGAGTGTCGATCTTGCGCACCCCGGCGGCGACAGCGGTGTGGATGGCGGTGGCCTCGGCGCAATTGGAGGTCGGATAGGCGGCATTCTCGATGTTGGTGCCGGAGAAGGTCTGCCCGTCCGCAGCTACGACTACCGCCCCAACGCGAAAATGTGAGTAGGGCGAGTACGCGTTCTCGGCCGCAGCGCGGGCGGCAGCCACCAGTTCTTCTCGATTCACGACTGCTCCAGGAGATCGGCGACGAAAGAGTCCGGGTCAAAAGGCACGAGATCGTCGATCCCTTCACCCAGCCCGACGAACTTAATCGGGACACCGAGTTGGCGCTCGATAGCGATGACGATGCCCCCTTTGGCGGTCCCGTCCAGCTTGGTGAGCACGATGCCGCTGAGAGGGACCGCGGCAGAGAACTCCCGCACCTGGGTCACGCCGTTCTGCCCGCCGGTTGCGTCGAGCACCAAAAGCACCTCATCGACCCCATCACGGTCGCCAGAGGCCACTCGATGGATCTTCCCCAATTCCGCCATCAGGTTCTTCTTGGCGTGAAGTCGCCCCGCCGTGTCGACGATCACGACGTCTTCTCCGCGGGCGCGGGCCGACCCGATGGCGTCGAACGCGACCGACGCGGGATCTCCGCCTTCCTGCCCCGAGACCACCTTCACCCCGAGCCGATCCCCCCACGTCTCGAGCTGTGCCCCGGCTGCGGCCCGGAACGTGTCTCCGGCTGCGAGCACGACTCCATTGCCGTTCTTCTGGAGCCGTGCGGCCAGCTTGGCGATGGTGGTCGTTTTTCCAGTCCCGTTGACACCCACGACGAGGATCACTGCCGGATTGCCTTCGAGATGCAGCCCGCGGTCTTTGTCGCCGAGCTCCGCTCTCAACTGAGTGGCGAGCGCCTCACGTGCCTGTTCGGGCGTCTCCGGGGCGGCAGACTTCACCCCGGCGACCACAGAGGTCGTGGCTTCGAGGCCGACGTCGGCCCCGAGCAGCGCCTCCTCGAGTTCATCCCATGTGTGGTCGTCGAGACCGGTGCCCCATGCCCGACGTAGAGACGCCCCCAGGGCGGTAGCGCTTCGCCCGATCCGGGATGGCCGTTTCGTCTCGACTGACGAGGACTCACCATCGACGCTGCGCCGGCGGCGGATCACGATAAGGACCGTGATCACAACGATGACCGCGACGATGACGAGGATCAGGGCCCATTCGCTCGTTCCCATTGCCATGCCAAGCTAATTAGACGGCGAGATCGATACCGACCGAGGTCATATCCTTTCGGACGACCTGGGAGGACCCACCAGGCTCCATGGTGACCCCGTAGAGAACATCGGCCGCCTCCATGGTCTGCTGTTGATGGGTCACGATCAACAATTGCGCCCTCTGACGAAACTCATCGACGATGCGGAGGAAGCGCCGGAGATTGGCGTCGTCGAGAGCGGCCTCGACCTCGTCGAGCACGTAGAAGGGGCTCGGCCTCGCTTCGAAGATGGAAAAGAGGAAGGCGAGAGCGGCCAGACTCCGTTCCCCACCCGAGAGCAGGGTGAGCTGGCTGACCTTCTTGCCCAGCGGTTGCGCCTCGATCATCAACCCGGAATGCGCGTTTTCGGGGTCGGCGAGCCGGATCCGGCCCTTTCCGCCCGGGAAGAGCACGGTGAAGTAGCGCTGATATGCCTCCGCCACCTCGGTGAATGCCTCCTGGAAGCGCAGCTCGATCTCGTCCTCCAGAGCCCTGATCACCTTGCGAAGCTCCGAGCGAGACGACTCCACATCGGACAGCTGGTCGACCAGGAAAGTGTGCCGCTCGTCTAGATCGGCGAACTCGTCGGCCGCCAGAGGATTGATCGGGCCGAGTCGGCGAAGCTGAGCCGATCGCTCCTCGAGGATGGCAGGCAGATCGGCGTCATCTGGATAGTCGGGGCGGAGCGCACCACGAGCCGCGTCGGCGCCGGAATCTGCATCGCGGCGGACACTCTCGATGACGCTCTCCTTCAAGAGACGCAACTCGGTTAGACGCACCTGAAGCGTGGCGAGTCTCTCGCGCGCCGCCGCCGCCGAGGATCGTCGCTCTTCCATCTGGGAGCGCGCCCGAGACAGCTCGGTGACGGTGCCTTCATTCTCGGCGCGGAGGCCTGCCTGGCGCTCACGCAGGGTTGCCAGCCTGCCTTGCAGGATTTCGACGGCGTCGCGGGCGTATCGATCGACCAGGTCGAGCCGTTCGACGGCGATCGGTGCCGGTGCCTGGCCATCGACACGAGCCAGGTCGGCCTCGATCCTGGCGACCCGCTCCTCGAGCAGACGACGGCGTTCGGAGACGACTCCTTGCACCGAGGTCGCTTCCTGCCACTCGGACCTGGCGATCTCCCGATCGGCAGCGATCTGGATTCGCCGACGCTCCAACTCCTCCCAGACCTCCATCCTCTCGGCTTCCTCTCCTTCGAGAGCTTCGAGACGCCTGGTGAGCTCGGCGATCTGCCGATCCCGCTCCGAGGCTCCCTCATCGATCGAGCTGAGCCGCTCTTTGAGTCGTGCCCGTTCGCCTTCGAGGGCATCGACCGACTTCTGTAGCCGGCCCATGGCCTCGGCACGTCCGGCAAGTGCCGCCTCAGCCGATTCGAGCTGCTCGAGCACCGCCCGCTCCAGGTCTCGGCTCTTCTCGAAGTCGCGCTTGGCGGCCGTATGGATGGAGGATGCGCGGGAAAAGTCCGTCCTTGCCTGTTCGGCCGCCACCCGGGCCGTCTCGACCATCGCAGGTCCGGCGCCGTCGGGCTGGGCGATCTGGACGCCGTCGATCGACACCAGGTCGCCTTCGGGTGTCACCGCCCTCAGGGCGGGATGGCGGGCGACCAGGGCCAGGGCGGTCGCCCATCCCTCCACCAAGAGCACGTCGCCGAGCAGATGGCGGGCCAGACCAAGGTCAGCACGCGGCCCGAGACGATCCACGAGGGCATCCACGCCGGACGCAGCAGCGATCTCAGAGGCTGGAGCAGACCCCCGATTCACCGCCGACACAACGGGAACGCCGCCTCCTCCGGCGGCCTTGACCCTCTCGACCGCCTCCTTGAGCCGATCGACGCTCTGGAAGGCAACAGCGTCGGCCCAGCGCCCCAGGGCCGCGTCTACCGCCTTCTCCAACCCAGCCGGGATGTCGAGACGGGAGACAAGAGCCCCAAGCGCCCCATCCACGGTCTCCACCTTGCGTCGGGATTCGACGTCGAAACTGCCCGACATGGCGGCTTCCAAGGCGTCGACTCTGGCCTCGGTGGCAGCAACGGCCAATCTGGCCTCAGTGATCGCTTCCTCTGCTCCCGACCAGGCCTTCTGATCAGACTCGCGTCGGCGGCTCGCCTTCTGATAGCCCTGCTGAAACCCGGACACGTCCTCGTCGAGGGCACGAATCTCATCGTTGATCCGCGAGATCTCGCCCGATTCGTCGCCGAGCTGCGAGTCGACGACAGCAAGCCTGCGATCGATGCCCTCCACCTCCCGGCTGTCGCGCACCCCGGCAGCCTGGAGCACCGATAGCTCACCACGCACCGCCGCCAGCGCTCCCTCCGGGGACAGCGCATTTTGGGTGGCGATAGTCCGCTCCTCATCTTCGAGACGTCTGAATCGCGCCTCCATGGCCTCCGCATGGCTGGTCGCCTCGGTCTCGGATGCAGTGACGCCGACCAGCTCTTCGACGATCCCACCAAGCTCCGAACGAAGATCCGATCGGCGCTCGATCCCGGCCTGCCTCCTCCCGCTGACGGCCCGGCTTCTCTCCTGGGCGACAGCTCCAAGACGTCGCAATCTCTCGACCGTCGTCTCGAGCCGGGCAGCTGCGCTGGTGTCGCGGTCGAGGTCCATTCCGACTGTCGATGCCCAGGCTGTCAAGGCCTCGACGGATGCTGTCAGGACGCCCAACTCAGTCTCGTCGAATGCGATCTGACCGGTCAGTGTCTCCAGGGTGACGCTCCCGGCCTCCATCTCGGTCTCGTAGGCATCCAGGGCCATCCCGGCGAGGTACAGACTCAAATCGCGCACCTCGGATTTCAGCCCGTGATATCGCTCGGCCGCCCGCGCTTGGCGGCGGAGGGGTCTCAGCTGCCGTTCGATCTCACCGATGAGGTCCTGAAGTCGGAGCACGTCCTCGTCGGTTCGTTCGAGACGACGCTCGGCTTTCTCTTTGCGGCGGCGGTGCTTGAGGATCCCGGCTGCCTCCTCGATCACGGCCCTGTGGTCTTCGGGCGAGGCGTTGAGCACCTCGTCGACCTGACCCTGCCCGATGATCACGTGTTGATGACGGCCAACGCCTGAATCACTGAGCAGTTCCTGCACGTCGAGCAGCCTGCAGCCCACGCCATTGATCTCGTAGTCGGAGGAGCCATCCCGGTACAGACGACGGGTCAGCGCCACCTCATCGAGGTCCAGGGGCAACCTCCGTTCGGCGTTGTCGATGATCAGGGTTGCCTCGGCCCGATTCAACGCAGGGCGAGTCGCGGTGCCGGCAAAGACGACGTCTTCCATCTTCCCGGTCCGAAGCGACTTAGTGGACTGCGTCCCCATCACCCACGACAGGGCGTCGACGAGGTTGGACTTGCCGGAGCCGTTGGGGCCTACGACCACGGTCACCCCGGGTCGGAATTCGAGTCGGGTCCGGTCGGCAAAGGACTTGAAACCGACGAGCTTCAGTGACTTCAAATACACAGCAAACACCTGGCAAATGACACGACTGTGATTACGCGAAGCAGGCTAACAGCGGCCCCTTGCCTAATCGCTCTTCATCGGGTTCGGGTAGATGAAGAAATCACGCAAAGTCAGATCGGGGGCCACCGCGTCGGATTCCACACCGGTCACGACCGACATGGAAGGTCCGGCCCAGAGCCAGCCGACGAGCCGGTCGACGTCGTCCACTAGGCCCTGTGCGAAGACCTCGACCCGGCCGTCGGCGACGTTCCTGACCCAGCCAACGAGACCCAGCGAGCGCGCCGTCTGACGGCAGCCCTGACGGTATCCGACCTGCTGCACCTGCCCTGAGATATAGGCATGGACCGCCTTGATCATGGCCAGCCGACCTCCAGGTCCCTCGAATGGGCCACCTCACGCATCAGAGGCACCGAAACGGATTCTCGGCCTGCTCAGGGGATCGTACCGTCCACCTCTCCCACGCGTATCAACGGCTTGGTCCCGAGGAACACTGCGAAGAAATCGTTGATGAAGTCGTCCAAATGCTCGATAGGTTCGAAGTCCGACAGTGTCAGCCGATCATCACTCAGCTCCCAGGCCGCGTCGACAAACTCGTCACCGAGCAGGTCGTTCCCAAGACCCAATCGTCACGCAGGAGGGTGGCGACCATCGAGACCCGGTTGCCCGTGACGGTGTAGGCGCCTGCACAGTGACCTGGGTCTTCCTCCCAGACCTTGCTGAAGCATCCATCCGTGAACATGAGGGTGAACAGCCCGTCATTGAGCTCCACATCGTCCTCAGGCAAACCGGATGCCTCGGCCAAGTCTTCGAAAGACCAGTCGATCTGATAGACGCCACTGAGAACACTCGGGTCGTCGCCGGTGTCAGTGGTGTTGCAATCGGGGACGCCAGGAGTCGAGGCGGTGGGATCGGAACCGGCGTCGACGCCGCAAGCTGCGAGCCCCAGCAGCGCGACCATCAGCAAGCGGACACCGCTGCGTCAACTGAGCCCCATGTCACCTCTGGCGAACGAAGCCAGGCTAGTCCTTGGCCCGCTTGCGCTTCCGATGAACGGCGGCCCCGCCGTTCGATGCCCCGAGATGGCGGTTTTTCCGAAGAACGTGCGTTGGATCGAGGCGGCGCAATGTCCAAGACCTCTTGAATCAGCCTTGAAGCTGCGATGCATCGACGCCGCGTAGAGTCCGAAACCTCTTGATCGAAGAGATCCTCCAAATCGAAGAGGTCATGCCCCTCCTTCAACAGGCTTGGACGTGGCTCCTCGATCAGGTTTGGCTTTGGGTTGTGGTTGCCGTTGTGATCTTTTTTATCGTGGGAAGAAGGTCACCGGCTCAGGAGAATCTCGACCGACACGACCCTTTTGGCGGCTCTTTGTGAAAATCCCCTGGTCAGAAGGCCCTGTTTTCAGCGTTTTCCCAGGTCAGCGATTTGCCGGCTGGCAGGTGGGGCAGAAATGACTCGATCTGGCCCTGATGACGATCCGCTGGATCGGCGTGCCGCACGTGGGACAGGGCAGGTCGGTCCGGCCATAGACCCGCAGCAGGTCGAGGTTCTCCCCCGCCCGTCCATCGGGTAACAGATATGCCAGGTCGTCGAGACTCGTCCCGCCATTGTCGATGGCGGCGCCCAGAACGTTGCGGGTGGCTTCCAGCAGCCGTGTCAACTCGGCTTCCGACAATTCACCGCCGGGACGCATCGGATGTATCCCGGCCATGTGCAACGCCTCATCGGCATAGATGTTGCCCAAACCGGAGACAATGACCTGGTCGAGCAAAAGGGCCTTGACCGGAGCGGTCCTCCCGGCAAGGGCGGCTGTCAGGTCTTCGGCCGATGGCGTGGTGTCCCAGGCATCAGGCCCGACGCGGGACAGACCCGAGCCTTCCATCTCATCACCGGTTACGACAGCTATGAAGCCGAAAGTGCGGGGATCGATGAAACGAACCTCGCGACCGTCGTCCAAGGTCGCCCGGAAGTGAGTGTGAGCCGGTTCGACCTCCGCCGGGTCGCCGATGGTGAACCGGCCCGACATCCCCAGGTGGGCCACGAGGGTCTGTCCGTCGTCCAGTGGCGCTACGAGGAACTTCCCCTTTCGACCCACTCCGAGCACCGTCCGCCCTTCGAGCCGCTCATCGATCTCAGTCTCACCACCTGCGTTGTTACGGGCGGTCCGGGGATGAGTGGTGCGCACGCCAGTCAGCCGGCGACCTTTCATCGCATCCTCCAGATGGCGCCGGGTGATCTCCACTTCTGGCAACTCGGGCAAGCTCTGCTCCGGGTCGAGGGGCTGGTTACCGTACCCGGGCCTATGGAGATAACCCCCAGGCCGTTTGGTGAGATCCTCGCCGAGGGCATGGCGATGCTCGCCCGGGTCTGGAAGCGAATCCTCGCTCCTGCCTTCTGGACATTCGTGATCATTGGCGCCGCCACCATCGCGGCCTTCGCTCTCACCGGAGCCGATGACACTCTCCAGCTGATCCTGAGCGACCCTCAGGCGCTGGTCGGGATGACCGAGGCCGAGATCACCGAGGCCGGGCTCCTACTTCTGCAGGCAGGCTCGATCGTGCTCGTCTTTCAGCTCCTGGGCACCGGTTTCCTCAACCTGACCGTGCATCGCATCGTGGCCTCCGAGCTCGCCGGCGAGCACGTGGGCGCAGGAGCGGCATCCTCGAAGGCACTCTCGAGGTTGTTCATACTGATCGTCGCCGGGATCCTCGCCGTCGTCCTGGTCGTCCTGGGGCTGTTCGCCCTGATCATCCCCGGCCTGTGGCTTGCCGGCGCGTTCAGCATGGTTTCCGCCGTCGTCGCCTTGGAGGATGTGGGTCCCGTCGATGCCCTGCGAAGGAGCTTCGCACTGGTACGCGGCCGATGGTGGCCAACGGTCGGGTTCCTACTGCTCGTGGGTCTCTTCGGGTCCCTTGCCGCCCAACTCGTCCAGCTCGTGGCCTTTCCCATCGTCGGCGCCGGCGACGTCGGTCTCGGGGCAGGGCTGGGCTTCGTGGTGCTCGTCGTCGCCCAGGGCTTCGTCGTGGCCGCCATCGCGGTGATGGTGACTCTCTGGTATTTGGATCTCAGGTCCCGGAAAGGGCCTCTTGTCACCGAGAGTCTGCGATGAGCCTCTCCAGGGCCTGCTCCGCTGCTCCCTGCTCGGCTTCCTTCTTGGACCGACCGGACCCCGAACCCAAGGACATGCCATCTACTTCGACACTCGCTACGAACGTTCGCTCGTGATCGGGGCCGGAGCCGTCCGTTAGGTACTCAGGGCGCTTGCCGTCCCTGGCCAGCACCTCCTGGAGACGGGTCTTGTAGTCCTTGAGCCCGGGACGCTCTGCTCGCTCGGCGACACGATTCCCCCAGAGACGCAGAATCAGGTCGGTTGCGCTCTCGATCCCGGAA